>OLZT01000363.1_pt1 | contig 17605 bp, 13 predicted proteins | sample 1644501 | NCBI WGS metagenome assembly OLZT01 (sample SAMEA103958140, study PRJEB25191) | human gut metagenome | biome: human-associated habitat [ENVO:00009003]; feature: intestine environment [ENVO:2100002]; material: feces | place: Germany | collected 2013/2015 | reverse complement strand
TTATTTTCCCTCGCTTAAAAAAATGTCAATGTTAATTATACATTTGGGGAGAGGAAAAAGCAATACTGTCTTACGTACACCCAGCTATTGTGGGCGGCGGCCTTTGTGCATACTTCTGACCCGTACCCTTCCCCTCCGGGGCAATGTCATCAACTTAGGCAAATTCACCCATTTCCCGTAGGTGCCAAATTCTCAGGTTGACGGCATTGCCCGCCGGGAAAGGGGGACCGCCCGGAGGGCAGCTTTTTACAAATCACCTGTAAAACGTATTCCCGCCGATGAACTCCCGAATCAGGCTGGTGGGGGGGATTTCGTCGTCCACATTGGCTTCCTGAATATAGTCCAGGATTTTTACGATGTATTGCACCTCGTCGTAGCAGCTCTCCTCCGGCTGGACGGCGGCGAGCAGGGGGTAGATGTGCTTTTTCAGCACGGCCAGCTCATAGAGCGTCGAGCTGTTGAAGATCATGTCCGCGTTCTCCTGGAAGGGGAAGATCCACCGCTTCTCCCCCTGCTGGACGGATTCCCACATGGACAGGGTGTGCTGGACCGAGGAGCCCCGGGTCTCGTAGTCCCGGACGATGCGGCGCAGCAGCCGCAGATAGCTGGTGGGGATGCGGTTGTGATCGTCCAGGTTCAGGGGCAGCAGAGGGCTGACATAGAGCCTGAAAATCCTTGCCATATCCACATTCTCCGGCAGCATGACGGGATTCAGGGCGTGAAGCCCCTCGGCGATGATGACGGAGTCCTTTTCCAGCCGCAGCTTCTTGCCCTTCCACTCCCGCCTGCCGGTCTTAAAATTGAAGGTGGGCAGCTCCACGGTCCGGCCCCCGATGAGGGCGGCAATGTCCTCGCGGAACAGCTCGCAGTCCAGGGTGTTGATGTGCTCCAGGTCCAGCTTGCCGTCCGGCCCCGGGGCGATCTTGTCCCGGTCGATATAGTAGTCGTCCAGGCTCATGAGCACGGGCTGCTTGCCGTAGACCCGGAGCTGGACCGCCAGGCGGTTGGCCGAGGTGGTCTTTCCGGAGGAGCTGGGGCCTGCCAGCAGCACCACCTGAGCGCCCCGGGAGCAGACCAGGTCCGCCACCTGGGCAAAGCGCTTCTCGTGGAGGGCCTCATTCACCCGGATGAGCTCCCGGATGCGGCCGGAGGCGGTCAGCTCGTTCAGGTCCGCCACGTTCTGGCATTCCATCAGGCGGCACCAGCGCTCTCCCTCGGAGAACACGCTGAAAAACTGAGGCATGGGGCTGAGCTTCGCCAGGCGGTCCGGGTTCAGGTCATCCGGGAGGACAAACAGGAAGCCCCCGTCGGCGCAGAGCACATCCCACACGGCCAGATACCCCGTAGAGGGGGCCATCTCCCCGAGAAAATCGTCCATATAGTCCCCGTAGCCATAGGCGCTGCAATATTCGCCCTTCTGCCAGGACAGAAGCCTTGCCTTGTTGGGCTGCCCCTGGGCGGCATAGCAGCTGATTGCCTCCTGCCGGGACACCTTCCGGCGCTCCAAGGGAATATCCTGGGCCACGATTTTTTGAATCTGCCCCTTCAGGCGCTCTGCGGAAAAATCCGCCGCCCCCCGGACGGACACGAAGACGCTGGAGCCCAGGGTGCAGTCCATAGTGGCCTCGGCCTGGGGCCACAGCTGCCGCAGGGCCAGGAACATGACAAACTGGGCCGTGCGGAAATACACGTCCTTCCCCGCGCTGTCGCCATAGCGCAGGAGCTTTATTTTTCCGCCGGAGGCCGCCATGGCCCGGCGCATGGAGGGCCGGTCCCCTTCCGCCTCCTGCTCCCGCTGGGGGATATAATTTAATGTAAAGACCTCTCCCGCGATTCTTGCCGCCAGAGGGCGGCGGGACAGGTACCTGTCGTCCAGCCCCAGCGCGCACACCAGCTCCCGCAGAGACTGCTGAGGCCGGGCCTGAATGGCTTTTCCGTCGATATACAGCTGCAAAGGATCACCCTCTTGTTGATTTTGCCTACATGTTACCATAGGAGCCACTATTTTTCAACAGATTCACCATAATTTAACAATATCGTCCCGGGATAATAGTGGCTGAGGATCGTTTGAAAATCCGCCCCATGGGATGCCATGGCATTGGCCCCGTACTGACTCAGCCCTACCCGGTGGCCGTAGCCCCGGGTATCGAAGCGCAGCCCCCCTTCCTCCACCGTCACGGTGAAGGCCGTGGACCGCAGCCCCAGGGCCTTGCGCAGATACACCCCGGTGAAGCGCTGCCCTCCCAGCTCCATTGCCTCCACGCCGCCCCCTTCCGTGAAGGTGGCCGTCCCCACCCAGCTTTCTCTGTCCGCGCCCAGGGAAATGCCCAAAGCTTTTTCCAGGGCTTCCCGGGAGAAGGTCACGCTGTCCCGGTCGTATTGCGCAGCTTCCTCTCCGGGGCTTGCCACGCTGCACAAATAGGGCACGTCTGTGCCCCATACCGCCAGAGCGTCCTCCGTCCGGCCCCCGGAGCAGGAGAAGAAGGTGGCGTCGATGAGTGCCCCCTCATAGGTCAGCACCAGGCCGTCGGTTTCCCGAACGGCGGCGGCGGCCCGTTCCCGGTCCTCCTCCGAAAAGGCCGCAAATACCCCGTCCTCGCAGAAGGCCTGGCAGCAGGTGCTGTCCGTGCAGAGCTTGCCGTTGTGTTTCTCCCGGTGCTTCACGGTATAGGTCCGGGCGGCAACCGCCTGGGCTTTCAGGGCCTCCGGCTCGAAAGAGACGGGCATCTCCCCCAGGAGCACCCGCTGCAAGTAGGCATCCAAGGCCATGTCATCTCGGTCCGTCAGATGAACGGTGACGCTGCTGTCCTGCCCCGAAAAGGCGGGGGGCCTTTGCGGCAGCTTCTCCACCGCCCCCACCACAACCAGCGGGGCCAAGACCCCTACGCAGACGGACTGCATCATTTGCTGCGAAAGCTTCTCCACGGTGCATTTCCCCTTCCGAAGATGAATGGCTTTATGGTAGCACAGAGAAAACGCAAAGCCTAGGGAAAGCGCTTCCGCCCAAGGACGCCATAGTGCTCACCTACAAACCGCCGTCATGGTCCACCGGAAATTTTAATTGCAATTGCGTCCTATTTCTGCTAGAATAGCAACATCTATGACCAATTGGAGGATTCACCATGTCTGAACAGAAAAAGAAAAAATGGGGAGACCGGTCTGATGCTGTCTGGCTGAAGGATCTGCCCAGCATGAACCGGATCATGCCCTGCATTATGCCCAACCGGGCGGATAACGAGGCCTTTATCAGCGTAGACATTGACTACAAGCCTCTGGAAGCCTACCTCGCCAAGAAGAACCAGGGGCTCACCGAGGACAAATACACCTTCTTCCATGTCATCGCCTGCGCCATCGGCAAGGCCTTTGTGCTGCGGCCCAAGATGAACCGGTTCGTCTGCAACAACCGGGTGTACCAGCGCAACGACATTACCGTGGCCTTTACCGTGAAGAAGAAGTTTGACGACCGGGCCGAGGAGGCTCTGGCCCAGTTCAAAATCGATGAGCACGAGACCATGGATACCTTCCACGAGAAGATCATGAAGGTCATCCACGTCACCAAGAGCGACACGGAGAAGGACACCTCCACCGGCGCCATGGACATCGTCAGTAAGCTCCCCCAGTGGGTCATCGTTCTGGTGGCCAAGTTCGTCCTCTGGCTGGACAAGCACGGCTGGGCGCCCCAGAGCATCATTGGCAGTGACCCCAACCACGCCGCCATTTTCCTGTCCAACCTGGGCTCCATCGGCCTGGAGGTGGGCTATCACCATCTGGTGAACTGGGGCACCAACTCCTGCTTCATCGTGCTGGGCAAAAAACACATGAAGATGATCCACAATGCCGACGGAAGCGAGGAGCTCAAGGAGGTCGTTCCCCTGGGCATCATCCTGGACGAGCGGATCGCCGACGGCTACTACTATTCCGGCACCGTGGCCCTGGTGAAAACCCTGCTGGAAACCCCCGAGCTGCTGGACATGCCCGCCAATACCCCCGTAGAATATTCCATCAAACGCTAAGGAGTTGTTTTTCGAATGCTCATTCCTGTACTGCTGTTTGCCCTGGGCCTTGTGCTGCTGATCAAGGGCGGTGACTGGTTCGTGGACGGCGCAACCGGCATTGCCGAGCGGTTCCATGTGCCGGAGATCATCATCGGCGCAACCGTGGTTTCCATCGGCACCACATTGCCGGAGGTCATGGTCTCCGCCACCTCTGCCCTGACGGGCCACGGCGAGATCGCCTACGGCAACGCCATCGGCTCCATCATCTGCAATACGTCCCTGATCGCCGCCCTGACCGTGGCCATCCGCCCCGGCCCCGTGGACACCAAGGCTCTGAAAACCCCGGTGCTGTTCTTCTTCGGCTCCGCGGCGATTTACGTCTCCAATGCCTATGTGACGGGCTACTTCGGCCGTCCTCTGGGCATCCTGCTGCTGGCCATCTTCGTTGTGTACCTGGTGGTCACCGTGCGGCAGGGCTTCAAAAACCCCGCCGAGGCAGCCGCCGAAGAGGCCGGGGCAGTGGAGGAAAAGGCAGCGAAAAACTCCATGGGCAAGGACATTCTCCTGCTGGTCATCGGCGCGGCCCTGGTAGCCCTGGGCGCGGACCTGCTGGTGGACAACGGCACCCTGATCGCCCAGGCCCTGGGCGTGCCGGAATCCGTCATCGCCCTGACCTTTGTGGCCCTGGGCACCAGCCTGCCCGAGCTGGTCACCGCCATTACGTCCCTGGCCAAGGGCCACGGCTCCCTGTCCCTGGGCAACGTCATCGGTGCAAACATCTTCAATCTGGTGCTGGTGTCCGGCGCTTCCATGACCCTGGCCCCCTTCCGCATCCCCCAGTCCAGCACCCTGTTCGGGGTCAATTCCTCCCTGGTGCTGGATGTGCCCCTGATGCTCTTCGTCATGGCCCTTTTGACCCTGCCCGCATTGAAGACCAAAAAGCTCTCCCGCTGCCAGGGCATCGTCCTGCTGATCCTCTACGCAGCCTTCTGCGGCATTCAGTTCACCATGTGATTTCAAACAAAAAACCGGCGCGGCCATCTGAACTGGTATGCTCCCCATAGAGTAGATACTCGAAAAAACAAAAATTCGAGACTACACTATGGGGAGTATTATTATGTCTAAAAATAACATAGATGAGTTTATTAAAGCAGTAGAGCGATACAAAAGCGGAAGGACAAGCCAGAACGCAGAAGCAAAACGATTAGGCGTAAGCCGATGGGCATTTCAGGATTGGGTTAGAAAATATGAAACCTTTGGCGCGGAAGGATTTGAACATACAGGAAATAGAAAATATTCATCAGAGCTACCTGCTGGACAGCCTGGATTGGCAGGGTGATAAGACCATCGATCTGTCCGAAGACACCAAAGTTCTGCTCCGCGCCATGCTCTTCGACCACGGCGACGGCGGCTTCTTCCTCTTCCGGTTCGACAATAAGGATTTTGGGAACTACGCCTCCAGGCTTCAAGAGCAGGAATGCGCCGTTCTCGTCTGGATGTCGGTTTCGTAATCCGGACAAAATGCCCAAAATAGGCAACAAAAAAGCACTTGCTCTCGCAAGTGCTTTTTCCTGCATGGAGCGGGTGACGAGGCTCGAACTCGCTACCTCCACCTTGGCAAGGTGGCGCTCTACCGGATGAGCTACACCCGCAGGAACAGGGATTATTATAGCAGAAATTGCCAATTTGTCAAGTCTTTTTTTATGGCTCCTCTGCCGTTGTTTCCCGGGGTACCCCACCGCAGGCCGGAAAGGCGGAATAGTCCCATACATAGCCGCCCATAGCGTCATCCGTCCGCTCATAAAAGAAACCGTCCTCTTTGCACCGAGTCAGGTCCAGGTGATAATATTTTTCGCCGTCCCGAACAATATTCCAGGTCCAGGGCTCCGCATTCTTCGTGCCTGTGACCATGAGGCATTCCAGCCCTGCATTGCGGCACATGGCCGCAAAAACCATGGCAAAGGCCCGGCTGTCCCCTACCCCATGGCGCAGCAGACTGTAGGAAGGGGTGATGGAGGTATCCATGGTATAATTGAAGCGGTCCATCAGGAAGGAATAGAGCTGGCTCAGCTTCTGCTGGTCCGCACCGTCTCCGCTGACATAGAGAGAGGCAGAGTCGAACACATTGCGCACCTGGGATTGCATCTGCTGCAAAACATCCTTGCTGTTTTCATAGGAAAAGGTCAGCTCCACCAGGCGGGTGGCCCCCCCGCCGAAGAGATCTGCCGTAATCTGGGGGCACTCCATAATCGTCTGGGGATTGGCCTGAGCGAGCTTCTGGACCATCTGGCCGAAATCCGTGTTTTTGTAGCCCTTGATCAAAATCACACAGCGGGACTCGATCTGCTCCAAGGCCTGCAGCACAGACGGCTCCACAGCATCCATACTGTCCAGCTGCACAATGCCCCGGATGTCCGACTGGCTGTGCCGGTAAGTTACCGTAACCGCCACGGCGGTCTGGCCGGCCTTGGTGCCCACTTCGTAGGTCATATCCTCCACCGCATAAGCACCGATGGGGTCGTAGGTGCAGGCATAGAGCTTTGCGCTCTCCATGTTCTCTTCCAGCAGCAGCTCCGGATAGTCCTGGGTGAGAATCACCGTGCTTTCCCGGCCCGCTGCCACCATTTCCGTCAGCGCAGCGCGCAGCTCTGCATAGGTGCGCACGCCTGCGGACTCCTGCTGCCCCTGGCTGGACTGCACCGCATGGGGGGTTACGCGGACATACTGCCCGTCAAAAACACTGCATCCGCCAAGCAGCAGCGCCAGAACCAGAAGCGAAAGCATCAAGCAAGATTTCTTCATAAACGCTCCTTACAGCTCGTCAGGGGAATAATGGGAGAAGCCGTCTCCCAGAACCTGGTGGGCCTCCTGGACAATGACAAAGGCATTTTCATCGATGTTCATGACCAGCTCCTTCAGCTCAGCCAGCTGCCCCTTGCGGACCACTGTCAGAACCACCTCCATATCCTTGCGGGAATAGGAGCCTGCTCCGTGGAGATAGGTAGCGCCCCGGTCCAGCTTTTCACCGATGGCCTGAGCAATGGCCTCGTGCTCCGGAGAGATGATCAGGGCCACCCGGGAGTAGTCAAATCGGTACACCACCGCATCGATGACCTGCCCGCAGACAAACACCACCACGCCGCTGTACAGCGCCTTGCTGATGTCCCGGAAAACAACACCCGTCAGCAGAACCACAGCGGTATCGAAAAAAATGGAAATGCGTCCAATGGGCACATTGCGATAGCGCTTTTTCAGCAGGCGAACCAGAATGTCCGAGCCGCCGGTGGAGGCCCCCGCCACAAATACAAGCCCAAGCCCCGCACCGCAGAGCACGCCGCCATAAAGGGCGCTGACCAGGGGCTCCGGAGCCTGCCAGGGGGTCATGGCGAACACATCGATCAGCACAGAGCTGAGTACCATGCCAATAAAAGACCCCACGAAAAATTTCTTGCCGATCTTGGCCCCGCCCACCAGAAACAGCGGGATATTGATCAGCATGGTCAGCGTACCAACGCTGCCAAAGCCCAGCAGCTGCCGCAGGACCATGGCAAGGCCCGATACGCCGCCGGTATTGATATCATTGGGGTCCAGAAACAGAGCAAAACCCAGCGCAAAGGCCGCGCTGCCCAGGACCGTTCCTGCGATCCAGTCGATTTTCTGCCAAAGCTTTTTCATGGTGCTGCCTCCCGCCTCCTTTTAGACTTCAAACGTGGCCTGTTTTTCCCGGGAATCCTCTTCCCGCAGCAGCGCACCTGCCGCCGGGATGGTCTTCATGCGATAGCGGGCCTGATTCTCAATGCCGCTTTGCTCCAGAGGCAGCGCATTTTGCAGCACTGCCTTTTTCTTCAGGCTCATAACCGCCACGCCGATGGTATTCCGGGTGGTCTTGGGCAGCAGATCCGCTGTAGAGAAAATCATGGCTCTGCCGTCAGAGGAATACATAGCAATCTGCGCATCCGCGCCCAGGGAGAGAATTTTTACCACCGGACTCTTGTCCGAAAATGCGCCGGTGAGCTTTTTCCGGTTGGTTTTGGTCTCATAGGCGGACAGGGGCACCTTGGCTACTTTGCCGTTTTCGAAGAAGAACAGCACAAAGCCCTTGCCGTCCCCCGGGAAAATCACCTGCAATACGTTTTCTCCGGCATCCATGCCCAATTTCTGGGGAAGATAGTCGCCCAAGAGGGATGCCTTGCTGTCCTCAAAGTCGCTGAGTCTGGATTTGTAGCACTGGAACTTGTCCGTAAACACCAGTATTTCCACCCGGTTGGTGGTCTCCACAGAGTAGGCCAGACTGTCGCCCTCCTTGAACTTCTGCTCGCCGCTCATGCGCAGAGACTGGGCGGTGATCTTCTTGAGATAGCCCCCATTGGAGACGAAAACGGTGACAGGATAGTCAGGCGTTTCGTCCTCCTCTTTCTCCGGCTCGGCCTCCTCCACATTGTAGAGGATTTCTGTCTTTCTGGGCTGACCGTATTTCTCGGACACCTGCTGCAGCTCCTTGATAATGACGTTCTTCAGCTTGCGGGGACTACTCAGAGTCTCCTCCATCTCCGCAATCTCCTGCTCCAGCTGAGAGGTGGCCTTGGTCTGCTTGAGAATGTATTCCTTATTGATATTGCGCAGCTTAATTTCCGCAACGAAGTTGGCCTGAATCTCATCAATGCCGAAGCCAATCATCAGATTGGGCACCACCTCGCTGTCCAGCTCCGTCTCCCGGATGATGGCAATGGCCTTGTCGATGTCCATCAGGATTCGCTCCAGACCCTTGAGCAGATGCAGCCGCTCCCGTTTCTTCTGCACCTGGAAATAGAGCCGCCGCTTCACGCAGTCCATGCGCCAGGCAGTCCATTCGCTCAGAATTTCCCCAATGCCCATGACCCGGGGCATTCCGGCAATCAGAATATTGAAATTGCAGGCAAAGCTGTCCTGCAGCGGGGTCATGCGGAAGAGCTTCTGCATGAGCTTGTCCGGGTCTACGCCCCGTTTCAGATCGATGGTCAGCTTCAGGCCGCCAAGGTCTGTCTCGTCACGCATATCGGCGATTTCCCGAATCTTTCCGGCCTTGATGAGCTCCGCCACCTTGTCCATAATGACCTCGGTTGCGGTGCTGTAGGGAATCTCCGTGATCTCAATGAGGTTGTCCTCCTTCACATAGCGCCACTTGGCGCGCAGACGGAAGCTGCCCCGGCCGGTGGAATAGATCTCCCGGGTGGTGGCCTCATCGTACAGCAGCTCTGCGCCGGTGGAGAAATCCGGTCCCGGAAGGGTCTCCAGAATATCGTGGTCCGGATTCTTCATCAGCGCGATGGTGGTATCGCAGACCTCTTTCAGGTTAAAAGAGCAGATATTGCTGGCCATACCAACAGCAATGCCCTGGTTTGCTGACACCAGCACATTGGGGAATGATGTGGGCAGAAGGCTGGGCTCCTTCATAGTCGCGTCGTAGTTGTCCACCATGTCCACGGTGTCGGAATCGATGTCCCGGAACAGCTCGGCACAGATGGGGTCCAGCTTGGCCTCCGTATATCGGGAAGCAGCATAGGCCATGTCCCGGGAATAGACCTTGCCGAAGTTGCCCTTGGAATCCACAAAGGGGTGCAGCAACGTCTCGTTGCCCCGGGCAAGGCGGACCATGGTCTCATAAATGGCCGCATCGCCATGAGGGTTCAGGCGCATGGTCTGGCCTACGATGTTGGCGGATTTGGTCCGGCCGCCGGTGAGCAGGCCCATCTTGTACATGGTGTACAAAAGCTTTCTGTGGGAGGGCTTGAAGCCATCGATCTCCGGAATGGCCCGGGATACGATGACGGACATAGCGTAGGGCATATAGTTGACTTCCAGAGTCTCGGAAACCGCCTGCTCTGTAGTAGAGCCCACCAGGCCAACTACGCCATCCAGATTCACTTTCTTTTCTTCTTTTTCTTGCTTCTTCTTTGCCATATCGGGCTCCTATCAGGAAATATCCGCAAGCTCCAGATATCTGGAGCCGTTTTCCGCAATAAAATTCTTTCGCTCCTGGAGGCCGTCGCCCAGCAGCACATTAAAGTAATGGGCCGTGCGCTCGGCATCCTCCGGCATGACCTTGATCAGTCGCCGGGTCTCCGGGTTCATGGTGGTCATCCACATCATGGCCGGGTCGTTTTCGCCGAGACCTTTGGACCGCTGGATGGTGACCTTCTTTCCCTCCAGATCCTTGAGGATTTTCACCTTTTCCTGCTCGTTATAGGCAAACCAGGTCTTATCCTTGCAATTGATTTCAAACAGGGGGGATTCCGCAATATAGACATAGCCATCCCGAATCAGCGTGGGGCAAAGCCTGTAGAGCATGGTCAGAATCAGGGTACGGATCTGGAAGCCGTCCACATCAGCATCGGTGCAGATGACCACCTTGTTCCAGCGCAGAGAGGAAATATCAAAGCTATTCAAATCCTTCGCCCGCTTACCCTGGACCTCCACGCCGCAGCCCAGAACCTTGATCAGGTCCGTAATAATAGGAGAGGCGAAAATCTTGCTGTAATCCGCTTTCAGGCAGTTCAGAATTTTGCCACGGACGGGCATAATGCCCTGGAACTCCGCATCCCGGCCCATTTTGACGGAGCCCAGTGCGGAGTCGCCCTCCACGATGTAGAGCTCCCGCACAGCGGGGTCCTTGCTGCGGCAGTCCACGAATTTCTGGACACGGTTGGAAATGTCCACGTTGCCGGACAGCTTCTTTTTCACGCTGGACTTGGTCTTCTCGGCAGACTCTCTGGCCCGCTTGTTGACCAGGATCTGGTCTGCTGCCCGGTCTGCCTCCTGCTTGTTTTCGATAAACCAAACCTGAAGCTGTTCCTTGAAGAAGGCGGTCATAGCCTCCTGGGTGAACTTAGAGTTCACGGATTTCTTGGTCTGATTCTCAAAGCAGCCAATGGTGGAGAAGCAGTTGGTCACCAGCACCAGGCTGTCCTGGATATCCTGGAAGATGATTTTACTCTCTGTCTTGGTGTATTTGTTGTTGTCCTTCAAATACTTATCAAAGGCCGCCGTAAAGCCGCTGCGGACTGCCTTATCCGGGCTGCCGCCGTATTCCAGCCAGGAGGAATTGTGGTAGAACTCAATGTGGGACAGCTGCTTGCTGAAGCAGAAGGAAGCGGTGATTTTCAGCTTCATCTCCGGCCGGTTCTCCGCATCCCGGCCCCGGCGCTCGGTCTCCCAGTATACAGGCATAGTAAAGGCATTGTCCCCTACCAGCTCCTCCACATACTGCCGAATGCCATCGGCATAGCAGAATTCCTCGGTCTCAAACTTGCCCCCCACCTGATTGCGGAAGCGGAAGGTAATGCCCTTGTTGACCACGGCCTGACGGCGCAGGACATCCCGGAAATACTCCACAGGAATGTCGATCTCCGTAAAGACCTCCTTGTCCGGCTTCCAGTGGAAGAGAGAGCCGGTCTTTTTCCGGTCTGTGGGCTCCTTTTTCAGGCCGCCCACGTTCCGGCCCTTTTCGAAATGGAGATCATACCGGTAGCCGTCCCGGCGGATGGTGGCGTCAAAGAATTCAGAGGCGTACTGGGTGGCGCAGGAGCCCAGGCCGTTCAGGCCCAGGGAATACTCGTAGTTTTCGCCATTCTCACCGTATTTGCCGCCGGCGTACATCTCGCAGAACACCAGCTCCCAGTTGTAGCGCTTCTCCCGTTCATTGTAATCCACGGGGCAGCCCCGGCCGAAGTCCTCCACTTCCACGCTGAGGTCCTGATAGCGGGTTACAATGATAGTGTCACCATAGCCCTCTCGGGCCTCATCAATGGCGTTGGAGAGAATCTCAAAAACTGCGTGCTTGCATCCCTCCAGGTCGTCTGAGCCAAAAATAACCGCCGGGCGCTTGCGCACCCGTTCCTCATCCTTCAGAGAGGAAATACTGGTATTTCCATATGCTTCTTGCTGTTTCTTAGCCATAATCGTTTACCTACCATATTTAGCCTATTATATCATGGGTATTATACCCGCTTTCCGTCCCAAAGTCAACCTTTGAGCTTTTTTCGGCGGTCTCCCTGATCATACTGCAGAATATGTCCAATAAAGCGGAGCTTTCAAAAAATGCCGCCGGAGCTTAAAGATACCTTAATTCAAAACATATGGACAATCCCGCAAAAATGTGGTATATTCTAAGAGCTTATATGCAATCTAAACCCAAAATTGGGAAAGCTTTCACCATACGAGGAGGAAATCATATGGTTTATGTATTGTTGGGCACCGGCTTTGAGGAAGTCGAGGCAATTGCTCCCGTGGATCTTCTGCGACGGGCAGGGATTGAAGTGAAAACCGTTGGCATCACCGGAAAAACCGTGTACGGCAGCCATAAAATCGGCGTTGAGGCAGACATTCTGCCGGAGGAAATCGATTTTGAATCCCTGGATATGATCGTTCTGCCCGGCGGTTTGGGCGGCGTTGCCAGCGCCCGGGCTAGTCAGGCCGCCCTGGATGCGCTGAAATGGGCATGGGATAACAGCCGTTTCGTTGCGGCCATCTGCGCCGGTCCTACGGTTCTGGCAGATTTGGGGATCACCGATGGCCGGAATGCCACCTGCTATCCCGGCTGTGAAAATCAGATGGGCAATGCACACATGGCCGCAGATGCCGCCGTCATCCGTGACGGCCGTCTGATCACCGGCACCAGCGCAGGCTGCGCCGTTGCCTTTGGTCTGGCGCTTATTGAAGCGCTGAAGGGCGAACAGGAAGCCCAGCGCATTGCCAACCAGATCGTCATTCGCACCTAAAGGAGACAATCATGCAAGATAATCCCAATGAGCAATCCAAGCCCCGCTTCCTGGCCCGGGACGATGGCGGCAGCCGCCAAACAGGTGCCTACCGCGGCCGCTTTCTGAACCGGCAGCCCAGCGAGGACAACGCAGAATCTCCACAGGAATCGGACGCAATTCCAGCGGATATCCGGGGAGACCCGGAATCTCCTCTGCAGAGCGCTGATGCACACTTCGACGCTTCCGAACCGGCCCAGGATGACCTCTCCCAAGAGGCGCTCTGGAGCCAGGAGAGCTCTGATTTTCAGGATTCCGATGTATCCTATGGGGACGACGGGGACTTTTCTAATTTTGAAGCCCCCGAAATTCCGGAAGATACAGACGCTTCCGAAGATGCGGCATACACCGAATACACGAATGACGTTTCCCCTGTCCAGGAATCCCTGAGCGAGGAGGACGCAGAGTTCCAGGAGCTTTTCAGTGCGGAGCCCCCTCAGGAGGATGACATTCCCGTCCGGGACCATCCCGCATCCAAGGGCCGCCCAAAGCGACGGGGCGGTGAAGGCTTTCTGGGCATTCCCAATATTCTGGTCACCATTGTCTGGATTGCCATTACGGTGGCAATCGGTGTGACACTGGGCCGGATGGCCTGGGTCTGCGCGGCAGACGTTCTGGCCTTTGGCAGAGAGGATACCAAGGTCACCATCACCATCTCCTCTACCGATGATATTGATGCCATCGCCCAGAAGCTGAAAAACGCCGGCCTCATTCGTTATCCCGGCCTTTTCAAGCTCTACGCCAGCTTTGCGGTGGACGAGGGTGAAATCCAGCCTGGCATCTGGGACCTGAATACCCTATACGATTATCACGCCTTGGTCAATATGATGTCCCCCAGCTCTAAGCGCAGCGTCGTTACTGTCATGATTCCAGAGGGCTCCAGCTGCCGCCAGATTTTCCAGCTCCTGCAGGAGAAGCGGGTTTGCACCGTGGAAGCTCTGGAAAACTATGCAGCATCCGGTGAACTGGGCGACTATTGGTTCCTGGAAGGCATTACCCGGGGCGACAAGTACTGCCTGGAAGGCTACCTCTTCCCAGACACCTACGAGTTCTATACCAATGATACCGCCGAAAATGTGCTGAACAAAATGCTTGGAAACTTCGATTCCCGTGTGGACGAGAGCATTCGCGGCCAGCTGGACAGCCTGAACGGCTATCTGGTACAGCTCATGACTGCCGACGGAAGAAGCGAAGAATATATTTCCAGTCACCTCTTCTCTATGGCCGATGTGATCACCGTGGCCTCTCTGATTGAGAAAGAATCCGCCAGCGCCGAAGAGAGCTACACCATTGCTTCCGTCATCTACAACCGTCTGTTCGCCTGGGGCTCTACCCCTGCCTACTTGAACATTGATGCGGCAGTGATTTATGGCCTGGACGGCAAAACCGATCTGACCCAGGAGGACCTGCAAACCGACACCGCCTACAACACCTATCTGCACACCGGCCTGACCCCGGGACCGATCACAAACCCGGGCCTGAACAGCATCAAGGCTGCCCTGGCACCCCAGAACACCAATTACTACTATTATATCCTAGACCCCGCCGCAGGCACCCACCACTTCTCCTCTACGCTGGAAGAGCACGAGGCATTCCGGGAGGCCATTCGAGGATAAATATGAGAAAGCTTGAATTGCTGTCCCCCGCCGGGGACATGGAACAGCTGAATATGTCCGTGCTGTATGGTGCGGACGCAGTCTACCTGGCCGGAACCAGCTTCGGGATGCGGTCCTTCGCGGGAAATTTTTCCCCGGAGGAACTGCCAAAAGCCGTGGCCTTCGCTCACAGCCACGGGGTCAAGGCTCATGTGACCGTGAACACCATGCCCCGAAATGACGAGGTCGCCCGGCTGCCCGAATACCTGGAGCGGCTGGACGACGCCGGAGTGGATGCGCTGATCATCGCCGACCTGGGGGCCTTTACCCTGGCCGGGAAGTACGCCCCCCACTGCCAGCGCCATGTATCCACCCAGCAGTCCATTGCCAACTACGCCTGCGCCCAGAGCTGGTTTGATCTGGGCGCAAGCCGGGTGGTCCTGGCCCGGGAGCTGAGCCTGGAGGAGATTCGGGGCATTCGCCAGAAGGTTGACCCCAAGCTGGAGATCGAGACCTTCGGCCACGGGGCCATGTGCGTCAGCTACTCCGGCCGCTGCCTGCTGAGCAACTACATGACGGGCCGGGACTCCAACCGGGGAGCCTGTGCCCAGCCCTGCCGCTACCAATATGCCCTGATGGAGGAGAAGCGCCCCGGGGAATACTTTCCCGTCTACGAGGACGAAAAGGGCACCTACATTCTCAACTCCAAGGATATGTGCATGATCGACCACCTGGGCGAGCTGATGGATGCCGGAGTGGACTGCATCAAGCTGGAGGGCCGGGCAAAATCCGCCTACTATGCTGCCATCGTCACCGGAGCCTACCGGCACTGCATTGACGCTGCGGCCGCAGGCGCAGCGCCTGACCCCGTATGGCGGGACGAGGTAGACCACATCTCCCACCGGGTCTATTCCACGGGCTTTTACTACGGTCAGCCCGGGCAATATACGGAAACCTCCCGCTATATCCGCCAGTGGCAGATCGTTGCCATGGTGGAAGCCTGTGACGAAAACGGCCTGGCGCGGTGCTCTCTGCGCAACAAGTTCTCTCAGGGCGATGCGCTGGAATGCGTTGGCCCGAACTGTAAGCCCTTCCCCTTCCCCGCCGGGGCCATGACCGATCTGGAGGGTGCCCCTCTGGAGGAGCCCCGAACCCCGCAGATGGGCTTTTTCATGCAGCTGCCCCAGCCTGTGCCCCCTCACTCCATACTCCGCAGAGCAGTGGATCTCTCCGCAAAATAACACCGTATCATAATTTGCCCCATGCCGGGTCTGGCATGGGGCATTATTTCTGTGCTGCTTTTGTCCGGGCGGCGGAGAAGGAGGGATTTGGTACACTAAGGTGTGAATGCTTTCCTGCGGCATTCAGCAAGTGTCCGCCGGACACTTGCCGTAAAAAAGTCAGATTGTGCCGTATTCGGGCGGCGGAGAAGGAGGGATTTGGTACGCTAAGGTGTGAATGCCGGCTAGGCGGCATTCAGCAAGTGTCCACCGGACACTTGCATTTAATTGTTCAAATCCCTCCTCTACCTGGCCAATAAGAAAGCCCCATCCTAACGGATGGGGCTTTCTTTTTGGCGGAGAAGGAGGGATTTGAACCCTCGATACCCTTTTGGGGTATACACGATTTCCAATCGTGCGCGCTCGGCCAGCTACGCGACTTCTCCATGAGCTGCTCGGTTTGTGCTGCCAACTGACAGCTTGGGTATTATACTATAAAAGAAAAGATTTGTCAATTCTTTTTTTGAGAGATTCCCGTCTCGGCTGACAGGAGCCAGCGCACCCGTAGGGGAAGCTTTTTGGCGGAGGCCCGTCAATCTTTTTCATTCCCATAGATTTTTCCCACGAACCGTGCTATACTGTCCTCATATTTTGGAAGGGCGCATACCCCATATGAACCATTTTGAGAAATTTATCGGACAATACCGGAATCTGAATCGGGAAATTTACGTCCTCTTCTGGGGACGGATCGTCACCAGCATGGGCTCGCTCATCTGGCCGCTGTTGACCCTGATCCTGAAAAACAAGCTGGGCTACGATGCCACCACCATTGCCCTGATCACCATGGTCATGAGCATTCTCCAGTTCCCCATGCTGCTTCTCGGCGGCAAGCTGGCAGACAGCCGGAACCGGAAGCATATCATCGTCTCCTGCGACCTTGTTACCGTTGGGTGCTGCATCCTTGCGGGGCTCATCCCTCTGTCCAATATCAGCATTGCTCTGTACTACATCTCCAGTGTGTTTGCAACCATTGAAGGCCCCTCCTATGACGCTCTGGTTGCGGACCTGAGCGACAGCGACAGCCGGGAAAAGGCCTACAGCCTGCAATACCTGGGCATGAATCTGGGCCTGGTGCTTGCCCCTACCCTGGGCGGATTGCTTTTTGAGAACTACCTGTGGCTGGCGTTCCTCATCACCGCCGGTGCAACCCTCTCCTCCACCCTGCTGATCATCATCTTCATCAAGCGGCTCAGCGTGGAAAAGGCCCACGTAAGCCAGTACGAGCAGAACCGGCAGGAGGTCAGCCTGATCAACATTCTGCGGGAGCGGAAAAGCGTGGTGCTCTATGCGCTGGTGGGGGGCTTTGGCAGCTTTGTATACGCCCAGTTCAACTATCTGCTGCCGTTGAATATGGAATCCCTGTACGGGGCCAAGGGCGCGGAGATTTTCGGCCTGCTGACCAGCGTCAATGCCCTGGTGGTCATCCTGGCCACACCGCTGGTGACCACCTTCCTCGGAAAAATTCGGGATGTGAAAAAGCTCCTCATCGGTCAAACCCTGATCGTGCTGGGACTGTACAGCTATCGCTATGTGCAGCTGCAAATGGCGCTGTATTTTCTGCTGATGGTCATCTTCACCATCGGCGAGGTCTTCAAGACCCTGGGGGAACAGCCCTATATGACCCGGCGCATTCCGGCCACCCATTGGGGGCGGGTGAATTCCTTCGTCTCCATCGTCAGCGGTGCCTTTTCCAGCGTTGGCAACCTGTTCCTGGGCCGCCTGCTGGACAGCCGGGGCTATTCCGCCGCCTGGCTGGCCGTGGGCCTTGCGGGAATTGGGCTGATCATCCTTGCCTATCTTCTCAGCGAAACGGACAAAAAAGCGTTTCCGCTGCTGTATGCCGAAAAATAAAGGACCGTTTTCCATGAAAAAATGCCTCTGCCCAATAGACGGGTGTCCGTAAAACAGTTAATCCTCCGTATGGCTTAGACCATGCGGAG
>OLZT01000357.1_pt1 | contig 17854 bp, 15 predicted proteins | sample 1644501 | NCBI WGS metagenome assembly OLZT01 (sample SAMEA103958140, study PRJEB25191) | human gut metagenome | biome: human-associated habitat [ENVO:00009003]; feature: intestine environment [ENVO:2100002]; material: feces | place: Germany | collected 2013/2015 | reverse complement strand
GGCCTGCGGAGCATCCCGGACATCATGCAGCTCATTGACTACATGGAGGCCTACAGCCCCAACTGCTGGATGCTCAACTACTCCAACCCTGCCTCCATCGTGGCAGAGGCCTGCCGTGTGCTGCGGCCCAACTCCAAGATCATCAACATCTGCGATATGCCCATCGCCATCATTGACGTGGTGGCAGCTGCCATGGGCATCCAGAACAAGAAGGAGATCGTTTACGATTACTTTGGCCTGAACCACTTCGGCTGGTTCACCTCCATCCAGTACCACGGCGAGGACCTGATGCCCAAGCTGCGCGCCTACATCAAGGAGAACCAGATCCTTCTGCCGGAAAGCTACCTCAAGGGCATGGGCGCGCTGACCTCCTCCAGCAGCCAGAACCGCCACACCAAGGGCAGCTGGTACTATGTGTGGAAGGGCGAGTACGAGATCATGGAAAACTTCCCGGAGTACCTGCCCAACACCTACCTGAACTACTATCTGCAGGCCAAGGAGTTCGTGGAGCACTCGGACCCGAACCACACCCGCGCCAACGAGGTAGAGGAGACCCGCGAAAAGAACCTGTTCGACGGCATCGACCACTACCTCAAGACCGGCGAGGTGGACGCCAACACCTTCTATGCCGGCAGCCACGGCGACTGGATCGCAGATCTTTCCGCTGCGCTGAAGAACGACACCAAGGCACGCTTCCTCATCATCACCGAGAACCGCGGCGCTATCCCCAATATGCCCTATGACGCAATGGTGGAGCTGCCCGCCTACATCGGCAAAAACGGCCCGGAGGTCATTGCCCGGGACAACATCCCGCTGTTCCAGCAGGGCTTGATGATGCAGCAGCTCAACAGCGAAAAGCTGCTGGTGGAGGGCTGCGTGGAAGGCAGCTACGAGAAGGTATTGCAGGCCTTTACCCTGAATAAGACTGTGCCCAGCATGAACGTTGCCAAGGCCATTCTGGACGATATGATCGAAGCCAACAAGGGCTACTGGCCGGAGCTGCACTGAGTAGCCGACCTTACAGCCGCCGCAGGCATTGCCGCCTGCGGCGGCTTTTTTGTGCGCATTGACCTTTGCACAGCAAGGGCTTATAATGAGTAAAAACCAGTAAAAGCGAAAGGAAGCACACCCATGCAAAACCAAGTCCCTGTATCCCAAAACCGCCCGGTCACCGGGCGCTTTGCGCCCAGCCCCAGCGGACGGCTGCATCTGGGCAATCTGGCGTGCAGCCTGCTGGCATGGCTCAGCGCAAAAAGTCAGGGCGGGCGCATCGTGCTGCGCATCGAGGATCTGGACGCCGAGCGCTGCCCGCGCATTTACGCGGACCTGCTGGAGCAGGACCTTGCATGGCTGGGTCTTGTGTGGGACGAGGGCGGCAGCACCGGCGGCCCCCACGGGCCTTACTACCAGAGCGAATGCGCGGACATCTACACCGGGCAGTACAAAAAGCTGGAAGCGCAGGGCCTTGTGTACCCCTGCTTCTGCTCCCGCTCCCAGCTGCACGCCGCCAGCGCACCCCACACCTCGGACGGCAACGTCATCTATCCCGGCACCTGCCGGGACCTGACCGCCGCCCAGATCGCCGAAAAGCGCAAAAAGAAGGCCCCGGCCTACCGCCTGATGGTGCCGGATGAAGAGATCACATTTGTGGACGGCTGCATGGGCCCGCACACCGAGAACCTGCTGCGGGACTGCGGCGACTTCTACCTTCGCCGGGCAGACGGCGTCTTCGCCTACCAGCTGGCCGTCGTCGTGGACGATGCCCGGATGGGCGTCACTGAAGTCGTGCGCGGGGCAGATCTGCTCTCCTCCACGGCGCGGCAGCTCTATCTGTACCGTCTGCTGGGCCTGACGGCCCCGCAGTTTGCCCACTGCCCGCTGCTGCTGGCCCCGGATGGGCGGCGGCTGTCCAAGCGGGACGGCGACCAGAGTCTGGAGAACCTCCGGGCAAAATACACCGCCGAAGAGATCGTGGGAAAACTGGCCTACGCCTACGGCTTGCAGGAAGAACCTGCCCCCCGCACACCGGAGAGCCTCGTGGCAGACTTTTCATGGGAAAAAGTCCCCCGGCACGACATCTGCCTGCCGGAAGGATTGTTTTAAGCAGCAAAAAAAGCACCTGCGCCGCAGGTGCTTTTTTTGCTGTATGAAGCTCAGGGATTCTGCAAAATGCGGTACTCGCTCCGCTCCAGCGAGGAGGCGGCGCTGTCCACTGCCATGGCCAGCAGGATGCCCATGACCACATCGATGCAGCTGTGCTGTTTGAGCAGCACGGTGGAGGCGATGATGGACAGGCACAGCACCGCAGACGCCGGGCGCATCCAGCGGCGGCGGGGCTCTTCAAAGATGCGGCTGCGGTAGTAGGCCATCATCAGAGTGACCGAGTTGAAGACATGGATGGACGGGCAGACATTGGTGGCAGTGTCGGTGGAGTAGAGCTGACGGACGATCCGGGCGAAGATGTCCGTAGACGCGGTAGGGGCGGAGGTCCAGCCCGTTGGGGAGGATGACATAGACCGCCAGCGCGATGGTCATGCCCGCAAAGAGCGGCAGGCAGAGCCGCCAGAAGTCCGCGCGCGGAGCCTTCCACAGCAGATAGAACAGGGTGAACGGGATCCAGATGAACCACGCCAGATAGGGGATGACGGCATACTTGCAGAAGGGGATGAGGTCATCCAGATGGCAGTGGACCCAGACTTCCGGCACGGTGATGTTGACTTCGAGCCAGTGGAACACCGAGAGATAAAACACAAGATAGAACGCCATGAACCAGATGGGATGGCGGGAAAACCAGTTTCGCATGGAACACACTTCCTTTGTTTGGAGTTGGAAGGCAGAGCCTTCTTAAAGTTCTTAGCAGCGTCTCATTATACGCCGGTCATCGCGCAAAAACAAGCCCTAAACAGGACAACTTCTCTAAAATATCTGTGAAAAATTTGTGCGACATGGGAAATTCGGGGGGAGAGAACGGCTCCGGAACCGCCCTCTCTGAAAGGAATACGATCCAGAACCGGATTTTCCTGCAAAAGGGTACAAAAAAACCAGCCGCTTGCGCGGCTGGCGTTCGGGGAATCCGTCAGTTCCAAGGGGTCGCGGTCACTTCGTAGTCGTCATAGGCGGCATCCTTGTAGTGCAGGATGCTGTATGTGGCAGTTCCACCGGCAGGGATGCTCAGCAAAAGAGTCGGCGCATCGACCGAGACGAGATGGCCGTTCTTTTTCAGGAAGAGAGAGACCTTCACTTTTGTGGCGTAACGGCTGGTGTTGTTCACCGCACCGGAGAAGGTATTATAATCGACTTTGGAGTTCTTGGTCTCAGTCGGCTTCAGGATGAGCAGATCGCTGGTCCGCACGACCTGTTCCGGGGTCAGATAATCCGTGGAAGAGGTCAGTGAGTAGCCCGTGGGGTGGAAACCAGTGTAGCTTTTTGTGTACATGAAGCAGACGGTATCGCCGGGTGCGATGACCGGAGAAAATGTGAAGTCCGTTCGTTTCTCCCCGGCAGCACTGGTCAGAGTCAGGCCCAGACGCACCTTGACGCTGTAGGCCGTATTAGGGTTGGTGATGGTGAATCGGTAGTTTGCAGTGTAGGTGCTTTCCTGCGCACCCGGCTGGACCACCGAGGTCATCGAGACCGAGGGCTGCAGCCGGGCGGAGTTGGTGCCGTTTGCGTCATCGGGTTCGGTGCCGGAGTTGGTGCTGCCCGAAGAAGAGCCGTTGCCGCCTTCGCTGCCGCCCGGAACATCGGGCGTCGGGCCGCAGCCGGTCAGCAGGCAGCAGAACAGTGCCAACGTGAGCAAAAGTGCGGTCAGAGAATGTTTCATCAGAGCGCCTCCTTTTCATCCAATCGTTTCCTGCTTCCTATTCTACACGTTTTCGGGCAGGAAAGCAATCCGGAAGCGCAGGCTCAGATGACTTTCTTTTCCAGCCAGCTCCCCTTGAAGAAGCGGATGGCAAAGAAGAGGGAGCGGAACAGCCAGTCCAGGAACATGCCGCCCCAGATGCTGAGCAGATTGCCCTGATGCAGGCCAAGGACCATCAGGTAGCAGAAGCCCACCCGGAACACCCACATGGAGAAGACGCTGACCGTCATCGTGAAGGTGGCGTCGCCGGCGGCGCGGAGGATGTTGGGCAGGGTGAAGCTGGACGGCCAGATGAACAGCGAGATGATGTTGAACCAGACCATCACCTGCAGCGCCATGGCGTTGGACTCCGGGGAGAGGTTGAACCAGGACAGGGTGATGCGGTTCAGGAAGAAGAAGGCCGACAGGTTCATGATCCAGGCACCGGCATAGGCCACCAGCAGGAAGCGGCGGGCGTAGTGTTTGGCCTGCTCTTTTTCGCCTGCACCCAGGCACTGGCCGATGACGGTGAGCACCGCCATGCCGACCGCGTTGGCCGGAACATTCAGGAAGGTGGTGATGTTGCCCGCCACGGCGTTGGCCGCAATGGCCGAGGTGCCGAGGGTGGAGGTCAGGCTGGAGACCGACAGCTTGCCGATCTGGAACATGCCGTTCTCGATGCCGGCCGGGATGCCCACCCGCAGGATGCGGCGGATGAGGGGCAGGTCGGGCTTCAGGTCGGTCAGGTGCTCGATGCGGAGCAGACAGCCGGGCTTTTCCAGCAGGTAGATGACCGCAAAGCAGGCGATCATCCGGGAGACAAGGCTGGCCAGCGCGGCACCCATGACGCCCATCTTAAAGTGGAAGATGAGCACGGCGTTGCCGCCGATGTTCACCACGTTCATCACCAGACTGGACAGCATGCTGATCTTGCTGTTGCCCTGTGCGCGGAAGAGCGCCGCACCGGCGTTGTATACACCGATGAAGGGATAGCTCAGCGCCGAGAGCAGGAAATACGTCTCGGCGTAGCGCATGACGTCAGCGTCAATGGAGCCGAAAATGCCCCGCAGGATGCCGTGCCGCCCCACCGCTACCACGGCGGCGACCACGACGCTGAGCGAGATCATGATGAACAGGATCTGGGCGGCGGCGGCCTTGGCGTTCTTCGGTTCCCGGTGGCCGATGTACTGGCTGGCGACGACGGCGCCGCCGGTGGCAAGCGCGCTGAGCAGCTGGATCATCAGCACGTTGAACGAGTCCACCAGGCTGACGCCCGACACGGCCGCTTCGCCGACCGAGGAGACCATCAGGGTATCGGCCAGACCGATGGTCACGCTGAGCGCCTGCTCGGCGATCAGCGGCAGCAGCAGGGCGATGAGCTGTTTGCGGGTAAACAGCGGCTTGGTTGTTGTGGTTGTCATAGTTCCTCCTCTTGCTCTGGGATGTCACAAAACTAAGCATAACGCGGAATCGCAGGAAAATCAAGATGTTGTATCCAAGAACCTCGCAAAATTTTAAGAAACAAAGTGCCGTCGGTTCCCTTTACCCCTGCGGTGGGATGTGATAGAATGAAACCGGACTTCTGTGTGCAGCACAGAAGAAGGTAAATGAAGAAACGATTCCATAGAGAGAGGAAAGATTATGCCAAAGGCAGCCCATAAAGTCGTGGTCATCGGGCATCGCAACCCGGACACCGACTCCATCTGCTCCGCCATTGCGTATGCGGAACTGAAAAACAAGACCAGCGACCTTGTCTGTGAGGCGCGCCGCGCGGGCCGGATGAACCAGGAGACTGAGTTCGTCCTGAAAAAGTTCGGCGTGACCCCGCCCCGCATGTGCACCGACGTCAACCCGAAGATCCGGGATGTGGATTACCGCGAGATGCCCGGCATCCCCGGTGCCACCAGCCTGCGCCGTGCGTGGGAGATCATGCGCGACCAGAAGATCGACACCCTGCCCATCACCAGCGCGGAAAACGATCTGGAGGGCATCATCACGGTCAAGGACATCGCGACCGCCAACATGGACGTCTTCGACACCGGCGTTCTGGCCAAGAGCCAGACCAGCTTCCGGAACATCCTCGAAACGCTGGGCGGCACCATGGTGGTGGGCGACGAGAACGCCGTCTGCACCACCGGCCACATCAAGATCGGCACCGCCACCCCCGAAATGCTGGAAAGCAATGTGGAAAAGGGCGACATCGTCATCCTGACCAATCGGTACGAGAGCCAGCTGTGCGCCATTGAGAAGGAAGCCTCCCTCCTCATCATCTGCAACGGCTCCAAGGTGGGCCACACCATCCAGCGCATTGCCGACGAAATGGGTGTCGCCATCATGACGACCCCCTACGATACCTACGCGGCGGGCAAGCTCATCAGCCAGTGCGCCCCCATCTCCTATTATATGACCCGCGAAGACATCCTGAAGTTCACCCTCGTCACGCCGGTGGCGGATGTCATGCGCGTCATGGCCAAGGTGCGCCACCGCTATTTCCCCATTCTCGATGAAGAGGGCAAATACTGTGGCATGGTCAGCCGACGCAACATCATCGCCCTGCGCAAGCGCCGCATCATCCTGGTGGACCACAACGAGGCCACCCAGGCCGTGGAGGGCTTCGACCAGGCGGAGATCCTGGAGATCATCGACCACCACCGCATCGGCAGTCTGGAGACCAGCGGCCCGGTCTACTTCCGCAATCAGCCGGTGGGCTGTACCGCAACCATCATTACCCAGATGTACGACGAGAACGGCGTAGAGATCCCGGCCCAGACCGCCGGTCTTCTGCTGGCGGCCATCCTGTCGGATACGCTGGTCTTCCGCAGCCCCACCTGCACCCCGGTGGATGTGGCGGCGGCCAAGCGTCTGGCCCAGATCGCCGGTGTGGACATCGACGAGTTTTCCACCGAAATGTTCGAAGCCGGTGAAAAACTGGACGGCAAGACCCCCGAAGAGGTCTTTTTGCAGGACTTCAAGGTCTTCATGTGCGGCGATATCCGCTTTGGCGTGGCGCAGGGCAGCTACATGACCCGCAAGAACCTGCTGGCCGCCGAAAAATTGCTCAAACCCTACCTCGAAGAGGCCCGCAACAAGCAGAATGTGGAGGATATCTATATGCTGCTGACCGATGTGCCCAAGGAGGAGAGCGTCGTCATCTGCGAAGGCCGCTATGCCGCCGAGGTGCTGTCGGACGGCTTTGAGACCCAGCCCGCCGAAGACGGCAGCTGGACCCTGCCCGGCGTTGTCAGCCGCAAAAAGCAGTTCATCCCCGCCATGATGAGCGCATATCAGGAACTGTAAAGCCCCGAATAAACACGAAGCCCCCCGGAAGCCTGCATTCCGGGGGGCATTGTGTTAAGTGGGAGTTCAGCCTGCGATGCCTTTTCCATTTCTTTATAAGAAGCATAACACAAAATCGTGGTGAAATTGTGTAAATTCGGGACGAATTTTCACAGCCTGCGGCGGCTCGTGCGCAGATCCTTCCGGAAGATGCGCCCGGCCACCGGTTGAGAGGGCCTGTTTTTTGTGGTACAATAGAGGCGGAAATTTGCGAAAGAAAGGATCTTTTGATGCAGCTGTTTGAACTGGTCTCCCCGCGTCTGTTCCGCCCGCTGGCGGGGCCGAATCGGGCGTTTTATGCCGAGCTGCTCCTGCTGCTGTGGGAGGAGTGCCGCCACACGGCGGATTACAGCATCTCCCGCGCCGAAGCCGTCTCCCGCGCGGAGGATTACTTTGCGGCGCTGGCAAAGCCGCTGGCGCTGGACGCCGACGACGCCGGAGACGAGGCCGAGCAGCCCACCCGCGACCCGCATCTGCTGGCGCTGGGCTTTCTGCTGCGGCTGCGGCGCACCGGCTGGCTGGAAGAGCAGCCCGGCAGCTATGAGGAGGAACCTTCGCTGGCCTTTGTGCCGGAGGTGACGCCTCTGCTGGAAGCGCTGGAAGAGATCCTGAACCCGCGTGTCGTTACCTATACCGGCAAGCTGTACAAGGCCTGGCAGCTGCTGCGGGGCATCGGGGAGGAGAAGAGCCCCTACGAGAATGTCCTGCGGGAGGTCGCGTCCGACCTCGAAGCGCTGAACAAGTCGCTCCGTGCGCTCAATGCCTCCATCGGCCACTACATCGACCGGCTCACCCGCAACCGCACCCCGCAGGAGGTGCTGGAACTGTTCGACCAGTACGAGGAAAAGGTCGTTGCGGCAGCGTACCACCGGTTCAAGACCAGCGACAACCTGTTCAACTACCGCGCCTACCTCGAAGAGTGGCTGGACGACTGCGAGGCAAACTATCTGCCGCAGCTGGCGCTGGATTATGCCCGCGTGGAGCGCTGTGCGCCGAACGAGGCCGCCCCGGCGGTGCGGGCCCTCATCCAGAAGCAGCGGGATGCGCTGGAAGAGATGAGCGGCCTGATGAAGCAGATCGACGCCAGCCACATCCGCTACCGCAAGCGGGCCGTGCAGCGGGCGCAGTTTCTGCTGCTGAGCGACCGCTCGGCGCAGGGCAGCGTCACGGCACTGCTCCGCCGCTATGCCGAGGAGATCAAGACGCCGGACCAGCTGTTCGAACCGGATGACGGCCCGGTGGCAAAGCGTCTGCACCTTTACCCGGTGCAGGTCTTCGGCGAAAAGCCGCTCTACCCGCCCGCCGCGCCCCGCAGCGAGGTGCCGCTCAGGCCGGTGGAGACCGGAACGCTGGACCCGGAACAGCTGCAAAAGGAGCAGCAGCTCCTGCTGGAATATGCCCGGATGGCCGTGACCGAAGAGAACGTGGCCCTGCTGGCGCAGCAGGCCCTTGCCGCCCGCAGGCAGGTGGCGGCGTCCACGCTGGCCGACGAATATCCCAGCGACTTTGCCCGCATCATCGGCCTGCACACCTACTCGCAGTCGCCGCGGCGGGACTATGACATCGAACGGACCGGGAAGTGGGTCGAGCGGGGCGGCTTCCGGTTCGAAGAATTTATCCTGATGCCCCGCAAGGAGGAACCCCATGGCCGAAACGAATAAACTGCTGGAAGAGACCGCAAACTATCTGCTCAGCCACTGCTTTCTGCTGGGCGGCGTGGAGGACCAGCGGTCGAAGTATCTCTATGTGCAGGACCACCTGAACGAGGTGCGGGCCGTGTTCGCGCCGCTGGGCTATGCGGTCCTGCTCTACCCGGCCCCGCTGCAGGCGGCGGCGCTCGTCAACGAGCACGAGGGCAGCCAGGCCCGGCTGCTGAAATACGAGAGCATCCTGCTGCTGGTGCTGCGCCTGCTCTACCTGCAAAAGCGGGAGAGCCTCTCGGCCAGTGCAGACCAGGTTCTGGTCACGGTGGAAGAAGTGCAGGCCGAACTGCAAAAAATGAACCTGCCCCGGCGGCTGGACCAGCTCACGCTGGAAAAGCTGCTGCGCACCCTGCGCCGGTACAATCTGGCCCGGCCCGTGGGCCGTCTGACCGGGCTGGACAGCCGCATCGAGGTCTTCCCGACCGTGCTGCTGGCGCTGCCGGATGCCGACCTCGCCGATGCCGCTGCCGAGAGCAGCCGCACCCGGAACGAGCTGGCCCTGTACGAACGCCCGGAGGGCGAATCCAGTGCGGAGGATGAAGAATGATCGAATTAAAACGCCTGAAACTCATCAACTGGCACAACTTTGAGAACGTCACCTTCGACTGTGCCCGCCTGACCTATATGATCGGCGTCAACGCCGTGGGCAAGACCACCATTCTGGACGCCATCCGCTACTGCCTGACCACCAACCGCAATTTCAATGCCCTGGGCAATAAAAAGAGCGGCCGCACCCTGCAAGGCTCCGTCCACGCCAAGCAGCGCGGCGAGAACGCCTACCGCCGCCCCGGCCGGACGGTGGCCTATATCGGTGCCGAGTTCTGGGACAGCGTCAAGCGGACGCCCTTCGTCATCGCGGTGCGCGTCGAGTCCGAGGGCCCCATGCAGGAGCTTCACCCCGGCGACCAGACCTGGTACATCTCTGAGGATGGCATCACGCTGGAAAAGCTGCCCTTCCTCGACCCGCGCACCGGGGCCCCCAGCGCCAGAGAGGATTTCAAGCCCGCTGTGGGACGGCTCTCCTATACCAGCAGCCCCAGCGAGGCGCGGGACCGCATCTGCCGTGCGCTGGGCATTGGCCGCGCATCCAGCCCGCTGGGCAAAAAGTTCAATGAGGTGTTCCAGATGGGCACCAGCATGGACGAGATCCCGAACTTCCGGGAATTTCTGTATCAATACATCCTGCCCCAGCCGGAACTGGATCTGGACGCGCTGCAGGGCGACCGGGTGGAGCTGGAAAACCTCCACGCCGTGCTGGCCGAGGCGCAGACCCGCGCCGCCGCGCTGGAACAGATCGTGGAATACGGCCGGGAAGCCGCATCCAGAGAGACGGACGCCCTGGTCAACCGGGGCGCGGCCCTGCTGGCCCGCGCCGAGGCCGACGCCGGAGAAGACGCCGTCTGGCAGGGGCATCTCGACGCCGGACGCCGCCAGCTGGCCGAGCGGAACGCCGCCTATGAAGCGGCCAAGAACGCCGAGGCCGAGGCCCGCCGGGCCTATCTGGCCGCCCATGGGGCAGCTTCGGCCAGCGGCGAGGGCCGTGCGCTGGACGCCATGACCGAGGAACTGGCCCGCAGGAAGACCGCACTGGATGCCGCCGCCCGGAAGGTGGCGGCGCTGGAACAGACGGCGGATGCCGTAACGAACCTGCTGACGGTGCTGGCCCGCAGCGGCTTCGGGGTCGAAAAGGCGCTCTGGCCGGTCGCTCTGACCGCGGAACAGCTGCCCGCGCTGACCGAAGCGCTGGACCGGCTCGAAAAGCCGCTGGAAGAGCAGTATTTTGCCGCGCGGCAGAACGCCGCCGACCTGGCCCGCGCGCAGGAAGAAAAGCGCGCCGAGCTGGACGCGGTTTCGGGCGGCAAGTGGGTCTACCCCCACGGCGATGCCGCCACCAGAGTCCGCGATGCCGTCAACGCCGAGCTGAAGAGCCGGGGCATGACGCCGGACGCAAAGATCTTCTGTGAGCTGCTGAACGTGGCCGACGAGAGCTGGCAGGACTGCGTGGAAGCCTGCCTCGGCGACCGCCGGTTCGATATCCTCGTCCCGCCCAACCACTACGCCGCCGCCAAGAGCGCCTTTGTGGCGCTGGGCGAAACGGTCGGGCCCATCAGCCTGCTGGATACGCCGGGCATCCGCACCGCCAACCGCCGCGCGGAGACCCGCCCGGCCGACAGCCTTGCCGCTCAGGTGGAGAGCGAGAACCCGCTGGCCGCACAGTATGCGGACACCATCCTCCGCCGCATCGTCTGCTGCGAGACGCCGGACACGCTGGAACACTTCCCGGACAGCGCTACCCGTGACCTGCTGCGCCACCATCCGTTCCGGCTGGAACGCCTGCGCCGACCCCAGCGGTATATCGGTCTGGACGCCCGCCACGCCCGCGCCGGTACGCTGGAAGAGGAGCTGACGGCCCTCGGTGAACGCCGCCGCGAGGCCGTGCAGGCCGAACGGTCGCTGAAGACGGCCTACGACCAGTACCAGAACATCCTGCGCGGCCGCGCACTGGAAACGCTGGCCGGCCTGTGGGAAGGCCGGGACGCCCTTGCTGCCGCCAAGGCCGACTATGCGGCACAGGCCCAGAAGCTGGCCGACTGCCGGGAGAACCCGCTGCTGCAGGAGCTGTATCGGGAAGAGGAGACCCGCGAAGCTGCCTGGGAAGCGGCCCGCAAGGCGGTGGAACAGGCAGGCGGTGATATCCGCGTCTGTGAAAAGCAGCTGGCTTCCTGCGCGGCAGAGCAGAGCCGGGCCGTGGCCGCAGCGCAGCAGAGCGCCGGGGCGGCCCAGACCTTCTTTGAAAAATATCCGCTGCTGGAGCCGCTGGCGCAGGAGCGCAAAAAGGGCCTCATGACCGGGGGCCGCACAGCCCGCGCCGCTGCCCAGACGGCCGAAAAAGCGCAGACCAAGCTGGACGACACCCTGCAAAGCTACCTCACCGCCACGCTGGAACCGGCCCAGAAGGCGTACAACGAGCGGTACGTCTGCGATTATCCGCTGGGCCTTGCGGGCATCGAGCAGTACCGCGCCCAGCACGAGAGCCTCGTCCGCATCGACCTGGAGCGCTACGCCGCCCGCCTGGACCAGGCCCAGCGCGACTGCAAGGACCGCTTCCGGAAAGACATCCTCTTCCGGATGAAAGACGACATCTTCAACGCCCGCCGCCAGTTCCGGGAGCTGAACAAGGTGATGGAGCAGCTGACCTACGGCGAAGAAGTCTACCGCTTCGAGCTGGAACCCAGCCGCGACTCGCAGCTGGCCGCGTTCTATCAGGTCATCGTGGACAAGGGCAACCAGCAGATGACCGAGGGCGACTCTCTGGACAACCTTGCCGCCACCGCCGACCCCGCCTACGAGCGTCAGGTGGACGAACTGATGGAAAAGATCATGGCCGACGTAGACGAGAACACCCGCGCCCGGCAGGAGGGCCGCAGCACCTCCGGTGCCACCCTGTCCGACTATGTGGATTACCGCACCTATCTGGACTACGACATCAAGGTCACGAACACGGTCTCCGGCCAGCAGGCGTATCTGTCCCGTGTCAGCCGCGATTCCTCCGGCGGCGAGAATCAGGCCCCGTTCTATGTGGCCATCTGCGCTTCGCTGCTGCAAATTTATCAGAAGAGCGAGAACAGCATCCGGCTGGTCCTGCTGGATGAGGCTTTCAGCAAGATGACCAGCGACCGCATCCGCCCCATGATGGAGCTGTTCCGCCGCCTGCAATTGCAGGTCCTGCTCATCTCCACCGTCGAGAAGAGCACGGCCATCCAGCCCTATTGCGACATCACCTATTCCATCGTGCGCCATGGCGACGCCAACGCCATCGCGCCGTTTTACCGGCTGACGGCCCCGCAGCCCGCGCCGGAGAAGGAGACTGAACCATGAGCGATACCCTTGCAAAATTCTGGCTGTTTGCCACCCACTGGACCAAGCTCGACACCTTTGACAACGAGGACGAGCTGAACGACGAACTGGAGCTGCTCCAGCGCCAGAGCCTGCCCACCAAGGTCCGCACGATGAAAAACAAAGAGGGCAAGGAAGAACTCGTCCTCTACGTCAAGCAGGCCGACCGCGATTATGCCCGCTACTGCACCGGCTGGCGCCCCGGCGGGATGATGTAAAAATGAAAAAACATGAGGTCGTATATGAAAGAAACTGCAAAAGAAGCGTTTGAACGCTGCCTTCAGAATGTCTCTCTGGAAGAAAAGCCCGATGCAGAGTGGGTGGCGCAGCAATACGCTGTGGAACGGGCGGGAGCACTTGCCATCAAAGAGGCGGCACCGTTTTCAGAAGAGCGGGGGCAGATCACACGGCAATGCTACGAGATGGTAGACCGCCTGATTCAGGCTCGCAGCCGCCAGAAGGGCCAGAGCGTGGCGGCTTATGGGGCGGGCGAGAGCTTCGTGGACTTGCTGGACCAGCTCATCCGGTATCTGCACACAAAAAAGCCGGAGATCAACTTCTTTGAAGCGGGCGTGGGCACCGGGTATATCCTCCGGGCTGTGCATCAGTTCGGAGGGGTACATGTGAGCGGATGCGATGTGTGTCTGGAACGCCAGCTTCTGGGGGAACTTTCTTCCTGCTGCATTGAAAAGACCCTGTATGCTGCGCTGGGAGAGCTGAAGGACGGCAGCGTGGACCTGTTTTACTGGAACGATGTGATGGAACATCTCCCGGAAGATGAAATGGAGGAGACCCTTCGGCAGATCGCGAAAAAACTTTCACCGGAGGGGCTTTTGGTGACCGTGACTCCCAGCAGAGGAATGGGACCCCACGACATCACCAAGCTGGCAGCGCCAAAGGAACGGGAAGCCAAGGGACTGCACCTGCGGGAATATTGCTACTACGAAGTGGTGGAGCAAAACCAGCGGGCCGGGCTGCAGCCCCGAATCTATGCGGTGCGGAACGGCGATACATGCTGTCTGGATTTTGAGCAGGGCGAGGCCCGCAGCCTGGCCCATGCTGCGGCAGAAAAGCGGTGCTTCCGTCTGTGCAAGAATATTCCAGTCATTGGAGGAAAGTCCATCCGGAAGCGGATGATGTGTCGCTTTGGGTGGAAGGCTATCGTCATCTGCGGAAAATGATCAAAGGAGAATTTATGCCAAAGCACCCCATCCAGTTGTCCGATCACTTTACTGAGTCCCGGCTGATCCGGTTCGTGCTGCCCTGCATCGGCACCATGCTGTTCACCTCCATCTACGGCATCGTGGACGGTCTGTGCGTCTCGAACTTCGTGGGCAAGACGGCCTTTGCGGCGGTCAACCTCATCATGCCGCTGCCCATGTTCATCGGCAGCATCGGCTTTATGCTGGGCACCGGCGGCAGCGCCATCGTGGGCATCACGCTGGGCGAGGGCGATGGGAAAAAGGCGGACGAACTTTTCAGCCTCTTCCTCAGTTCGGCCCTTGCGGCGGGCATCGTGTTCAGCGCCGTTGGTCTGGTCATCATTGAGCCGGTGGCGGAGCTGCTGGGCGCAAAGGGAGAGATGCTGGACTATGCGCTGCGGTATGGCCGCATCCTGCTGGTCAGCCTGCCGACCTTTATCTTGCAGAACATGTTCCAGAGCTTCTTCGTCACGGCCGAAAAGCCCCAACTGGGCTTCGCTTTCACCGTGGGCGCGGGCTGCACCAACATGGTGCTGGACGTTGTGCTGGTGGGGGTGCTCCGTTGGGGCGTCGAGGGTGCCGCGGTCGCGACCTTCCTCAGCCAGATCGTCGGCGGCCTGCTGCCGGTGTTCTATTTCCTGGACCGGAACAACACCAGCCGCCTGCACCTGAGCCGGACGAAGTTCCATGGCCGCGTTCTGCGGAATGCCTGCATCAACGGCTCATCGGAGCTGATGACCAACCTCTCCATGTCGCTGGTCAATATCCTCTACAACTACCAGCTCCTCCGCTTTGCGGGCGAGGACGGCGTGGCGGCCTACGGTGTCATCATGTATGCCGCCTTCCTCTTTGTGGCCGTCTTCGTGGGCTATGCCGTCGGCAGCGCCCCCATCGTCAGCTACCACTACGGTGCCCGCAATCACCGGGAGGTCCACAACCTTTATTCCATGAGCTTCCGCCTCATCGGCGTGGTGGCCGTCGTCATGACCATCGGTTCGATGTTCCTCATCCCGCATGTGGCCCGCATCTTTGTGGGCTACGATGCCGGGCTGCTGACACTGACCACCCATGCCTTCCGGCTCTATGCGCTGAGCTTCCTCATCATGGGCTTCAACGTCTATGCGTCGTCCTTCTTTACCGCGCTGGGCGACGGTGTGACGAGCGCCCTCATCTCCTTTCTGCGCACCCTGTTGTTTCAGGTGGCGGCGGTCTTCGCACTGCCGGCGCTCATGGGGATGGATGGCATCTGGCTGGCCGTCACGGCCGCCGAGCTTGCCGCGCTGGGGGTGAGCGTGTATATGTTCGTGACCAAAGATCGGAAATTCCATTACCGTCATGTGTGACGCGCGAGGACAAAGAAAGCCGCCGGTGGCCCCGGCGGCTTTCTTTGTCATTCAAATGTATACTCGACGAACTCGCAGTTCCGGATGCCGAAGGCGGCATACTCCTCGTTGGTCATATCGTAAAAGTAAGACCGCACCACGCGGGCAATGCCGTTGTGGGCGACGAGGAGATAGGTCTTGCCTTCGTCGGCCCGCAGCTCGTCCAGCAGGTCGTAGATGCGCTGGGCCAATTGCAGCATACTCTCGCCGCCGGAGTAGCGGTCGGCGAAGTGGGTCTTGGAGACTTTGAACTCGGCCCCATCACGGGGCGTCCCCTCGTAGCGGCCAAAGCACTGCTCCCGCAGGCGGGGTTCCGGGCGGGCCGGGATGCCGGTGGCCTCGGCGATGGCCAGTGCGGTGTCGGCAGCGCGGGACAGGGGAGAATACAGGATCTCATCAATGTGGACTCCGCTGTCCCGGACATGGGCCCCCAGCGCAGCGGCCTGCGCCCGGCCGCGGGCGGTCAGCGGGCTGTCGGTCATGCCGCAGATCTTGTTTTCAACGTTCCAGACGGTCTCGCCGTGGCGGGTAAAATATAAGTTGTGCATAGAGGCTCCTTCAGAGTTTGATGAGGGTATGGTGGTCAAGCCGGACGGTGTCGCCCTCGTCGATGCCAAGGCGGGTCAGCTCAGCGTCCGGGTAGGCGATGACCCGGCGCTCGCCGGTCTCGTCCTCCAATAAGACATCGCAGCAGACGGGCTGCCCTTCCGGCAGCTCCTCGCAGCCGTACAGCTGCTCATCGATGCGCAAAACGCGGTATGTCATACGATCTTCCTCGAAAAATACAGTGTTCTCGTTTTACAGATGATTCTCCCGGCAGGGGAGAACGTGGTATTCTTATTATAAAGCCCCGATGCGCTGCCGTCAACTTGACAGCCCGGCGCCGGGGCTGATACAATAGGACAAAATGGTTCCACACGACGCCAAAAGGAGAGAAGAGCTTGAACATTACAGAATTGCGCTATCTGGTCGCCATCATGCAGTGGGGGTCGGTGAGCGCTGCGGCAAAGCAGCTGTATGCGGCCCAGCCCAACATCAGCAAGGCGCTGAAAAATCTGGAAGAGGAGTATCACATCCGCATCTTTGAGCGCTCCTCCACCGGCATGATCCCCACCGAGCAGGGACGGCGGTTCATCGAGCAGGCCGAGCGGGTGCTGGAAGATGTGGACTGCCTGAGCCGGAGCGTCGAGGAAGAGCAGGAGCGCTGCGCGGAGCTGCGGGTGATGCTGCCCCATGCGACCTATGCGTCCTATGCGGCGGTGGATTATCTGGAACAGGCGGTGCATCTGGAGCGGGTGCACATCCACATCCGGGAGGGCGGCTCGATGGAGGCGCTGGATTTCGTGCTGCGGCGGGGCTATCACCTGGCGCTGCTGCGCTATGCGGTGGAGGACGATGAGCATTACACCCACTACTGCGCCCGGCGGGGGCTGAAGATGGAGCCGGTGATGGACTTTGAATATCAGCTGCTCACCAACCGGGACGGCCCGCTGGCCCGGCATGAGGTGCGCGACCTGGCCGAACTGAACCAGTATATGGAGATCCTGCACGACGACTTTCAGCTGCCCGGCGAGGAGGGCGGCGACGGTGTGCGCTGGCATGTGAACCAAGCTCGGCGCATCCATGTGTATGAGCGGTGCAGCCAGTTTTCGATCTTGCAGCGGCTCCCGTCTGCGTATATGTGGGCGTCGCCCATGCCCCGCAAGGCGCTGGAACAGTATCATCTGGTGCTGAAAAAATGCCCGGCCCAGCGCCAGCAGATGCGGGATGTCCTGGTCTATCCGGACAAGGGCGGCCTGCGGGCGGAGGAGCAGGCATTTGTCGATCTGCTCCACAAACAGGCGGCCCAGACCGTGAAATGAGCAGCCGCCGGCAAAGAAGCGGCTAAAGTTTTGGCTCCGGAATCGACAAAAATAGAGAAATGTGGCAAAGAAACGAAACCGAAAATTCGGTTTTGTTTCTTTTTTGCTGGTTTTTCGACAAAAAACAGACTGAATAACGGTAAAAATTCTTAGCGGGTATATCGGATGCGATATACCCCTATGCTGGAAAAATATTGTGCAGATGATGAAAAATATGTTACCATGAGGCCAGAGATCGGGAGCTGCCCGGCGGCGGAATGGGGCTGCGGACAGCACCGAAAAAAGGAGGTTTCTGGTATGATCAGTTTCTTGCTCTGTCTGGCGCTCTTGATCGTGGGCTACTTCGTCTACGGTAAGATCGTGGACAACACCTTCGGCCCGGACGACCGCGAAACTCCGGCTGTGCGCATCAACGATGGCGTGGACTATGTCGTGATGCCGCAGTGGAAATTGTTCCTCGTCCAGCTGCTGAACATCGCGGGCCTCGGCCCCATCTTCGGCGCCATGCAGGGCGCTCTGTGGGGGCCGGTGGTCTTCCTGTGGATTACCTTCGGCACGATCTTTGCAGGCGGTGTCCATGACTACTTCTCCGGCATGATGAGCGAGCGCAACGACGGCGCTTCCATCGCCG
>OLZT01000351.1_pt1 | contig 18106 bp, 15 predicted proteins | sample 1644501 | NCBI WGS metagenome assembly OLZT01 (sample SAMEA103958140, study PRJEB25191) | human gut metagenome | biome: human-associated habitat [ENVO:00009003]; feature: intestine environment [ENVO:2100002]; material: feces | place: Germany | collected 2013/2015 | reverse complement strand
TGAGAACGAACAAAACCGCACTTTTCATAGAATGGAACTGTCAAAGGACTATCGCCGGTTCCGACCTGTAAAACGGAATATTTGTCGGCATACTCTTTAACAATAAAATCTATCAAGGCTTTGGCATAGCCTTTACCTTGATATTCTGGAACGGTCGCAATATTCTTTATTTCAAGAATACCGTTGCCCTCATCCGTAACAACACATTCAGCTTTCACATTATTGTCTTCAAGTATATACATAGTACCTTTCTCAAAATAGCGGTCAACCATATCCTCCTGTTCATCAGCTAATAGCAATAATGATATAAATTGCTTTTTATTTTTGTTTTCTTCTCGGATTTTCATATCCATCATTCCGTCAAATTTCGATTTATTGTATTGAAGATACAGCAAGTGGAAGCCAAAATCCCAAGATATCAGGAAAATTGCCGGAATATGTGTAAAACGGGAAAATTACACTGTGTGTCAGCGCTTCTTACCGGAAGATGCGGGACGGGCGTTCCTGCTTGCCTTTGCGGAATGGGCAGCAGGCGTTTTTCCAGCGCTCCTTCCGGCCTTTTGGACAGTTCCGCCTTTTGCATTTCCCTTGCCGGAAGCGACGGGCTTAGCAGGTTTTCCCGGTGCCTTGGAAGCAGAGGTATAGCCGCCGCTTCTGGGCGGAACAGCCCGAATCAGGCACTTGGGGCCGGAACCGATCAGATCCTCCCGGTGGGCCTTGATCAGCGCCTCTTTCACCAGATAATAGTTTTTGGGATTCCGGTACTGGATCAGCGCCCGCTGCATGGCCTTCTCATGGGGGTCCGTGGGGACATAGACCTTCTCCATGGTCCGGGGGTCCAGGCCGGTGTAGTACATGACAGTGGACAGGGTAGAGGGGGTGGGGTAGAAGTCCTGCACCTGCTCCGGATTGTAGCCCATGTCCCGGATGTACTCGGCCAGCTCCACGGCCTCCTTGAGTGTCGAGCCGGGATGGCTGGACATGAGGTAGGGGACGAGATACTGATTCATGCCGTACTGCCGGTTCAGGGCAAAATATTTTTCCACAAACTGGTTGTACACCGCGTTCCGGGGCTTGCCCATCCGGGCGAGGACGGCGTCGGATACGTGCTCCGGGGCGACCTTCAGCTGGCCGGAAATGTGGTACTGCACCAGTTCCCGGAAAAAGGTGTCTTTTTTGTCCGCCAGCAGATAGTCGAAGCGGATGCCGCTGCGGACGAACACCTTTTTGACGCCGGGGAGCTTCCGCAGCTTGCGAAGCAATGCGACATAGTCCGAATGGTCGGCGTTCATATTTTTGCAGGGGGTGGGGTACAGGCACTGCCGCCCGCCGCAGGCACCCTTGGATAGCTGCTTTTCGCAGGCCGGGTGGCGGAAATTGGCGGTGGGGCCGCCGACGTCATGGATGTAGCCCTTGAAGTCCTTGTCCTTCACCATGATTTCCGCTTCCCGGAGGATGGATTCGTGGCTTCGGGTCTGGACGATCCGCCCCTGATGGAAGGTCAGGGCGCAGAAGGAGCAGGCGCCGAAGCACCCCCGGTTGGACACCAGACTGAACTTGACTTCCTCAATGGCGGGGACGCCCCCCGCCTTTTCATAGCTGGGGTGATAGGCACGCATGTAGGGAAGGTCGTATACCGCGTCCATTTCCGCTGTGGTCAGGGGCTTCTGGGGCGGATTCTGCACCACGAAGAAATTGTCGTAGGGCTCCGCCAGCCGCTTGGCGGTGAAGGGGTCGCAGTTGGCGTACTGGATTTTGAAGCTCTCGGCGTATCTGCGCCGGTCGGCCTTGATCTCGGCAAAGGAGGGCAGGGTGATAGTGGGCAGACTGTCGTCCGGCACTTTGGTTTTGAACACCGTGCCGTCGATGTAGGTGATGTCCTTCACGTCCAGCCCGGAATTCAGGGCGTCAGCCACCTCCACGATGGTCTTTTCCCCCATGCCGTACATGAGCAGGTCGGCCTGACTGTCCAGTAAAATGGAGCGCTTCATGGTGTCCGACCAGTAATCGTAATGCCCCAGCCGGCGCAGACTCGCCTCGATGCCGCCGATGAGGATGGGAACGTCCTTGTAGGTCTGGCGGATAAGGTTGCAGTAGACCGTAGTGGCGTAGTCGGGGCGCTTGCCCATGATGCCGCCGGGGGTGAAGGCGTCGGTTTTCCGGTGGTGCTTGGTGACGGAATAGTGGTTGACCATGGAGTCCATATTGCCGCCGGAGACCAGAAATCCCAGCCGGGGACGGCCGAAAACGTCGATGGATTTGGGATTTTTCCAATCCGGCTGAGAGATGATGCCCACATTGTAGCCGTGGCTTTCCAGAACCCGGCTGATGATGGCGTGGCCGAAGGATGGGTGATCGACGTAGGCGTCGCCGATGATGTACACAAAATCGCAGGCGTCCCACCCGCGGTCAAGCATTTCCCGTCTGGTAATGGGCAGAAATTCCATATACTGCCTCCTGAAAGTACGTTTCTTACAGTATAGCAGACTTTTGGGAGAAAGGGAAGTGGAAAAACTGTCCCGGAATAACGCAGCCGCGGGGCGGCCTGCCGGAATTGCAGACTGCCCCGCTTTTATGCTGGGTTATTGCTCAGGAACGGGCAGCTTTGTGCCGTCGGGGAGGAGAACATAGTCTACCTGCGTAAGATCGATGGCGCTGTCATTTTCCTGATCCCACAGTTCAATTCTTGTGCCGTCTTTCATGACGACACAAATGAAGTGACCATTCCACCTATAAAAATCCGTATAGGACTCGGCGCGCTGTTCCTCGGTCTCGGCGGCGGTATCCCGCACGATCTTGTTGCTGAATTTGCGAAGTTTGAAGGAGGAAACCGGGAATTCCATGACAACATCCGTTCCGTCTGGCAGCCAGCCCGTGCCGGCTTTCATGAGGATGGGACTGGTGAGCAGCTCAAGCTCCCGATCATCGCAGTTATCCGCCCCGAAGGAAATGGGGAATTGCCATTCTCCCTCGGTCAGGGTTTCATCTGTGCTGCTGTAAACCAGGTCAACCAGATAAAGAGTCCATGTGCTTCCGGCGGCAAAGGGGGCATCCGTATTCTTTGCGGTGACGGATTGCGTCAGAAGAACGTCTATGGTGTTGGCCTTTCCGTCACCATCGTCGAGAGTATTAACCGGGCCGAAGGCTGCCTCAGAGCCGTCGGCAGGAACAAGCATACCCCGCCAATTAGCAAAATGCAAAGGCTTCTCTGTAGAAAGAACGATATCCTCCGGGGCGGTGATGCCAATAAGAATCTGAGCCACATAGCCGTCGGTTTCCACGGATTTCACTTCCAGCGTATAGCCGTTCTGGGTCGCTTTCTGAGGCGGCGCAGGTTGCGCGTCCACATCGGCCTGGGTGGGGATGTTCGGCTGGATGGCAAAGTCCAGAGCGTCGGCAACCATGTTCAGCTGCTTTTCCGTCATGTGCAGATATTCAGCGGATACCACCCCGGAATCCTCGCTGAGAATTTCGGGGTTTGCGTCCAGCCATACGGTCATCAGGGCGTCTCCCCGATTGCAGAGAATGTAGCCCCGCTCCTGGCTGGGAGAGGTCAAAATCAGTACGGTATTTCCGGCGGAGGTGGTGTAGTTCCGCTCCACCCAGTCGCCCCGGTCTTCCAGCGTGACATAATCCCGACTGAAGGTGTCCTGCCGGTTCCAGTAGAGCGCGCCGTTGGTTTGGGTCACCTCATAGCCCTGATCTTCCGGGAAGACAAATTTCATCCACAGATAGAAGTTCCCGGTATCGTAGCAGCTGCCCTCATCGATGTCAATGCTGACATCCTGACTGTCCCGCACGAACCGCTCCACACCCAGAGCGTCGCACATGTTCCGGGTGGTGCGGAATGCCAGAAGCTGCCCCTCCGGCTTTAAGCCGTATTGTTCCGCCAGTTCCTTTGCCTTGGCATCCATGACATCTCTGTAGTTGTCCCAGTAGCCCTCCGGCAGGGTACCGGCTTTGCCCATTTCCTCGCCGTCGGTCGTGTATTTGGTTTGGAAGGCGTAGAAATCCGCGCACGCCTTATAGGCGTTGGAGCCTTTCAGACCGGCCATGCTCAGGGTGGTGGTGTTAACGGTGTGGGGGTCTTCCACGTATACCCCGTCTACCAGAGAATAGTCCCGCTGTTCCGTTCCCGTTCCGATTTTTACGTTTTCCAGTTTCAGCACGTAGACAACGGCGCACCCCACCAGCAGAAGCAGCAGCGCGATCAGCGCCGCAATTAGCAGGGGACGGCGGATGGGACGGCGCGTCTTCCCACTTTCCTGATTCTGGGCGGGGAACTGTCCGGTTTCCGCGTTTTCAATGAGATCGTCGCCGATATACTGTAGACCCCGAAAAATATCCTTTCCGTTCATACGCGAATGCCCTCCTTTGCAAGATATGCCGAAAGCTTTTGCTTCGTCCGGTTCAGCCGCATCTGTACGGCGCTTTCGCTGATGCCGTACCGGGCGGCAATCTCCGCAATGGTATCCACGTACCAGTACCGGCGGAGAAAGACCATCTGATTGTCCGGAGTCAGGGTCCGCAGAAATGCATCCAGAATCCGCCCCAGTTCCCGGGCGTCCGACGCGCTGTCCCGGTAAGTATCCGGAATGCAGTTTTCCATTTCCTGGGTTAGGGCCACGACCTCCGCCTTCCGCTTCTGGGCGTTCTTCCAGACAACCTTTTTCAGGGCGAAATTCCGGCAGATCTTGGCGATGTACGCGAAGAAATGCTCCGGACGCTTTGGCGGGATCGTGTTCCACGCTTTTAAGTAGGTATCGCTGACGCTTTCCTCCGCGTCCTGACCGTTTTCCACGATCCGGTCTGCCAGATGATACAGCCGTCGCCCGTAGGCGGCATCGGTATGCCGGATGGCGTCCTCATTTCTGGCGAAGAACATATCTATGATTTTGCCGTCATCCATGTTTGGTCACCTCACTTGTAGTTTGTCCTTCACCCCTATAGATCGATTTTGCACGCAAAACCTCACGCATTTTTCAAAAAATTTTGAAAAATGGCGTGGCCGAAGCCACGCCGCTCAGGATTTCTTCTCAACCTTCCGCTTGACACCGTCGGTGCCGATGATGTAGGTGTTTTCCAGCTGACCTACCAGATTGGCCTTGACGGAATCGATGTAGATTCGCCGCAGTTTGTCCCGCTCTGTCAGTTCCTCGGGGGTCAGACCCTCGGCCTTCGCCTTTTTTGCCAGAACATTGATTCTGGCGATCACTTCGTCCATTTTCATGTTTTTTGTAAAACCTCACACATACCGGTGGATGACCACCGAAATTCTGTCCTTTTTTGTCCGGCCGTTGATGGCCGCAAGCTTGATTTTTCCCAGCCCCCGGACGGAGATTTTCGCGCCCTCCGGGACGGGCTTGTCCGGTTTTTCGCAGGGAAGACCGTCAATGGCGGCTTTTCCGGCGCTCACATATTGGGCGGCGAGACTCCGCCCGATGCGAAAGCCGGAGGATATGACGCTGTCCAGCCGCAATGACGCCAGCGTGTCCCGGATTTCCTTGATTTCCGGTTCCGGGATGTGGACGCCCGAAAGGGGAATTTGGCTCAAATGCAGCTTCGTCCGTCCGGCGGAGGTGAAGGTCTGCAATAAATAGGGGGCAATCTCCGCCGTGACGAAAAAGTCGCAGCTGCCCTTGTCCACGCAGATGTCGCCCACCGTCTCCCGGCCGACGCCCGCACCCATCAGCGCCCCCAGAAAGTCCCGGTGGCTTGGGCTGTCCCCCTGAAAGAACGCGGCGCGCAGACACACGCAGGGGCTGTCTTCGCCGTAGAGACTGGCTTCGTCCAGATAGTCCGGCAGAAAAATCAGCATTTTTCGTTCCGCGTCCTCGTAGCCGCCGAAGGCGTACAGACTTTCCTGCTCGCCGAAGAGATATTTTGCCATTTCCAGCTCCCGGGGGGAGAGAAAGCAGGTGGCGGCGGGGATATTTTTCCGCATTCCCGCGTTTATTTTGTCCCAGAGCTTCGCCAGAAGCAGCCGATCCTCGGCGGACTGGGCGATTTTTTCAATGTTGCTTCGTTCCATGCGATCACCAATGGTACTATACCACAACTTTTGCCGGGTGGGAAGAATTTTTTCTTGTATGATGGCGGCGGGTAGAGTATAATAGGGAAAAAGGAGCGCTTTTCGGCGGAAAGGAATCGGACATGGTGACAGGAATCATTGGCGCGGGGGCGTCGGGAATGGCGGCGGCGCTGGCTGCGGCGGAAAACGAAAGCGGGCAGGTCGTCCTCATGGAGCGGCAGGCGAGAGTGGGGCGCAAGCTTCAGGCCACCGGCAACGGGCGCTGCAATTTATCCAATCTCCACGGGACATCCGGCGGCTACCACGGGGAAAATCCGGGGTTTGCCGACTATGCGCTGGGAAAGTTCCCCCCAACTGCGGCGCTGGAATGGTTCCGGAGTCTGGGGCTTCTTACCGTGGCGGAGGATTCCGGGCGGGTGTACCCCTATTCCGATCAGGCAAATTCCGTGGTGGATGTGCTGCGGTTCGCGCTGGAAAAGCCGAATATCACGGTAAAGCTGGGATTTGAAGCGGAAAAAGTGAAAAAAACGGCTTCCGGCTTCCGCATTGTCTCCGGGGATGAGACGGTGGAGTGCGACAGGCTCATCGTCGCCTGCGGCGGCCTTGCGGGGACGAAGCTGGGGGGCAGCATGTCCGGCTATCAAATTCTGCGGAGCTTTGGCCACAGCTGCACCCGGCTTCGTCCGGCGCTGGTGCAGCTGAAAAGCAGCTGGAACGCGGTTACGAGCTTGAAAGGCGTCCGCGCCAACTGCCGGGCGGTCATCCTCCACGACGGAAAGCGGTTTTCCGAAAGCACGGGGGAGCTGCAATTTACCCAGTACGGTCTCAGTGGGCCGGTGATTTTCGAGGTGTCCCGGGACGTCTGCCAGGGCGGCGGCGAGTGGCTTTGCCGGTTGGATTTTTTGCCGGATATGGCGGAGAACGCCCTGATATCTGAGCTGAAACGGCGCAGAACGACCAGCCTTCCCGTCTCGGAGCTGTTCACGGGAATCCTCCACAACCGCCTTGGCCGGGTGCTGACCCAGACGGCGGGGATTTCCGCGGGCGGGGCGGTTTCCGACCTTTCCGACGAGGAGCTGCGTCAGGCCGCCCACGGGGCGAAGGCGCTGAGCGTACATCTGACCGAACCTATGGGCATGGACAGCGCACAGGTGACGGCGGGGGGCATTCTCACGTCGGAATTTGATGAAACGACCATGGAAAGCCGCCTCGTTCCGGGGCTTTACGCCTGCGGAGAGGTCTTAGACATTGACGGCGACTGCGGCGGCTATAATTTACAGTGGGCGTGGAGCTCCGGCCGTCTGGCCGGACAGAGCGCCGGGAGGAACGACACATGATCCGTTTGAGCGATATTTCCCTGCCGCCGGAACACAGCGCCCACCAGCTTCCCTTTGAGGCGGCGCGGATGCTGCGCATCCCCAACTCCAAAATCCGCGGCGTGCGGATCGTCCGGCGGAGTGTGGACGCCCGGAAAAAGCCCAATGTGCGTATTATTTACACCATCGACGTGACGGTGGATGGCAGCGAGAAGAAAATTCTGAAACAAAGCAGCTGCAAGCGGGCGTCCATCGCCCCGGCGACGCGGTACAAGCCGCCCAAATCCGCCTGTTCGCCGGAGAAACGCCCGGTGGTGGTGGGTTTCGGCCCCGGAGGGATGTTTGCCGCGCTGATTCTGGCGCTGGCGGGCTGGAAGCCGCTGGTGCTGGAACGGGGAGAGGATGCCGAGTCCCGCCACGAGAAGGTGGAAAAATTCTTCCAAACGGGCGAGCTGGACACGAAAAGCAACGTCCAGTTCGGCGAGGGCGGCGCGGGGACGTTTTCCGACGGCAAGCTGAACACCGGGGTCAACAACCCCAGAATCGGCTGGATTCTGGAACAGTTTGTGGCGGCGGGGGCAAGGGAGGACATTCTCTATGACGCCAAGCCCCACGTAGGCACCGACGTGCTGCTGACCGTGGTGCAGAATCTGCGCAAACGCATCATCTCTCTGGGCGGCGAGGTGCGGTTCAACACGCAGGTCACCGGCCTGTGTACGGAGAACGGACGCCTGACCGGGCTGAAAATTGCCGACGGGACGGTCATTCCCTGCGACCGGGCGGTGCTGGCCATCGGACACAGCGCCCGGGACACCTTTGAAATGCTGGACGCTTCCGGCGTTCCCATGGAGCCGAAGCCCTTCGCCATGGGCGTGCGCATCGAGCAAAAGCAGCGGGACATCGACATCGCCCAGTACGGCGGCGAAAATCCCGCCCTGCCCCCGGCGGATTATAAGCTGGTGGAGCATCTGGATGGGGAGACGGTGTATACCTTCTGCATGTGTCCGGGCGGATATGTGGTGGCGGCGGCCAGCGAGGAAGGCCGGGTGGTTACCAACGGCATGAGCTATGCCGACCGGGACGGAGAAAACGCCAACGCGGCACTGCTGGTGACGGTGAATCCCGCTGATTTTCCCTACGAGGGCAGCCTCGGCGGAATGCGCTGGCAGCGGGAGATCGAGGAAAACGCCTACCGCGTCAGCGGCAGCTACCGCGCCCCGGCGCAGAAAGTGGGGGATTTTCTTGCCGGAAGACCCAGCGACCGGCCGGGACGGGTAACGCCGACTTACCGTCCGGGGGTGACCTGGTGCGACCTGCACGACGTGCTTCCCGGGAAGATCACCGACGCCATTGCCCTGGCGCTGCCCCGGCTGGACGGGAAACTGAAAGGCTTTGCAGACCCGGACGCGGTGATGACCGCGCCGGAGACCCGCAGTTCTTCCCCGGTGCGGATTATCCGGGATTCCTCCCGGCAGTCTTCCCTTCGGGGGCTGTACCCCACGGGAGAGGGCGCGGGCTACGCCGGGGGCATCATGTCCGCGGCCATCGACGGCATTATGACGGCGGAGACAATCATTATGGAGGAAAACTATGAACGAGAAACAGATCAACAAATGGCTCCGTAAGCGTTTCAGCCCCGTTGGCTGGACGCTGGTGGGATACTATGTCCTGATGAACATCCTGGTTTCCGTGGCGATGCTGCGGGATGTGATCGCGGGATACCTGAATGCTTTCATAGAGGGAAACGATCAGTATGTCCCGGACGTGTCCGCTCTGACCGGAAACGCATGGGGGTACATCGCCGCCGTGGCCGTCGCTCTGGTGATCCTGTACGCATGGAAGGGCAGAGAATTCTGGGGCGGGGAAGTGCTGAGACGGGAAAAACCCATGAAACCGGGAACTTTGCTGTGCATGGTGTGCCTGTGCGCCGGAACGCAGATGGTGAATTTTGTCTGGATCAATCTTCTTGAGCTGGTGATGAACTGCTTCGGCCGGTCTGCCACCGGGACGCTGGACGCCGTTTCCGGCAGCTCGGATACCGTCAGCATGTTCCTGTACGCATCGTTTCTGGCGCCCATTTCGGAGGAGCTGATCTTCCGGGGCTTCGTCCTGCGGTCGCTGCGGCCTTACGGCAAGCGGTTTGCCATCTTGGGTTCCGCGTTCCTGTTCGGGCTGTTCCACGGGAACCTGCTGCAAACGCCCTACGCGTTTCTGGTGGGACTGGTGCTAGGATATGTGGCGGTGGAGTATTCCGTCGGCTGGTCCATGGTGCTCCATATTTTCAACAATCTGGTGCTGGCAGACCTTCTGAGCCGTCTGACGGCAAATCTTCCGGAAGTGGCGGCGTCGGTGCTCGAGCTGACAATTTTCACCGGATTTTTCGCGGCGGCGGTGGCAATTCTGATCGCCAACCGTGCCCGGGTCCGGGCGTACATCCAGAGCGAGTGGATCGACCGCAGGTGCCTGAAATGCTTCTTTTTCAGTGCCGGTGTGATCGTTCTGACGGTTCTGATGGTAATAAACATGATGATAGCGCTGTCCGCATAATGCGGACAGCGCTATCGTCTTGGTTGACCAAAGTTAACCCCCAGCTATGCCGGGGGCAAAAGAATAGCTTCCAGCGAGGAGTAAAGCAGACAGGGAAAAAACTCCCCATTATAGCAGAAGTGGTTTGCCGACCACACAACTACGATAATGAGGAGGTCTCTCTCGTGAAAGAAGCGCAGGCCCGACCGTCGGAAATGCTTGATGATATCCCAATGCCAAAACCCAGACTGCTGAGAGAAAAAGCATAAAAAATTCGGACACAGTTTTGCGGCTGTACGGGTTGAATTTGTTATTGACGGAAAAATGACGGGATAAAATCTATGGCCGAAAGAGCTGCGTAACTTTTTACACAAGAAAACCGCCGCTTTTATGAGAAAGCGGCGGTTTTCTGGAGCTAGTGACCTGACTCGAACAGGCGACCTTCTCATTACGAGTGAGATGCACTACCGACTGTGCTACACTAGCATTTCTTTAGCCAACTCATTATATCCGGAATTGGCGGAAATGTCAACTGCTTTTTCAGACAAACCACCGATTTCCGCGGCGTAGGTGGGGAACGGCGCTGACAAATCGCCCCGTTTTATGCGACACGACATTGCTTTCCGGCAAGAAGGGTGTTATAATGACGCCGTTATGAGGTGAGCGTATGAAAAAACTTCTCAAATATCTGAAGGGCTATGAAAAAGAATGTGTCCTTGGGCCGCTGTTCAAGCTGCTGGAGGCCACGTTTGAGCTGCTGGTGCCGCTGGTTGTGGCCAGTATCGTGGATCAGGGCATCGGCAGCGGCGACCGGGGCTACATTGTGAAAATGTGCGCCGTCATGATCGGACTGGGCATCGTGGGGCTTGCCAGTTCGGTGACAGCGCAGTATTTTTCCGCTGTGGCGGCGGTGGGCTTTTCCACACGGCTGCGGCATACGGTGTTGGAGCATATTCTGAACTTAAGCTACAGTCAGGTCGATAAGTTGGGCGCATCCACCATGATCACCCGGATGACCTCCGACATCAATCAGGTGCAGAACGGCGTGAACCTGACGCTGCGGCTGCTGCTGCGCTCGCCATTCGTGGTGTTCGGCGCCATGGTCATGGCTTTTACCATCGATTTTCAGGCGGCGCTGGTGTTCGCCGGGGTCATTCCGGTGCTGTGCATCATCGTTTTCGGCATTATGCTGATCACCATGCCCATGTACAGGCGGGTGCAGGCGTCCCTTGACAGCGTGACCTCCGCGTCCCGGCAGAATCTGACGGGCGTTCGGGTGCTGCGGGCTTTCTGCAAGGAGGACGCGGAGGTTACGTCCTTTGAGGAAAAAACGGAGGACATGACCCGCAAGCAGCTGTCCGCAGGACGGATTTCCGCCCTGATGAACCCTGTGACCTATGTAGTCATCAATCTGGCAGTGGTGCTGCTGGTGCATGTGGGCGCGCTGAAGGTGGAAAGCGGCGTGCTGACACAGGGACTGGTCATTGCCCTCTACAATTATATGTCCCAGATTCTGGTGGAGCTGATCAAGATGGCAAACCTGATCATCACCATCACCAAGGCCGTCGCCTGCGGGAACCGGGTGGCGTCTGTGCTGGATTTGGAGCCGGGTCAGGAAAACGGCACCCGCACGGCTGCGGATATGAAGGGACAGGTGGAATTTCAGGACGTGACCGCCCGGTATGACGGCGCGGGAAATCCCTCTCTGGAGCACATTACCTTCACCGCCCGGCCGGGGCAGACCATCGGCATCATCGGCGGCACCGGTTCCGGCAAGACGACGCTGGTGAATCTGATTCCGAGGCTCTATGACGCGGCTGGAGGAAAGGTGCTGCTGGACGGCGTGGAGACGGCGGCGTATGACCTGACGTCCCTGCGGCAGGCCATTGGCGTTGTTCCCCAGAAAGCGGTGCTGTTCAAGGGCACCATCCGGCAGAATCTGCTCTGGGGCAACGCCAGCGCCACAGACAGTGATCTGTGGGAAGCGCTGATCGTTGCACAGGCGAAAGAAGTGGTCGAGGGCAAGGAAAACGGACTGGACGCACCCGTGGAACAGGGGGGCGTCAACTTCTCCGGCGGTCAGCGCCAGCGTCTCACCATTGCCCGCGCTCTGGTGCGGAAGCCCCGCATCCTGATTCTGGACGACAGCGCGTCCGCGCTGGACTATGCCACCGACGCGGGTCTTCGTATGGCCATCCGCAGAATGGATGATCCGCCGACGACCTTCATCGTCTCCCAGAGAGCGGCGTCCGTGCGGTATGCGGATGAAATTCTGGTGCTGGACGACGGCGTTCTGGCGGGCAAGGGTACCCACGATGAGCTTCTGGAATCCTGCCCGGTTTATCAGGAAATCTACTATTCCCAGTTCCCCAAGGAGGCGGTGCAAAATGGCTAATCAGATGGCGATCCTGCGGAAGGTACTGCGCCGCATCCGGCGCTATTGGGTGGGGCTGGTCGCGTCGCTGCTGCTGGCGACGCTGTACGTGGTCATGAGTTTATATATCCCCATTCTGGTGGGAAATGCCATTGACTGCATTATCGATGCCGGCCGGGTGGATTTTACCGCCATGTGGGGCTATCTGCGCAACGTGGCGATTTGCGCCGCCGTGGCGGCGCTGGCGCAGTGGCTCATGAATCAGATCAACAACCACATGACCTACGGCGTTACCCGGGACATCCGGAACGAAGCCTTCAGGCATATTCAGGTGCTGCCCCTTTCCTATCTTGATAAACAGCCTCAGGGCGATGTGGTCAGCCGGGTGACGGCTGACGTGGACACCTTCGCCGACGGACTGCTCATGGGTTTTACCCAGCTGTTTACCGGCGTAATGACCATTCTGGGAACGCTTGTTTTCATGGTCCGCATTCACTGGGGCATTGCGCTGGTGGTGGTCTGCATTACGCCGCTGTCGCTGCTGGTGGCGAATTTCATTGCGACACGGACGTATTCCATGTTCAAGCTCCAGTCCGTTACCCGGGGCGAGCAGACCGGCCTGATCGACGAGACCATCGGCAATATCAAGGTGGTGCAGGCCTTCGGCCATGAGAAGGCGTCCATGGAGCAGTTCGACGAGATCAACGGACGGCTGCAAAAGGCGTCTCTGCGGGCGATTTTCTTCTCGTCTCTGGTGAATCCCAGTACCCGGTTCGTCAACTCCGTGGTGTATGCGGGCGTGGGCCTGAGCGGTGCGCTGATCGCCATTTCCGGCGGCATCACCGTGGGCAACCTCACCAGCTTCCTGAACTACGCCAACCAGTACACCAAGCCCTTTAACGAGATTTCCGGCGTGGTGACGGAGCTGCAGAACGCGCTGGCCTGCGCGGGGCGGGTGTTCGAGCTGATCGAGGCCCCGGCGCGGACGCCGGAGCCGGAGCATCCGGAACGTCCGGAAAAGGTGGAGGGCGCAGTGGAGATCAAGGACCTTCGCTTCTCTTACACGCCGGACAAGCCCCTGATCGGGGACTTCAACCTGTCCGTCAAGCCCGGCCAGCGGGTGGCCATCGTCGGCCCCACGGGCTGCGGAAAGACTACCTTTATCAACCTTCTCATGCGGTTTTACGACCCGGACGGGGGCGAAATCCTTCTCGACGGGGTCAATACCCAGAAAATGAACCGGGGCGAGCTGCGTAGGAGCGTGGGCATGGTGCTTCAGGACACATGGCTGAAAGCAGGGACGATCCGGGAGAACATCGCCATGGGCAAGCCGGAAGCCACCGAGGAAGAGATCATCGCCGCCGCGAAGCAGGCACACGCCCACAGCTTCATCATGCGTCTGCCCCAGGGCTACGACACGGTTATCGGCGAGTCCGGCGGCAGCCTTTCCCAGGGACAGAAGCAGCTGCTGTGCATCGCCCGTGTGATGCTGTGCCTGCCGCCCATGCTGTTCTTGGACGAGGCGACTTCCTCCATCGATACCCGGACGGAGGTCAAGATTCAGAAGGCGTTCGACACCATGATGCGCGGGCGCACCAGCTTTATCGTCGCCCACCGCCTGTCCACCATCCGGGAAGCGGATAGGATTCTCGTCATGCGGGACGGCCACATCGTGGAGCAGGGAAAGCATGAGGAGCTGCTTGCGAAGAACGGCTTCTATGCCAAATTGTATCAGAGCCAGTTTGCACATTGACAAAAACGCAAAACGTGCCGGAGCGGAAGCTCCGGCACATTTTTATGTAATTATCAGGCGGCTTTCTGCTTTTTCGCAAAGTGAATGATGAGACCCAGAACGAGACCCACAAAGGCGGGGAGAACCCAGCCAAGGCTGATGTCGAAGAAGGGGAGGATCTTCTCGGCAAGGCCGACCGCGCCGTCCAGATGAAGGGCGGTTTTCAGATTCGCGGGCAGCGCCTTGGCAAGATCAAACAGGGCAGCGATGCAGGTGAAGGCCGTGACGCTGACGTAGACAGCCCGGTCATGATGGAACAGATTCCCGAACAGTGCCAGCAGAATCAGGGTGATCGCCAGCGGGTACAGGAACAGCAGCAGCGGCAGGGAATAGCTGATGATCTTGGACAGACCGAAATTGGAGATCAGGAAGGAAAGTACGGTAAATATCACCGCCCAGGCGCGGTAGGAAAGTCCCTTGGGGAACATGCGGGAGAAAGCGTCCGAGCAGCTGGTGACGAGACCAATGGCGGTTTTCAGGCAGGCGCAGGTGATGGTGACTGCCAGAACGAGACTGCCCGCCCGTCCCAGGTAGTGGCCGGAGATCTGCGCCAGGGCGATGCCGCCGTTTTCGGAGGTCTCAAACAGACCTCTGGACTGGGTGCCCATGAGAATGGTGGTAACGTAGATCACGATCATGGGGATGCTGGTGAGCAGTCCGGAGGACAGAACATCCTTTGCTACGTCGGAATCGTCGGTAACGCCCATGGAGCGGATGATGTCGATGACCACGATGCCGAAGGCCAGACCGGCAATGGCGTCCATGGTGTTATAGCCCTCAATGAAGCCCAGAGAAAGCGCCCCGGTCTGATAACCGGCGGCAGGCTCCACGTCGGAAACGGAGGTGGAGGGATTGATCAGCGCCGTCACCACCAGAATGGCGAGGAAGACCAGAAAGATGGGGGTGATGACCTTACCGATCCAGACGGTGATCTCGCCGGGGCGCAGGGACAAAATCAGCACGATGGCGAAGAAGATCACGGAGAAAATCAGCAGGGCAATGGACTCGGATGCGCCCGCACCCAGCATGGGGGCGACGCCTACGGTGAAAGAGGTGGTCGCGCATCTGGGAATGGCGAAGCCGGGGCCGATGGTCAGGTAGAGCAGGCAGGAGAAGACGTAGCCGTAGCCCTTGCCGACCTTGTTGGACAGCTGCTGCAAGCCGTCGGAGTGGGTGTTGCCGATGGCGGCTACGCCCATGATCGGAATACCGACGGCCGTGATGATAAAGCCGATCATGGCGGGAAGGACGTTCCGTCCGGCCAGCTGACCCAGGTGAACGGGGAAAATCAGGTTGCCGGCGCCGAAGAACATGCCGAACAGCGTTCCGGCCACCAGGATTTTCTGCTTGAATGTAAGATGTTTTTTCATTTTTTCTGCCTCCTTCTGTTTGCCGATATTTTATCACCCCTCTTGCATTCTGAGAAGTCCATGTTTATAATAGGGGTATTAGAAAATGTAATAGATATGAAATGGAGCGGGGATGTATGGACAGCAAGAAACTGGAAATTCTGATGACGGCGATCGACCTTGGCAGCTTCACCAAAGCGTCGGAGGTGGTGGGCTACACCCAGTCGGGACTGACCCACATGATGGACGCCCTGGAACGGGAGGTGGGCTTTTCCCTGTTGCAGCGTGACCACAACGGCATCCAGCTCAGTCCTCAGGGGCGGCAGCTCATGCCCGCCATCCGGGAGTTTTTGCAGGCCAATGCCAACCTGGAAAACCAGATCAACGCCATTTCCGAGCAGAAAAAAGAGGTCATCCGCATTGCGGCCTATGCCAGCATCGCCATGCACTGGATGCCGGAGCTGCTCTACCGCTACAAGCGCGTCTGCCCGGATGTCAGCGTGGATCTCCGGATGGTGGATAACGCGCTGGAGCCCTACGAGCTGCTGGAAAGCGGCCAGACCGACGTGATTTTTGCCAGCCGGCAGAACTACAGCTTCTGCGACTGGACGCCCCTGTACAATGAAAAAATGTATGCGATCCTCCCCAAGGACTACCCCCTCAACGGCCGCACAACCTTCCCGCTGGAGGAATTTTCCGGGCAGGACTTCCTGATGCCCTACGGCAGATTTGACATTGACGTCAACGCGGCCATGGACTCCGTGGGCGTGAAGCTCAACGCCAGCGTTTCCCGGGTGGACGACGAGACGGTCATCCGGATGGTGGGACACGGGCTGGGCGTAACCATGATGACGGAGCTGATGATCCGGGGCAGGACGGACGATGTGCTGTGCGTTCCCGTGGAGCCGCTGAGGCTGCGGGAGCTGGGCATGGGCACCAGCCGCAAAATGAAGCTGACAGACGGTATGCAGAGCCTGAAGGACTGTATGCTCCAGTTCATCCATGACAGATCGTGATAGAGCTATGGGCGGTTTCTCTCCAGGGAAACCGGCCACAGCAATAACGCATTCTGACCGGTTTCTGCCGCCGCTTCCTGGCATAATTTGTCATACTTGGACAAAATGAAAAAATCCTTAAAAATCACTTGACAAATTCTTTAAGGTGGGCTATTATACAGAAGGTTAGAGAGAGCTAACCAATATTAACGCCTAAGGGTTAGCAATAGCTAATCTGTAGACTCAGAAAAAGAAGGTGTTCTCCATGCCGCTTACGGTTGCGGATACCGGCGAGGAATACGTCATCAAGCGAATCGGCGGAAAGCCGGAAGTCAAACAGCATCTGGAGAATCTGGGGTTCGTCGTCGGCGGGGTGGTGTCGGTCATCAATACGATGGGCGGCAACGTCATTGTCAAGGTGAAGGAGTCCCGGATAGCCATCAGCCAGGAAATGGCGCAGAAAATTATGGTTTAACGAGGAAAAAAGGAGGAATCGGTATGAAAACACTGAAGCAGGCCAAGGTCGGCGACACCGTTACCGTGGTGAAGCTCCACGGCGAGGGCGCTGTCAAGCGCAGAATCATGGACATGGGCATTACCAAGGGTGTCACCGTTTACGTGCGGAAGGTTGCTCCGCTGGGCGATCCGGTGGAAGTCAACGTCCGCGGCTACGAGCTGTCGATCCGTAAGGCCGACGCCGAAATGATCGAGATCCAGTAAGACCCCAGTAAATCATAGGGACGCAAGCCCCGATTTTGATAAAACGTTAGCGGAAGCTAACAGAAGGAGAGTATCATGGATATCAGAATTGCCCTTGCGGGCAACCCCAACAGCGGCAAAACGACTCTGTTCAATGCCCTCACCGGTTCCAACCAGTTCGTGGGCAACTGGCCCGGCGTCACCGTGGAGAAGAAGGAAGGCAAGCTGAAGAAGCATTCCGACGTCACCGTCACTGACCTGCCCGGCATTTATTCTCTGTCTCCGTACACCATGGAGGAAGTTGTCGCCCGTAATTATTTGATCGAGGAGCGGCCCGACGCCATCCTGAACATCATCGACGGCACCAATCTGGAGCGGAACCTGTACTTAACCACCCAGCTGACCGAGCTGGGTATCCCTGTGGTCATCGCCATCAACATGATGGATATTGTCCGCAAGAACGGCGACAAGATCAATATCGACGAGCTGTCCCAGGCGCTGGGGTGCAAGGTCGTCGAGATCTCCGCCTTGAAGGGCGACGGCGTTATGGCTGCTGCCGAGGCTGCGATCGACGCCGCAAAGAACATGGTGCTTCATGATGATCGGTTTCCTTTCCTACAGCAGACTGCGTGCTCTTACGCCGGGCGGCGGGTGATATTACTGCCGGCAGGCGCATAGGCTGGGGTATGCCTGCGGCATCGGCGGATGCGAAGGCAAAACTGAACGGTAACGGGAGCTGGCGATATGGCGGACAAACTGTCACGCAAGCGGACAGTCGGGGATCCCCCCACCTCGGCGCAACGCTTTGCGCGGAATGCGCTCTGGCTCATTGCGCTCAATCTGTTCCTGCGCACGGTGGGCGTTTCCTTCAATGTTTATCTCGCCGGACGGGCGGGAGGAGAAGTCATGGGGCTGTACTCGCTCATCCTGGGCGTGTACGGCTTCTTCACCACGCTGGGAGGCGGCGGAGCGCACCTTGGGTGTACCCGGCTGATCGCCGAAACCATGGGGCGTTTTCCGGAGC
>OLZT01000318.1_pt1 | contig 19244 bp, 10 predicted proteins | sample 1644501 | NCBI WGS metagenome assembly OLZT01 (sample SAMEA103958140, study PRJEB25191) | human gut metagenome | biome: human-associated habitat [ENVO:00009003]; feature: intestine environment [ENVO:2100002]; material: feces | place: Germany | collected 2013/2015 | reverse complement strand
GTTCACACTCAGCTGCTGCATGAAGGCACCGAAGCGGTACGAGCGGTTTCTGACGGGACGCATCATGGAGCTGAGCAGCGAGGTGCATGACCGGGTACGGGCGGCGAACAACATCTGGCCGACGAACCGGCACGAGGCGCAGCTGCGCAGGGACGAGCTGATGCGAGCGAACAACGCGCTGCAGAACCTCAGCCCGAAGCTGCAGCTGCTGTATGACAGCATTTTGCAGAACCCGGAGGGCTACGGGTGGATTCACAAGGCGATGCAGCGCTGGGGCGACCTCATCTGCGAGGAAGCGAAGCTCATTGCGGCGGTGAAGAAGAACGACCGGCAGCGGTACAAAGACCTTCCGGAATGAAGAATATGGGTCAAGCTCTGTATTTGTTGCACTTGCGGCAGCGCGAACAACTGGTGGGAGCGCTCTCCGAATGGCAGCAACTCCACGAATTTCTGCAATGTCAACAGCAACGGCAACGCCAACTACAACAACGCGAGCAATGCGAATGGCGTGGCCTTCGGATTCTTCAAGAGATGGGTCAGGACAGTAACCGGCAGCGGCGAAGCAGCACCCTTGCAGAAGGAGAGCTTGTTCCCGGCACGGCCAAAACAATCCTCTGATGCAGTCAGCCGGACGCTGCTTGCATGGCGGGCGAATGTGCGGACAGCCCGTTCCATGGCTGGTACTGCCACGCGGATAGAACACGCACCCAAGAATAATTCCGTACAGGGGATGCCCTAACGGGCGAGGAGAATTATGACGAGCGAAGAGAGACACGAGGCACGGTACAGGAGAAGAAAAGCGGAACGCCAGCGGCAAAGAGATGCACGCAGCGAGGCGTGCGGGAGCTTTGAGCAGGTGTTCAGCTACGAGCACCTGTACCGGGCGGGACGGGAATGCTGCAAGGGCGTGGGCTGGAAATGCTCCACGCAGCGGTATCTCGGCAACTTTACCGCCAACATCGCCCGGACGCACCGGGAGCTGATGGACGGCACATGGAAGACCAAGGGCTTTTTCGCCTTCGACCTGATGGAACGGGGAAAGCTGCGGCACATCCGCAGCGTGCACATCGCGGAGCGGGTGGTGCAGCGCTGCCTGTGTGACAACGCGCTGGTGCCGCTGTTCTCGGCGGCGTTCGTGTACGACAACGCGGCGAGCCTGAAGGGCAAGGGCATCGACTTTGCCATGGATAGGCTGACCTGCCACCTGCAGCGGTACTACCGAAAGCACGGGACGGACGGCTGGGCGCTGGTATTCGACTTTTCGGACTACTTCAACTCCGCGCCGCACGCGCCGATCTACGCAGAGAGCGAGCGGCGCATCCGGGACGAGCGGGTGCAAAAGCTGGCGTGCGGTCTGATGGAGGACTTTGGCGAGCGGGGCTTCGGCCTCGGCAGTCAGGTGAGCCAGATCGACGCGCTGATGCTGCCAAACCGGCTTGACCACTTCATCAAGGAGCAACTGCACATCGAGGGCTACGGCAGATATATGGACGACAGCTATCTCATCCACGAGAGCCGGGACTACCTGCAGGAATGCCTGAAGCAAATCCGGGCGGTATGCGCAGACCTCGGCATCCGGATGAACGAGAAGAAGACGCGCATTGTAAAGCTGCAGGAGCTGCATTTCCTGAAGACGAGATTCTATCTGACGGAGACGGGGAAGGTGCGGCGGAAGATGTGCCGCAAAAGCGCAAGGCGGATGCGGCGGAAGCTGAAGACCTTCCGGAGATGGATGGAGGAAGGCAGAATGACAGAGGAAGACATCCGCACGGCATACGAGAGCTGGCGCGGACACATGCGGCGGGGCAACAGCTACCGGGTGCTGCGGCGGATGGACAGGTTCTACAAACGACTGATGGAAAAAGGAGCGTGAAAGCATGTACGAGATCAGAAAGGACGGCGGCGTGATCGCGCTGACAGAGAAGCCGAACTACATCCGCAGGCACGCGGACGGCTTCTACATCCTCTGCGAAGAGGAGGACGCACAGGGCGTGGCCGTGGACGGCACGGTATACCGTCTGATGGGGCACACGGGGCTTGATGAACTGGAGGAAGTGCAGCTCATTGAGAAGGACACCGGCACGGTTTTGCAGAGCAGCAGTGAGGCGGTGGGCATCGCATTTGTCACCATGACAGAGAGGGGAGACATCGACGGAGTGACGGCGGGAGAGCACGCGGAGCTGTTCAGCCCGTGGGCGTACCCGGTGGCCTACACCGCAGGACAGATCAGGGAACGCAGCGGAAAGCTTTACAAATGCCTGCAGGCGCACACCTCGCAGGGGGACTGGAAACCGGAGGACAGCCCGTCGCTGTGGGTGGGCATCTCCGACCCGGCGGAGAAATGGCCGGAGTGGAGCCAGCCGGTGGGCAGCACAGATGCCTACGCCAAGGGCGCAAAGGTGAGCCACAACGGCAAACACTGGACGAGCGATGTGGACGCGAACGTGTGGGAGCCGGGTGCGTATGGATGGACGGAGGCGACGGCGTGACGGAGACGGTCATTGTGGCTGTGCTGAGCCTGATCGGCACCATGGCGGGGGCGTACTTCGCAAACAAGAAAAGCGCGGCGCTCATCGCCTACCGGCTGGAGGAACTGGAGCAGAAAGTAGCGAAGCACAACGGTTTGGTGGAGCGCACCTACCATCTGGAAGAGGCGGCGGCGGTCTTCGAGGAAAAGCTGAAGGTGGCAAACCACCGCATTGACGATCTGGAGAGAGGGGCATGAAGGGCAGGCATCAGAGAAGACGGTCAAGTAAGACAACGACCACCAAGCGCATCGTGTGGGCGTGCCTTATCAACGGCATCGGCTGGGTGTGGTGCAGCTACGTCCTCGCCTTCCTCGGCAGGACGGAAATTGCGGAAAGCCTGAGCCGGACGGCGGTGACGGAGATCATCGGCGTGGTGCTGCTGTACTGCGCGAAGAGCCTGTTTGAAAAGCGGGAGAGCTTCGGCGGTATCGGCAGGAAGGAAGAACAGGTAACGGACTTATGAAAGGAGCAAGACCATGACGGACATTGCAATCGTGAGACTGGGTATCGGGCTGGTGCTGCTGATCGCGGCAAACATCGCCCTCGGCAGCGTGAACGCCTTCATGGAGGGCACATGGGACATGATGAAGTTCCGCAACGGCTGCATCAAGGGCGGCGTGGTGGCTGCGTCGCTCATCGCGGTCTACTACGCAGGCTGGCTGAACCCTGATCTGCTGGTCATCGAGGCGGAGGGACAGACGGTGAACCTGATGACGGCGGTACATATCGCGCTACTGGCAGCGTTTACGGCGTATGCGGTGGATGTGCTGAAGAAGCTGAAGGACATGCTGAGCACCGCGACACCCGGCAAGGAGGAAGACCATGAGCAACAGTAAGCTGGTGTGCTACACCAAGCTCAGTCCGTACACCTACGGCAAGCGAAACCATGCAATCGACACTATCAGCATCCACTGCATGGCGGGGAACCTGAGCGTGGAGAGCTGCGGGCAGATGTTCCAGACGAGCAAATCCAGCAGCAACTACGGCATCGGCAGCGACGGGCGCATCGGCATGTACGTTGAGGAAGGATACGCGAGCTGGTGCACATCCAACAGGAGCAACGACAACCGCGCTGTGACCATCGAGGTGGCCAACTGCGCGAAGGGCGAGCCGTGGCCGATCACGGAAAAGGCATACAAGAGCCTCATCGAGCTGCTGGTGGACATCTGCAAGCGGAACCACATCCCTGAGTTGCGGTGGAAGGGAGATCAAAACCTCGTAGGTCAGGTAGACCGGCAGAACATGACCGTACACAGGTGGTTTGCAAACAAGTCCTGCCCCGGCAACTGGCTGTACGAGCATCACGGGCAGATCGCAAAGGAAGTAAACGACAGACTGGAGGAAGAAAACATGGTGAGATACGAACGGCTGCGGGACATCAAGAACAAGGAGTTCCACGACATCATCGAAAAGCTGATGGACGCAAACATCCTCGGCGGCGACGGCAGCGACCCGACGGGCAACGAGGACATCATCGACCTGAGCCACGACATGGTGCGCAACCTTGTGCTGGAGTATCGCGGCGGCGCGTTTGACCGCAAGCTGAAGGCCGTGGGTATGGAGCCTGCGGTGAAGGACTGAGAGACAGGCGGAGGTCGGTGCATGCCGCCGGTCTCCGCCTTCTGAGCGAAAGGAGGCACGAGGATGCCAAGTAACCTATTGACCGCAGACAGCACATTCCCGACGCTGACAAAGGAGCAGAGCGCGGACGAGAAGTTTGAGAAGATCACAAGCTATCTCTATATGCTGCTGGAGCAGCTGCGTTACAGCATGGGAAACCTTGACAAAGAGAACTTCAACGACGCGGGGCTGGAGGAGATCGCAAACATCATCACAGAGCCGGTGTATGTGCAGCTGAAGGATGACGAGGCGAATATCGCAGCGCTGACGGTGACGGCGGCGGGACTGGGCGCGCGGCTGAACGACGCGGAGGGAAACATCACGCAGCTGACGGCTACATCCAAAAGTCTGACCAGCCGTATCAGCAGCGCAGAAGGCAGCATCTCGACACTGCAGCAGACGGCCACGAGCCTGACAAGCCGTATCTCAGATGCAGAGGGGAACATCTCTTCCCTGACGCAGACGGTGAACGGCATGACGCTGAGCGTGACCAACGGTTCGGCCAGCTCCACCATCAGGCTTTTGGCCAATGGCGTGCAGCTGAGCAGCCAGTCTATCAGCTTCTCCGGCATGGTGACATTCTCAGACCTGTCTACCAGCGGCGAGACGACCATCAACGGAGACAACATCACAACGGGCATCATTAAGGCCATTGACATCTACGGCTGCACCATCGAAGGCAGCACCTTCCAGAGCGTGCTGCAGGCAAATGGCACTGTGGGCGGCGAGATTCAGTTCTGCTACCTGAACACCAGATATGTGGCGGGCGGCATCCGGCTGGACGATCAGGGCGCGGGAACGGAATACGAGCGAGCCTACCGCATGTTCATCTACACGAACTATGTGCGGGGCGTGGGCTTTGCCATGAAGCTGCAGAGCGCCAGCGGCATCAGCGTGGAGGCGGACGAGAACGTGTTCCTGTATGCGGGGACGAGAATGACCATCAGAGGCGACAGCGGCATCTACCTGACGGGAGATGTGTATGTCAACGGGACGCTGCTTCAAGTGAGCAGCAGTTAAGGAGGGAAAGCATGTATTTAATCGAATGCGCAAACGCCTATCTGGCTGCGGTGCAGCTGGAGCAGAAGGAGATGGACTACCAGACGGCATTTGCCGTGATGATGGTGAAGAAGCAGCTGCAGAGCCATGTGGAGTTTCTGCAGAGCGAAGAAATGAAGCTGGCAGAGAAGTACGGGGAGAAGGACGAGAAGGGCAATGTCAAGTGGACGGAGCGGGGCACCTTCCCCTACCGCGACGCGGACGCGGCGGCGGGATACAAGAAGGAGCGCAGGGCATTGGGCATGACACAGGTGGAGGATGACTTCACGGTGCAGCATGCGCCGGTGCCGGAGAAGATCACGCCCATGCAGCTGGAAGCGCTGGAGAAGTTTATTGTGTTCGGGGGTGAGGGCTAATGGCAATCGGACTTCCTGCCATGGCATACGGAGACGGCATCAGCAAGCGCAAGCAGGTAAAGTTCGGCGGATACAATCACACGCTTGCAGCAGAGAACGGCGAGCTGTGGGATATGGAGAACCTGACCAGTGACTTCTACCCCATGCTCAGCCCGCGCGAGAGACGGTGGACGTGCCGAACACTGGAGAAACCGAACGGACTGTATGCCCACGACGGGCTGTACTGGGTGGACGGAACGGGCTTTTACGCAGACGGTGAGCTGAAGGGCATCGTCACGGACGGACACAAGAAGTTCGCAAGCCTCGGCGCGTACATCGTCATCCTGCCGGATAAGAAATATTACAACCGGCTGACGGGAGACTTCGGGACGCTGGAGGAAGAATGGAGCGGCAGCGCGAAGATTCAGGACGGAACCTATGCGGGAGAAAAGGCAAAGGCAAACACCATCCACGCTTCCGGCGCGGCGGCGAAGTTCCGGGAGGGTGACGCGGTGACGATCTCCGGCGCAGTGAAACATCCGGAGAACAACAAGACCGCCATCATTCGGGAGATCAGCGGGGACGACCTGCGCTTCTATGAGAACACTTTCACCATCGCGGACGGCGGAGACAGCGAAACATTGCAACTCAGCCGCACGGTTCCGGAGTTAGACTATATCTGTGAGAACGAAAACCGGCTGTGGGGCTGCAAGGGCGACACGATCTACGCCAGCAAGCTGGGCGACATCTTCAACTGGAATGTATTTGACGGCGTGGCCACGGACAGCTTTGCGGTGGATGTGGCAAGCACCGGAGATTTTACGGCATGCTGCAGCTACCTCGGATACCCGTGCTTCTTCAAGGAGGAACACATCTACAAGGTGTTCGGAGATAAGCCGTCCAATTTTCAGGTGATGGGCAGCGCGTCCTTGGGCGTGGAAAAAGGCAGCGACGAGAGCCTTGCCATCGCGGGAGAGACGTTATTCTACCTGAGCAGGACGGGCATCACTGCATGGAGCGGCGGCATCCCGCAGAGCATCAGCGCGGCGTTTGGCACGCAGCGCTTCCGCAACGGTGTGGCGGGCAGCGACGGAACAAAGTATTTTGTGTCGCTTCAGGACACGACGGGGGCACATCAGCTGTTCGTCTACGACACCAGAAGTAATCTGTGGCACCGGGAGGACAACACGCAGGCGGTAGGCTGGGGCTGGAACGAGGAGCTGTACTGCCTCGACGCGAGCGGAAAGCTATGGATGAACGGGAACGCCAGAAGCGTGCCGCAGGGTGCGACGCAGGAGGCGCTGGTGGCATGGAAGGCGGAGTGGGCGGACTTCTACGAGTACACCACCTATTCGTCCTCTTCCACGGCGACACCGGAAAAGAAGGGCATCGGGAAACTGCTGCTGCGGCTGGAGCTGGACGAGGATTCCAGCGTGCAGATCGACATGCAGTTTGACAGCGACGGCGTGTGGCGGACGGTAAAGACACTGCAGACGGAAGTGAAGCGCAGCTACTACCTCCCCATCATCCCGCGCAGGTGCGACCATTTCCGCATCCGGATGACCGGCACCGGCGGATGCAGGCTCTATTCTCTGGTGCGCGAAGTTTACAACGGCAGCGAGCTGTAAGAAAGGAGACAACATGGCATCGAGATACACCTACGACGATTTTCAGAAGGCCGTACAGAGCAGCGGCCTCGGCGGGCAGTTCTCTGACGCGGACATGAAGCTGGCGCAGAAGAACCCGGACGCAGGCATGAGCATCCTGAAGTACAAACAGGACTACCACAACGCCACGACGGACGAGGCACGGGCGCTGGCCAACCTCGGCGCGGAGGGCATCCGCTCCAGCTACGGCGGGTACACCGGCGGGCAGAGGGGTGCAAACTTCTACCTTGACCCGCTATCCCCCAATGACTTCCAGAGCAGCGCAGCGCCGACCTACAAAAACAACTATGCCGACACCATCAGCGGCCTTTTGGACAAGCAGCTGGGCTACGGCAGCTATTCCTACGGCGAGGCGCAGCCGGAATACAACAACCGCTACGACGCGACCATTCAGGACTTGCTTGACCAGATCGTGAACCGGAAGGACTTCAGCTATGACCCGGAGAACGACCAGCTTTACAGCCAGTACCGCAAGCAGTACACGCGGGAAGGTCAGAGAGCCACGCAGGACGCACTGGGCGCGGCTGCTGCAGCCAGCGGCGGCATCCCTTCCAGTTATGCGGTGAGCGCAGCGTCGCAGGCGGGAGACTACTACGCCAGCCAAATGACGGACAAAATCCCGGAGCTTTACCAGATGGCCTACAACAAGTACATGAACGACTACAACATGAAGCTCAGCGACCTCGGCGCGGTGCAGGGCGCGGAGCAGAGCGACTACGACAAGTTCCTCAACGAGATGCAGCAGTACAACACCAACCGCGCCTTCGACTATCAGGCGTGGATGGATGAATACAACCGCATCAACAACGACCTGCAGACGGCCAGCAAGCTGGAGCAGCTGGACTACACCAAGTACCTGAATGATCTGAACCAGTTCAACACAGACCGCAGCTTCAACTATGGGCAGCTGCTGGACGAGGTGAACAGCCAGACGGCCAGACGCAGCGAGGCCATGAACAAGGCACTGACGGCGGCGGAGCTGGGCGACAATTCGTTCCTGAACAATTTGGGCATCAATACCGACAACAACCCGACGGACTATGAGCGGCGCTACCAGCTGGCGCAGCTGGCTGCACAGTACGGCGACTACTCCGGACTGCGGGAACTGGGCATCAACCCGGATGCAGCAGCGCTGAACCGATTCAACACCACGGCGGCGGGCAAGCCCTCTTCCAGAGGGAGCCGAAGCAGTGGAGGCGGCGGAAACACAACGCCGCAGGAGACCGAGACGACCGGGCTGAGCGCGCAGGACATCGCAGCGCTGAAGGCGGCCTACGGAACGAACATCGACGCTGACACATGGAACGGCATCCTGCAGAGCAATCCCGGCATTACAGAGGCAATGCTGACACAGGCGGGATTCACCAAGAGCGGCGGCGATTCCGGCGGCGGGAATGTCTCCGGCGTGACAGACTACGACAGCGCCATTGCCTACATGAAGGCGGCGGGTGTGGATGGCAGCGTGCGCTCTGGTCTGATGACCAAGAGCGAGTGGAGCCGCAGGAAGACATCACTACAGCAGTACGGCACCGGAGGCACTGAGGTAAAGAACTACAACAGCTACGCGGACTATATCAAAGACTACTGCGAATACGCCGCCAGCAAGTAAGGAGGACACGGTATGGCATCCTTTTCTGAGTGGAGCAACAACAAGATAAGGCGGGCGACCGGCGCAGCGAAGACGACCGGCACGCCGCAAAAGGTACAGAGCTTTTCTGCGTGGAGCGATCAGAAGCTGGGCAAGGTAGACACGCAGAAGAATCCTGCCAGCGGCAACACAGGCTTCGACCGGAGCGGGAAAACCAGAGACGAGTATGACAGCAGCGTGCGGCAGAACTATGCCGCACGCGCAGCTGCATCTGATAAGCTGACAGAGAGCGAGTATAACCGCTCCACTGCCATGCAGCAGAAGTACGGCAGCTATCAGAACTACCTTGTGGGCGCGACGGCGGATGGGAAATACTATTCGCAGCCGAAGCTGGGCGCGGATATGGAGCGGAAATACAACACCGTGACCACCTATGAGGCGAACGCCAAAAAGAAGGCGGAGGAGCTGCAGAGCGCCAATGAGACGGCGGGCAATCTCTATACGAAGCTGAACGAGCTGAGCGGAAAGCTGCCGGAGCTGCAGCAGTACGCGGGCAGCAGCGCTATTGCGTCCGGGATTGTGCAGCAGATGCAGCAGGAATATGCCAGCACGCTGAAACAGTATGAAGACGCGACAAAGGCGGTAGACGCCGCTTATGCCGCCTATGAGCCTGCGTGGAACCGGTACAAGCAGGCGGCGGAGGATTATGAAGCCTACCGCACAGAGCAGCAGAACCTGTTCGACAACTGGAAGAAGACCATCCGAACGGACGAGAACGCCATCAACGCTGACCTGACGGCGGCACAGAGCAATGTGAAGCAACTGCAAGAGCAGCAAAAGACGCTGCAGAAGCAGGCACAGCAGCTGATGAACAAGGTATCTTCCCGGCGCGGCGGGACAAATGAGCTGATGCAATGGAGCCAGCAGGCACAGGCGCTGCAGGCGCAGGCCAAGGCCATGGACGGCAAGATTGCTGAGGCGCAGGGCGCGGCGGATTTGCTGCAGGAGGAGCTGGACTGGAAGAAATATTACCAGTATGCCGACCTGACCAGCGCGGAAGACTTTGGCGAAAAGAGCCAATACAAGAGCACGGCCAACGGAAAGAAGCGCTCCAACCTCGACGTTCTGTTTGATAACTACAGTGACGATGCCAGCGGCTGGGATGACCCGCTGTATGAGTACATCAACGGCAACAGCGAGGCGGGTGCATACATCACAAATCAAGCCGGGGCGAACTATGGCGGGGACAGCAACCCGCTGGGCGCTCTGTTCGGCATGGCGACGGAAAACAGATCGGAATCGCAGCAGATGACCGACGAAGAAGTGGCCATCTTCAACTATCTGTACGCCTCGCAGGGAAAGGACGCGGCACACGCCTACTATGACTACCTGACGGGCGATCTGAACTATCGCCAGCGACAGGAAGAAGAGGCGTACTGGAGAGACTATGCCAAGGAATCACCTGTGGGCAGCAGCGTGTTCAGCGTGCTGACTTCCCCGATGAAGGGGCTGAGCTATCTCGGACAGGCGGCGGACTATCTCGGCACCGGAAGCATCGACCAGAATGCGGCGTACAACCGCTTTTCCTACGCCAACAACGCCATTCGCAATCAGGTGGCGGAGACCATTGAACAGAGCGGGAACTGGGGACAGGCGGGCAGCTTCCTGTACCAGACCGGCATGAGTATGGGCGACTTCCTGCTGAATACTGCGATCACGGGCGGATTCGGCGGAGGCGGCGCACTGAGCGAGGGAATGTCCCTTGCCATTATGGGCACCGGCGCGGCGGCGGATGCCACCGTTGCCGCAAAGGATAGAGGACTGACAGATACACAGGCGTTCACGCTGGGAACCATCGCGGGTGCGGCGGAAGTGTTTACAGAGAAGTTCAGCATCGAGGCGTTACTGAAAGGCAAGTGGGAAGACGGAGCCATCAAATATATCCTGAAGAATGCGTTCACGGAAGGCGCGGAGGAAGTGGGCAGCGACTTCATCAACCTGTTTGCCGACATTCTCATCGCCAAGGACAAGAGCGAGTGGCAGCAGACCATCGACGCATATATGGCGGAGGGCAAGACGGAGGGCGAAGCCTTCGGCCTTGCAGTGGCGCAGCAGGCGGCGGAGATGGGGCTGGACTTCCTCGGCGGCGCACTATCCGGCGGCACCATGGCCACGGCGGGTGTGGGCATCGGAACGGTGCAGCGAAACGCCGGATACCAGCAGACCGGCAGCACGCTGCGCAAGATGGGCGACGAGATGGTGAACAGCATCATCGAGACGGCGGAGACCCTTGATGAAAACAGCGAGGCATACAAGCTGGGACAGGAACTGAAGAACAAGCTGAACAAGGGCAAGAAGCTGACGGATACGGAGATTGGCAGACTGTTTGCGGAGACCACCAGAATGCTGGAAGGGACGGAACCGACTGCAGGACAAACCGGAACCGCTCAGGAACAGACGAAAGGCGTGGTGCTGCCGACGGCGGAAGAGACCGGCGGAACGGAACTGCCGACAGCTGAGCAGGCAGAAACGCAGACGCAGCAGCGCACAACGGAGCAGGAACGCCAACCTGCGCCGCTGAGAGAGACCATGGAGGCTGATCGGCTGGGCGTTTTGCCGACGGCGGAACAGGCGGAAACGCGGCAGAGGGCTGCGAGAGCCGAGACGGAAACGGAACGCACGGGCATTCTTGCGGGCGTAGACGAGGACACCGTCGCCAAGGTACAGCGCATCGCCAACATCGTGGGGCGCGAGGTGGTGTTCTTCGACGAAGGCGCGGATAGCACCGGAGGAATGCACAACGGCTACTACAACCCGGCAGACGGAAAAATCTATGTCAACGCACGCAGCCAGAACCCGGTGGCGCAGATCATCAGCCACGAACTGACGCACAGCATCGAGGCAAGCGGAAGCTACAGCGATTTGCAGAAGCTGGTATTGAACCGCATCCGGCAGACCGGCGGAGACCTGCAGGCCATGCGGCAGCAGAAGGCGGAACTGTATGCGCGACACGGCGAGAACCTGACGGACAACGCGGCCATTGATTCAGAGATCGTGGCGGAGTATGTGGAAAAGTATCTGCTGACCGACGAGCAGAGCATCCGCGCCATGGTGCAGCAGAACCGGACGCTGGGACGGCGCATCCTGCAGTTTATCAACGAGCTGCTGGCAAAGCTGGGCAACAGCGACGCGCAGGAGCGGGCGTTCCTGACGAAGGCAAAGAATTATTACCAGAGTGCCCTGCAGGAGACACAGAGCAGCTTCACCGCAGACATGCAGCAGCGAGCCGCTGCGCAGACGAAGAACATGGACACGCTGCAGCGGCAGATGGCAAACGGGGAAATCTCTGAAGAGGATGCAGAAGCGGCGTTCAACGACATGTATGACCCGGAGATCGACATGCAGCAGGGGCTGGGCGGATTGCAGCACAGCTATGCCGGGGCGAACGCCAACGGCGCGAACCTTGAAAGCCTGCGGGAAGCGCAGGCGATGCAGGAGGTGGGAGCCGACATGGAGAGCATCCGCAAGGCAACGGGCTGGCACGAAGGTATGGACGGCAAGTGGCGCTTCGAGATCAACGACAGCAGGATGCAGCTGCGCACCGACGCGGCGGATATTCCCAACTACACCACGCTGGGAGAGCTGGTGGATGCGCCGGAGCTGTTTGAAGCCTATCCGGATATGGCGGATTTGAGCGTGACATTCCACACGCTGGAGGACGGACAGAACGGCGGATACAGCCGGAAGTTTGACAGCATCGAGCTGAGCCGCGACCTGAAGAACAGACCGGAGGCGCTGCTGAACTCTCTCATCCATGAGGTGCAGCACGCCATCCAGAGCCGGGAAGGATTTGCCAGCGGGGCAAACCCCGCCTACTGGAACCGGAGAATGGAAAACGGATTTGACAGCAGGACGGCGGAGGAACGGCGCGAGGGCGCACGACTGCAGGAACAGTATGAGCAGATACGGGAGAGCGACCCGCAGTTCGTTGCGGCTATGGAAGAGCTGGATGCCATGGCACCGAAGGTGCCGCGCGGGAAGGTTGACCTGAACACATGGGAGCAGATCGAGCCAGACCCGCCGGAGTGGGTGCGATACGACGAGCGCAGAGACCAGCTGGAGGAACAGTACGGCGACCGCGTATGGGACTGGTACAGCTTGCGGGACAGCATCGACCGCAACGCGAGGAACGGAGGCCGGATGCCGACCGACCTGTACCGCGACACGGCGGGAGAGATCGAGGCGCGGGACACTGCGAAGCGACGGGAGCTGACGGCGCAGGAGCGCCGGGAGACATCGCCTGACTATGGCAGCGAGGACACGGTATTTGCTGACAGTGGGGATGGCTACGCCATCGGAAAGACCTCGGACAACAAGCCGTTCGTGGAGGTGGAACAGGACATCCTTGCGGGCGTGCCGGAGGCAGACTTGGTGAAGACCGTCAAGGAGAACCTGAAGAAAAAGTTCCCCAACGGCATCACCGTGGGGAACAACGAAATTCAGATTGACGGCAGAAGCAGACAGGAGATGACTTTCTCCCGGTACATGCAGTGGCTCTATAACAACGACCCGCAGCTGCACGCGGACAAGCTACGCGCCACGGACAATGCCGACGAAATCCTGCGCGCAACGACGGACTGGGTGAACGAAGGGCTAAACCATCCGCGCAAGGACAGAATCACGGACTTCGCCAGAGGTAATGTGTTGCTGCGAGTGGGCGGAAACGACTACACGGCGGACGTGGTGGTAGGCACGAAGAAAAATGGAAGCATGGCACTGTATGATGTGCTAAACCTGCAGCCGACCTCTTTTACAGAAAAAGAGGCGGATGCAGCAATAAGCACGAACCCGTCACCGGGAGCTGCCAGAAGCACTGCATCCGTCTCTGACGATAGTGTAGCAGAGAAGCTGCCGCCTGTCAAGAAGCGCTTCTCCATCGACGAGCCGGTGGAGCGGACGAAGGACTTGATCGCCGTACACAACAAGGACTGGTCTGTTATTCGTGACGCGGCCTTGAACTGGGGCGGCATCCCATCCCCTTCCGTGGCCATCGTGGACGCGGCGGAGGGGCACACGAAGTACGGAGATACCAGCGTAGTGTTCCCACGTGCCACCATAGACCCGGAGGCAGACCCGCGTAACAAGGTGTACGGCGGCGACGCATGGACACCGACAAAGGACAATGCACTGGTAGAGCGCGAGGTGAACTACGAGGCGCGGCGGGCGTTCGATGAGAACATCAAGAACCTGTCCAGCCAGTTTGCGGGCGGCGTTTTCCAAGGCAGCGGCACGCTGGGCAAGATCGGATTGGAGAATGAGACCAGATGGGAGCCGGAAGAGATCGCCGACAAGCTGGCGAACCATCCGGAGGTGCAGGCGGCATTCCTTCAGAGCGAGGGCAAGAGCCTTGAACCGGTGTACCGTGACAAGCAGTTCGACCGTTTCTTCAGCAACGCGACCGTTCAGCGGTACCTCGACGCGGTGGGCGAACAGGAAGTGGCGCGACTGGCGGTGAAGCTGATGACCGGCGAGCGCCTGACGGCGGAAGAGATGAAACCGGCGGAACAGGCCATCCGGGAGGTCTATGCAGAGGAACACGCCAACTTCCTGAACCGCAGACCGGAATCCAAGGAGAAGCGCATCGACTACTACATGAAGAACAACGTGTTCCCTAACCGGGTGGAGGACTTCATCCGGAGCACGCAGGAGTTCTATGAGAGCGGCGGAAGCGCGGGCGAGATCGACAAGGAAGCCACGGCGGCCAAGATGATGGAGATGATCGCGCCGGGCGGAAGCTGGAACGATGCGCTGCGGACGGTGAAAGACTGGGTGCAGCCACAGCTGGAGGGGCTGCTGGGCGAGCGGGGCATCTACAACGGCGAGGATGCAGTGACCGACAGCGGCAGACGCAGCTTTGCACAGACACACTGGGACTACACGGCGGAGAACATCGTGAAGGCCATGAACATGGCGGCAGCCAAGGGCGCGAACATGTACGGCGTGACACCGGAGACACTGGCGGCAACGGCCACGCGGGAATATCGGAACGTGGACGAGATGCACGCGGACGAGGCGAGACTGCGCACGGTGAGCGAAGAGGAACACGAGAAGGCGCTGCGAGACCTCGGCATCTATCTTGACCGTGTGGTGAACGATCTGATGCTCACCACGATGCACAAGTACGACAACAGCTTCGAGGAGGAGCAAAACCTGAGCGGCATCATCGCAGAAGCGGCCAAGGGGAAGAAAACCGTGGCGGCGGTGAAGGCGGCGTTCCACAAGGAAGGTTATGCCATATCCGACGGGCACGCCAAGAGCATCCTTGCGCTCATTGACCGCGCAGCCAACATCCCTACGGGATACTACGAGGCGAAGGCGCAGAGAGTAGTCCCCTTCAGCGAGGCGGCGGCCATCATCGCGCCAACCAGCGCACCGGCGGAAGAGATCGCAGCGGTGAAGGCGGCCACGGGCGTGAACATCATACAGTACGAGACCGGCAACGACGAACAGCGGAAGGCGCTGGTGAACGGGCTGGAGGGGGTGAAGTTCTCCATCAGCGAGGACAGTAACGGCAGGCAGCTGACGGAAGCACAGCAAGAGTTCTTCAAGGACAGCAAAGCGGTGGATGGCGAGGGACGGCTGCTGACGCTCTACCATGGAACCGGAACAAAGTTTACGGTCTTCGATAAGGCACACATCGGGGAAAACTTTGCAGACAGAGGCAGTGATCTCGGATTTTACTTTAGCCCATACATTGAGGATGCAACCGGGTATGCACGAGAGGCGACCGGCTACAAGGGCAAGGGGGAAATCATGCAGGTTTATTTGAACCTGAAAAACCCACTTGTCATTGAGGACGAAGGCTGGGGCAGTGCAATCGGACAGGCAGACATCCGGCACGGAGACCTGAAGCGCTGGGCGCAGGAAGGCGGGCATGACGGTATCATCGTAAAGTCCACTGACATCGAGATGGACGACAACGGAACGCCGGACGCGGTATACATCGCCTTCTCCCCGGAACAGATCAAGAGCGTCACCAACGAAAACCCGACAGACAATCCGGACATCCGGTTCTCTATCAGCGAAGGCGGAGAGTATGACGGAGCGGTCAAACTGAAGGAAAGCACCATTGACACCTATCTGAGAGACTATGCAGCAAAGAGCAGCCCGAAGTATGCGAAGGCGTACATTGCCTACATGACACCGGATGACTTCCTGAACCTGACTACCAGCGAGGGCGGACGGCAGATCGTGGAGCAGCACAGCAAGGAACTGGACGCGGAGAAACTGGGCGAAGCCACAAGGTGGCAGCCTATCCAGCTGAACATCGACCACGAAACCGGAGAGGTACAGGGACATGAGGGGCGGCACCGCGCGGTGGCCATGCGAAATGCAGGCGTGGAACAAATCCCGGTGCTGCTGTTCGATTCCTCCAACAAGTATTCCAAGAGCGAGATCGGAGAGCTGACGCTGACCGGGCAGGACTTCGGTGGCACATGGTCTGACGCGGAGGTGCGGGTGCATAACCTGCTGCCGCTGAGCTATGAAAACCGCGATGCGGTGGTGGAGCGTTTCACCATGCCAACTGATGAACGGACGCTGCAATATTCCGTCACAGAGGAGGAAACGGCGGAGGCGACGCTGCCGACGGCGGAGGACGAAGAGAAGAAGAACAGCATCCGTACATCGCTGCCGAAGAAGGCACAGGACTACCTGAAGCGGGCTGAAAACGCCCTTGTTGGGCGCGTAAGCCGCGCGCTGAGCGTGCCGCGCTTTGCACAGAGGGAATACCTGCAGAAGATCGCGCAGCAGATCAGCGAGGAGTACCTGACCACCGGGCGCGTTTCGGAAGAGACGGCGGCGGAGCTGTTTGAGCAGGCATACAGCGAGGGCATTGTGGTGGATGAGGAGTTCTACCAGCAGTATAAGGACATCAAAGATCACCTTCGCACGCAGGCTGTGACCATATCGGAGGAAGACAAGCACGACATTGCGGACTTCAATGACTTCAGAAAGAGCGCCTTCGGGCGGCTGCGCATCGTCAACGAGGGCGGGCTGCCGGTGGATGTGGCGTATCAGGAGCTGCAGGACATGGCACCGGAGCTGTTCCCGGATGATCTGACGCATCCGGCTGACCAGCTGGTGCGCATGTTTGAAGTGGCGCAGAGCATCGAAAAAACGGAGAAATCCCTGAGCGAATACTATGGACGGGATGCGGAGGAGTTCATGCGCTGGGCGAAGAATGACTTTGATGCTGCCATCGGAGACACCATTGGAGACCTGCGCACTGTGAAACGCTATGCTGACGAGCGTGCGGCAAAGGCAAACGCGACGGCGGAGACACCGATGACAACAGAACAGGTCACAGAAGCCTACAAGCAGCTGAAGAAGGCGCGGTGGGAATCGGAGAAAGCAAAAGCGAAGAACCTGCTGACCGACCACGACAATGTGCAGCTGGGACGGCTGCTGAAGGGCGAGATCGAGCTGGAGCACCTTGACCCGAAGACGGACAATGTGAAGGGCATCACCGCTGTATACGAGGCTACGACGGAGTATGAACGGCTGGTGAAGCTGCTGACGGAGTACAAGCAGAGCCAGCGGGCGAAGCTGCGGGAAGAGGCGGACAAGTTCTTAGAGACAGCAAACGACTGGAAGGACAAGAAAGCTGGTATTCTCTATTCCCGCGAAACGATGGAGCGCAATATCCTTGACATCGTGAAGGATAAGAAGCTGGCGCAGGAGATCATTGCAGAGTATTTCACACCGGTGCACGAGGCGCAGGCAAAGTCCACGCGACTGAAGAACAAAATGCGCGAGCGGGTACAGGCGCTGAACCTGAGCACCAAAGAAACGAAGGCCATGCAGAAGGTGGGGAAAATCTCTGAAGCGCACGCCGTGCAGCTGCTGGGCGAAGCGATGGACAACATCCGGATGCTGGAGAACAGCAGAGGGCGCATGGCGGAGCGGGACGGCAAGACGCTGAGCGACTGGCGCGGTATTGTGCAGGAGATGTGGAAGCAGAACCCGCAGCTGGACAAGGCAAAGATCGAGCACGCGGTGGAGGAGTTCCGAAGCATCTACGACGAGCTGTTCCAGCAGATGAACGAGGCCAGAGTACGCAACGGGTACGAGCCGGTGAACTACCGCAGCGGCTACTTCCCACATTTCCAGCCGGGTGACGGCGACGGCATCATGGGACTGTTCGGCAGGGCATTGGGCATTGACACACAGGTGACGGCACTGCCCACCACCATCAACGGACTGACGCACACCTTCCGACCGGGCATCCAGTGGTTCGGCAATGCACAGCAGCGCCTCGGCTTCGACACGGCCTATGACGCGGTGGAAGGCTTCGACCGATACATAGAAGGCGTAGCGGATGTCATCTATCAGACGGACAACATCCAGAAGCTGCGGGCGCTGGCGACACAGGCACGATACCGCACCGGCGACGAGGGCATCCGCAAGCAGGTGGACACGGTGTACGCCGACACGCGACTGACAGAGGAAGAGAAACGCAGCAAGATCGACAGTATCTACGAAGACGGGCGGTTTGCACTGTCGAACTTCGTGGTGGAGCTGGAGGAGTACACAAACCTGCTGGCCAACAAGAAGAGCCGCGCAGACCGCAACATGGAGCAGGCGCTGGGCAGAAACATGTACAACCTTGTGAAGGGACTGGAGAGCCGCGTGGCTGCCAACATGGTGGCCATTAACCCGGCATCGTGGCTGACCAACTTCATCCCGTTGACGCAGGGAGGTGCGATGCTTGACCGTGGGGAACTGCTGCGCGGCATGTGGCAGACGCTGCAGAGCTTCAAAGAAAACGACGGCATTGTGGATGCGTCTGCCTTCCTGACCAACCGTAAGGGCAGCGACCCGCTGGTGCGGACATGGGCACAGAAGGCATCGGCCACCATGTCTTCGCCGATGGAGTATATCGACCAGTTTACCGCCGGAAGTCTGGTGCGTGCGCGGTACAATCAGAACCTGAAGCACGGGATGAGCGAGACTGCCGCCATGACGGAGGCGGACAACTGGACGGCGGGCGTGATGGCTGACCGCAGCAAAGGCTCCACGCCGACACTGTTCAATCGGAGCAATCCGCTGACGAAGGTCTTCACGCAGTTCCAACTGGAGGTCAACAACCAGCTGAGCTATCTCTTCAAGGATATGCCGCGCGCATACAAGGAGAAGGGGCTGGCGGCGCTGGCGATGGCGCTGTTCAAGTTCTTCCTCGGCGCATGGCTGTATGATGAAGTCTACGAATATTTCATCGGACGCAGACCGGCGCTCGACCCGCTGGGCATCCTGAATGACACTGTGGGCAACATCACCGGATATGAGCTGCCGAACCTTGTGGAGCTGGGCGTAGGCGCTGTGACAGGCGATATGCCGTCTTTTGAGACGGAGAAGAAAAACGCCTACGACACCGTGACCGAAACGC
>OLZT01000317.1_pt1 | contig 19262 bp, 13 predicted proteins | sample 1644501 | NCBI WGS metagenome assembly OLZT01 (sample SAMEA103958140, study PRJEB25191) | human gut metagenome | biome: human-associated habitat [ENVO:00009003]; feature: intestine environment [ENVO:2100002]; material: feces | place: Germany | collected 2013/2015 | reverse complement strand
TTTCGCCGGGTAGGCCCACTACCGGTGGAGGAACGGTTTTCGCCCCACAGCCCTTGGGCCGTGGGGCGTTGTTGACAATAAGGAGAAAATGCTATGAAGTATATGCTGATTGAAGTAATGGAGCGAGAAATTTCCGAGCCTGAGTATTTCGATACGCACGATGCGGCGCATGATGAGATGTGCCGACGTGTCGCTGAGGTTTACGATATCTCTCCTGACGAAGTCAAAGAGTCTTATCTTGAAGGCGAAGACCTGAATGAGAACGCCGTGGTTCTTGAGGACATTGCGTGGGCAGAACGGTATGGTAAGAACTTTGACTGGAAAATCTTCGCCATTGAGCGAGATACTCCTGCCTCCTCTGTTCAATACCCTGAGATAACGATGATGCGGTGACGGAACAGGTAGACGCGCTGCTGGTGTTAATAAACACCCATAGAAACGGCAGTCAGGGCGGCGCAAGACATACTGCGCGGCGGTTGCAAACGTCAATCGTGTTGAAAGTGCACGACTAATGGTTGTGGGGTGCAAATCCCCACCCGCATCTCGATAGGTCACCCTAAGTTACAGATACATATTCGAAAGGGGTGACACAAGTTGGAAACAAATAAACAAAATGAGATACGCAATGCTTATGAGCATAGCGCACAAGTCCAGTGTATTCCCGCTTCGATTAAAAAGACTACTGAGCACAGCGAAGAAGACCCATTGGTGGTCGCGCCGTATTGCAGAGTCAGTACGGACAACAAAGACCAGCTCGCAAGCTACGAGCTGCAGTGCCAGTATTACAAAGAATATGTGTCGAAGCATCCGGGGTGGCGGCTTTATGACATCTACGCCGATGATACAGCTATACTTGGACTAAAGTCAGAACTCCAATAACGGAGTGTGAGTTTAGTCCAAGTTTTTTTATGCGCTGAAACAGCGTAAATCCACTGAAAACAGGAGGTTGAGAACCCGTGTGTAAGATTATCGTGATGGCAAACCAGAAAGGGGGCGTTGCAAAGACCAGCAGCACCCGGAATCTGGCCTACTCCCTGGCGGAGCTGGGTAAAAAGGTATTGGCGGTGGACTTCGACCCCCAAACCAACCTGACGATCAGCTTTGGCGTGGCGCCAGCCGCTTTGCAGGAAACGACGGCCAGCCTGATGATGAAATTAGTCATGGATGAAGTTCTGCCGGAAAAGGCCAGTTACATCCTGAACATAGGCAAGGTGGATCTGCTCCCATCCAAAAAGACGCTGACCGTGGCAGAGGTGAACCTGCTGATTGAGCGAAAGGACGATTGCCTTGCCAAGCTGCTGGCGCCTCTCCGGGCGGATTATGACTACATTCTGGTGGACACCGGCCCGTCCCTCGGCTCGCTCACCATCAACGCCTTTACTGCGGCGGACGAGATCATCATTCCCGTTGACCCGGAGCTGTTCGCTCTGGTGGGCTTGAAGGAACTGACGGAAACGATCTCCAAAATCAAGCAAAATCTGAACCCCAAGGTGGAGATCATCGGCATCCTGTTCACGAAATGCAGTAAGCGGACAACCCTATACCGCCAGACCAGCGAACAGGTGCGTTCCGTGTTCGGCCACCTCCCCATTTTTGAGAGTCAGATTCCAGCCACCGTTCAGGTGGGGAACGCAAACAGCAAGGGACTCAGCGTGATGGAGCTGGACGCCAAAAGCCCCGCAGCCGCAGCCTATATGAATCTGGCAAAGGAGGTGCTTGCGTATGCCTAACATCAATCCCCGCATCCGTTCTCTGGATGACCTTCTGGGCGTTGCGCGGGAGGTGGCGAACACGGCGGCACCGGAGGACAAGCCCGCCCAGACTGCGAATAATGGAATCCAGATGCTTTCTCCACAAATCATCCGGGGGTTTCGGGGGCATCCCTTTCGGCTGTATGAGGGCGACCGGCTCAATGACCTGGTGGAGAGCATTTCAGAGAATGGTGTTTTGGTTCCTGCCATTGTCCGAAAGATCGAACCGGACGAGAATGGGTTTGAATATGAAATGCTGGCCGGTCACAACCGGCAGAACGCCGCCTCTCTCGCACACCGGGAACTCCCCTGTATCGTCAAGGAGAACCTTTCCGATCACGACGCCTGGATCTATGTCATTGAAACCAATGTCCTGCAACGCTCCTTCTCCGAAATGCTACCCTCTGAAAAGGCGGCGGTGCTGGCCCTGCGCTACTCCAAGATGATTTGTCAGGGGCGCAGGAACGATATTATCGAGGAACTGAAAAGGCTGGAAAACCCTGATGAAATCAGGGAAAACAAGACTTGTGGCATTGACTGCCACAAGTCCAAAAGCCGGGATGTTGTGGGGGCTGAGTACAACCTGAAAGGCCGTGCCGTGGCGAATTATCTCCGCATCAATGAATTGTCTGTTGCCTTGAAAATCAGGATCGACGATGGAGAATTTACGATTGCGGCGGCGGTTCAGCTCTCCTATCTAGAACAAGCGGAACAGCAGATGGTGGAGGCCGTTTTGTCGGAAAGCGAGTACAAGGTCAACGAGAGCAAGGCCGTCCTGCTGCGGGAATACACCGGCAAGCTGACCCCGGAGCGGACAGGGCAAATCCTCTCCGGTGAGTTCAGCCGGAAGCCCAAGAAATCCACTGCTGCGGCGTTCAAAGTCAGACCGGCAATTTACAAGAAATACTTTACCGCCAGCATTACCCAAAAGGAATTTGATAGCATTGTAGACGAGGCCCTTGCCCTCTACTTTGCCCGGAAAGAGGCCGCAGCCGTCTAAACTGGAAATCCATCACAGGAAGGAGGAGACTATTGAGAAACGATGAACGCCTGCGGACGATCTATGAGGTCATGGCCCCCTATATCGTCCGCAGCGAGAGGAACTGGCGGGATTACCTGGCCTTTGCGTCCCGGTTTCACAAGCAGAGCTTTGATAATATCCTGCTGGTCTACGCACAGGACGAGGATGTGACCATCCTTGCCACCAAAAAACAGTGGGCTGGCGTAGGCAGAAACCTGATCTCCCGTCCAAAAGGGATTGCCGTCTGCGTTTACAGCAACGCCCGTCTTACGCTTGACTATCTCTTTGATGTAAGTCAAACTGTGGGCAGGGAGATTCACCCCACCGACTGGCAGCTTTCCGATGAGATGCAAAAGGCGTTAGGGGAACGGCTTACCTTCTCGCATGGGTTTCAGGCACAGCCATTCCCGGACCTCTTGTACGCTCTGGCGCGTGAGGCCGTCAATGACAACTACGAGCATTATTTACAGGGGCTTCGGCAGGAAACAAAAAACCATCTGTTTGAGGAAATACCGGCTGGCGGCTTTGAAGCACAGTATATCCAGCTTTTGAGCGACAGTGTTTCCTATTTCATCGGAAAGAAATGCCACTTGCCGGACGAGGCGATCCGCATAGGCGACGGGATGGCGACAGTCAGCCATTTTAATACGGTCCCGCTTGTTGCCCATCTGGGTATGGCAGTTACCTCCATTTCAAAAGCGGTGCTTTTGGAGATGGAGCGGAACATCAGGATCATCAATCGGGAAAGGAAGGTGCAATATGAGCAAGCCGAACATCAATCTGAACTACAAAGAACAGGGCGGGATGCTTCTCCCCGACCTGCAAATCTCCAACAGCAGCGAAGCGGACAGGCCCCTGGGCCGGTACGGGCGGATGGCGCTGGAATATCTCAAGGACAACCAGCCGGAGCGATATACGATTTTGAAAATGGATGGCAGTCTGATGGAGGTCATGCACCGGGTACAGGACGAGGCCACGGAGAAGATCGAGGCTCTGACCCAGCAGATGCTTCAGCAGGAGCCGATGCCGCAGACCGAGGATATTCTGGAGCGGACACGCCATCTGAACGACCTGAAGCTGATGGCGGAGGAAACGGTACTCCAGACCATCGTGCTAATCCCCCGCTGACCGAAGAACAACCGCATACCGAGGCGCCGCAAGGCGCGGAGCATGAAGGAGAGCCGCCCGCACAGGACGGCTCTCTTTCTGCTTCCCCGAAGGTTGAACATCACTTTTCCGATGAAGAAGTCCGCCGCCACTATGAGCATATCCTGACCAGCACCGACCTCTATCCCCCTGAACTCCATCAAGCGGTGCGGGCGGCGTTGGCGGATGGCGTTACAGACTACAACTGGACGGAAAAAGGTCGGGAGATCTGCAGCCTGTTCACGGCCTATGGCGACCGGGAGTTTCAGGGCGAGGTGCTGTACCGCACGAAGCTCCGTGGAGAGGACGGCATTTCTTTCTATTTTGATGATGGCTATACCTACTTTCCCTGGCCCAGCCTTGCCAATCTGCTGGACGCCTTGATCGAATCGGGTGTTTACCCTGATATAACCGCAGAGGAAGAACCGGACCCCATCGGGGACTACAATATCCCAGATGAAGTAGAAGAAATGGACGGCGGTATCCGGCGCGAGATCGGGCAGGCCGACTATGACTATGTTCTGGGCGCTGTCGCCTACGAAGCAGGTGAAACGGCGGAAGAACCTGTCCGCCCGCAAGCGGTATTCACAGAAATCAAGGGAATCCCAAAGGCAGATGAAATAGGCACCTTTGTACCAGAGCCGGTTGCTGGCGGGCAACAGGTCATCGTGGCGGGAGATCAAGCCAATCTGATTTCACCAGCGGAAGAATCTCCATCCCCACATAAATCCAGAAGGAATACCACCGCCCACAAGAACTTCCGGCGTTTTCAAAAGCTGTTCCCGGAGATCGTGTCCGGCCAGTATGAATCCGTGCGTTTGGAGGCTGGGGACGCCTACGATCCCCTGGTGATCCATCACAAGTACGACAATTACTACTGCATGGAACATTACTATATGCAGAATGGCGACCGGATGTATGACCCCTATATGGACTTCCAAATTGACGCGGAGGCTGGGACCCTGCGGGCCTTCAGCTATGAAAACAGCGGTATCGGCGTATATCAAGAGGTGGACCCCACAGACCCGGCGCAGGAAAAGAAGATTTCCGGATTGGGTCAGTTCTTCGCCACCTGGCTGAACAACATCGCCAGTCAGGGCTATGAGCCGGTACGCGCCACCATGTTGGTCAACGATGAAGAAGTGGATGTGGAGCTGCGGCCAGCCCCCGAAGCAGCTCCGGCCGCAGAAGCCGAAGAACCGGAGCAGCTTTCCCTCCTGGCCTCGCCGTCTGAAAGAAGCCCGGAAGATCTGCTGATTGAGCGCGCTATGCTGCGTGGGCCTCTGGCTACACAGAAAAAAGATCGTATCTACGAATTTGCCCGGACCCATCCCACAGGCTCGGCTTTTGCCTCTTTCCTGAAAGAGATATACGGCTACGAGGGGTTTCCTGATGAAGCGGCGGGGCTTGACTATGTGTATTCCGGTACGGACAGCATTGAGCTGCACTGGACCGATGAACATGGGGAAAAGAGGGAAACCAAGCTGTCCTGGCCGCAGGCTGCCGGTATTGTCCAACGCCTGGTGGATGAGGGGCGCTATTTGGAGGCCCCTGCCGTCAGTGAGCCGGAGCAGAAGGATGAGACGCAGCCGTTCAGCGCTGAATACCGTCTGTTAGACCGTCTGTGTGCTGACTGCGAGTATTTTCTGGGTGAAGGGCAGCGAGCGGAAAAGCACCTGTGGGCGGGCAGTGTGGAGGCGCAGATCGCCAAAATGCGGGAGCTGTACGCTCAACTGCCGGAAAAACCGGATTGGCTCTCCCCGGAAACCATCGACGCTTACGCCCGCCGCATGGCAGCCCCGGAGCAGCCAGAGGAAACCCGGATACTGGATGAGGCGCTGGGCGCCCACAGCGGTCAGATTGATATGCTCATGCAGGCCGTCCGTGGGGAACTGACGGTGGGCACCATCCGATACAGCATTTTTGAGGAACGGCCCCATATCAATATGATTGAGGTGCTGGAGGATTACCGCCGTCAGGGGATCGCCACTCAAATGCTCCGTTATCTGCAAGGACAGTATCCCGATGAAGAAATCGAGTGGGGCTATCTGACGGAGGACGGTTCCGCCCTCTACCGGGCGGTGGTGGACGAACAACCCAACCCGGAATATCAAAAGGTCAAGACTGATCTGGAGGACATTACCCGCCTGTACGATGGCTATGTGCAGCGGATGGAGGGCGGCGGCATCCTCTCCCCAGCGGAAGCCGCTGATATGGATGATTTAGAGGACATTCAATACCGGCTGGAAAAGGAACTGGACGAGCTTCGGCCTGTGCGGGCCTTTGTCCGCATGGAGGGTGTGCCGCCCACACAACCGGAAGAAAGGACGGTCACTGAACCGCCAGCCAATCCCCGGCCGGAACCGTTCATCCCCCGCAACTTCCGCTTTTCCACGGACTATGACCTCTATCCCGGAGGCGCCAAGACCAAATATAAAAACAACATCCTGGCGATCAAGACCTTGAAGCAGATTGAGGCGGAGCAGAGGACGGCCACCTCGGAGGAACAGATCACCCTTGCCCGATATGTGGGCTGGGGCGGCCTTGCCAACGCTTTTTCCGATAAAGCGGCCGGGTGGGAAAGCGAATATCAGGAGCTAAAGGCCCTGTTGACCGAGGAAGAATATAAGGCGGCCATGCGCTCCACCATCACCGCCTACTACACCGAGCCGGAGCTGATCCGCTATATGTACCGTGCTTTGGAACGGTTCGGGTTTGAGGGCGGCCCCGACCGCAGGATTCTTGACCCCGGCATGGGAACCGGCAATTTCTATTCCGTGCTGCCGGAGCAGTATCAGGGAAGCAAGCTGTACGGCGTGGAGTTGGACTCTATCACCGGGCGTATCGCAAAGCAGCTTTACCCAGAAGCGGATATTTCCGTTATGGGCTATGAGGCGGTCAAGTTTGAGGACAACAGCTTTGATGTGATCCTGGGCAACATCCCCTTCAACAGTGTCAAAATCTACGACCGCCGCTACAATGAGCTGAATCCCTATATCCACGACTACTTTTTCATCAAGTCCCTTGATCTTGCCAAGCCTGGCGGCATCATCGCCTTTATCACCAGCAAGGGCATCCTGGACCGGAAGGACGAGAGCCTGCGGGAGTATATCGCACGGCGGGCAGAGTTCATCGGCGCCATCCGCCTGCCCAATACGGCGTTCAAAATGCTGGCGGGAACCGAAGTGACCGCGGATATTGTCTTTTTGAAAAAGAGGGCGGCCCCCATGCAGCTTGACCGGGCAAACACCCCATCGTGGATACAGACAGACATGGAACGGGGAAAATGGATTCCCTACAACCGCTACTTCATGGACCACCCGGAAATGCTCATGGGCAAGATGGAGAGCAGCCGGAATATGTACGGCAGCGAGGATGGCACGGCCTGTATCGCGCCGGAGGGTTTCGACCTGTATGAACATCTCTCCGGCGCGGTGGAAAGCCTGTACGCCTGTTTCAGCGCGGAACCGGATGTGGAGCCACTGGAGGAAACGGAGGAAGAACAGCCGACCGATTATGAGGACGCTCCCGAAGGGACCCGGAATTTTACCTTTGTGGTGAAGGACGGCGAAATCTACTACTGCGAGAAGAACAAGCTGCTCCCACAGCCCTACACCGGAATGAAGGCCGCCCGAATCAAGGGCCTATGTGAAATCCGTACCGCGCTGCTGGAGGTCATCAGCATCCAGTCCCATGAGTATGACCCTCTGGACCTCCGCAAAGCGCAGGATAAACTCAATCAGGTCTATGACCGCTTCACTGCCAAGTATGGAGCCATCAACAGCAAGGGCAATATCCTCGCCTTTTCCGATGACGATCAATTCCCCCTGCTGCGCTCCATTGAGGACGAGCGCAAGGATAAAAGCGGCTGGGATAAATCAGCTATCTTCCACAAGGCGACCATCCGGCCATTCCGGGAGGTCAACCACGCTGATACCGCCGAGGACGCCCTGCATATCTGCCTGAACCGCAAGCTGCGGGTAGACCTCTCCTATATGTCCTTCCTGACCGGGAAAGAACCGGGCGAGCTGGTGGCAGAGCTGGGCGACCGCATCTATCTCAATCCGCAGAAATACTATGGGAACCCGGATGAGGGCTGGGAGCTGGCGGAGGAATATCTGAGCGGCCATGTGCGGGACAAGCTACTTTACGCAAGGCAGAAGGCGACGGAAGAACCGGAACTGTTCGCCCGGAATGTGGAGGCGCTGGAGGCGGTTCAGCCGGAGCCTCTGACCCCTGCCGATATTGAGGTGAATCTGGGCGCCATCTGGGTTCCGGTTGAGTATTACCGCCAATTCATGTATGAAACCTTCCAGACCAGCGGCTATGCCAAAGTGATTGACGGCGGGGATAACCGGCGCCGCATTGATATTGAGTATTTCCCTTATACCACCACCTGGCGGATCAGCAATAAAACCTTTGAACCCGATTCCGTGACGGTGAATCAGACGCTCGGCACAAGCCGTAAAAATGCTTATGAGATACTGGAGGACTGCCTGAATATGCAGTCCACGACCGTCCGCGACCGGCAGGAATATACCAATGACAGGGGCGATAAGGCAGTCCGTTATGTTATTAACCCAAAGGAAACCATGATCGCCCGCGCCAAACAGCAGCAGATTCAGGAAGCCTTCGCCTCCTGGATATGGAGGGACCCGGAGCGGCGGGACACTCTGCTCAAACTGTATAACGATACCTTCAACACCGTCCGGCCCCGTGAATACGATGGGAGCCATCTGGTGATCCCCGGCATGAACTCCGAGATGAAGCTGCGGAAGCACCAGCTTGACTTTGTTGCCCGTGTCATTTACACCGGCACAGGGCTTGCGGCCCATGAGGTGGGCGCCGGGAAAACCGCCGCGCTGATTGCGGCCGGGATGTACCTGAAGAACCTGGGAGCGATCCACAAGGCGGTGTTTGTGGTCCCCAATCCTCTTGTGGGCCAGTGGGCGACCGAGTTTTACCGCTTTTTCCCCAATGCCAATCTGCTGGTGTCCACGGTGGAGGACTTCACCCCCAAGAACCGGAACCGCTATGTTTCCAAAATCGCCACCGGAGAATACGACGCGGTGATTCTGGCACACAGCCAGTTTGAAAAAATCCCCATTTCAAAAGAGCGGCAGATCATGCAGTTGGAACAGCAGATCAACGAGATCGAGGCCGCAATCAGCGAAATGAAATATGAAAAGAGTGAAAACTGGAGCGTCAAGCAGATGGCGATTTTCCGGGGCAACCTGGAAGCCAAGCTGGAAAAGCTGTCCGCCGAGGAAAAGAAGGACGACCTTTTAACCTTTGAACAGCTCGGCGTGGATATGATGTTTGTGGATGAGGCGCATTTTTATAAAAACTGCTTTGTGTTCACAAAGCTGCGGAATGTGGCGGGCATCACCACCTCCTCCAGCCAGCGGGCCTTTGATATGCTGCTGAAATGCCAGTATTTGCAGGAAGTAAACAATGGACGGGGTGTGATATTCGCCACTGGAACTCCTATCAGCAACTCTCTTTCGGAGATGTTCGTTATGCAGCGATATTTGCAGCCGCAGGAATTGGAACGGTTCGGCTGGTCCTATTTTGATACTTGGGCCGCTCATTTTGGAAAACGGACCTCCGCTTTGGAGATCAAGCCAGAGGGCGGCGGCTACCGGATGCGGGATCGTTTTGCAAAGTTCTATAATATGCCGGAACTGATGGCTGTTTTCCGTGAGGTTGCTGACATCAAGACTTCTGATATGCTGGATATTCCAGGTTTACCTTCTGTTCACGGCGGCAAGGCAGAAATTATCACCACAGAAACGACTCCTGCACAAAAAGCGATCATGGCGGAGTTTGTCCTGCGGGCAGACGCAATCCGCGCTGGCCGCGTAAAGCCGGAAGAAGATAATATGCTGAAGCTGACCAGCGAGGCCCGTATGATGGCGATTGATCCCCGTCTGGTAGACCCCAATGCGGAAAATGACCCCGAAAGTAAATTGAATGTCTGTATCAATGAGGTCTATTCACTTTGGGTGGATACCAAGGAGCAGAAATCAGTCCAGCTTATCTTTTGCGATGTAGGAACTCCCAAACCCGGCAGATTTAATGTGTATGACGAAATAAAACGAGTTCTGGTGGAGAAAGGGGTCCCGGAATCAGAGATTGCCTTTGCCCATGACGCCGCTACTGAAGCTCAAAGGCAAGCATTGTTTGAACTCACCCGTAAAGGTGATATTCGCATTTTGGTAGGCAGTACTGGTAAACTTGGAACTGGTGTAAATGTCCAAGACAAAGTAATTGCTATCAATCACTTAGACTGTCCCTGGAAGCCTTCTGATATTACCCAGCGGAATGGGCGCGGGGTCCGGCAGGGCAACGAAAACCCAGAGGTTATTATCAAACAATTTGTGACGAAAGGTACATTTGACGCCTATCTCTGGCAGATACAGGAACAGAAACTGCGCTATATCACACAGATTATGACAGGCAGGAGCCTTGCCCGGTCCTGTGAGGATGTGGATGAAACCGTGCTTTCCGCCGCGCAGTTTAAGGCGGCCGCCACGGATAACCCCATGTTGGCACAAAAGATGGAACTGGAAAACCGGGTGACAGAGCTGAAAATCCTGCGGGGTGCGTGGAGTAACGAGCAGCTTTCTTTGGAACGGAAGGTGAACACGACCTATCCCAACCGCATCCAGCAGTATCAGCGGCAAATCGAGCAGATAAGGCAGGATGTAACCCTGCTGGAGCAATCTAAAGGCGGGGACTTCTCTATCATGCTGGATGGGAAACGCTACACAGAACGCCCCGAAGCAGGCGAGGTCCTGGCGTTGCTATACCGCAGGATAAGTGAGGGACGAAAAAAGGATGACTACGATTTTGAGATCGGCGCCTACCGTGGATTTCGGCTCTATCTTAGCTTTGATCCATTCTCAGCGGGGCTTGTTTTACGGGGAAGCTCCCGGTACAACACAGACATTGGTTCTTCTGGTCAGGGAGCAATCACCCGCATTGAGAACCTTGCCGAGCGTATTCCATCTTATCTGACATATGCACAGCGGGATTTGGAAGAAGTGCAAAAGCAGTTGGAGGCTGCCCGTCAGCAGATGGGCCAGCCTTTTATTTATGAGGAAGAACTGTCCGAAAAAGTTGCTACCCTGACGGAGATCAACACAAAGCTGGAGTTTGAGTCTTTGCAGGAGCAGGAAAGCGAGGTGATTTTAGATGAGGATGGAGAACGATCTGATTGCAAGAAAGCTCAATCTGCTGACTGTGTTCTTCCCGGCGCTGGCGCCGAGTTATAAGGAAATTATTTTGAACTCATTTGACCAGTATTCGCTGTTGAAAGCGTATGTGCGCCGGATCATGGACAGCTACCCTGGCATACAGGCAGAAGATCACGAGAAACTGGAAAAGGCCCTTACACAATCTCTGCGGGATTCAGAAGTGGACTGTATCCATAAATATCTGTCTGCTAAATTCAGTGATGAAGCCATTGATGCGCTGGTAAAGGAAATGGAGGGGCGGCATGATGAATGAAAAGCATTCCTCCGTCTGCTATATCTTCCGGGAAGGCGCCTTCTCCCCTGTGCGAGAGGCCAAGCCGTTCCACAACGATTTCGGCCTGGACCTGTTTCAGTACAAGGGTGCCGTCTATGAGGGCAGGACGGGCCTGCAATTCTGTCCCTTGAAGCAGGCAGAGGATATAGCTTCTGTTATTGGAAAACATGGCGGACTGGAAAAGGTGCAAAAGCTGATTGCAGACAGTTTGGAGCGAACCGGCCTGTCCCCCCGCTACACCCGGCCAAATGAAAAGAAAAAGGACATCTTCCCGCCAAAGGAAAAGGATGAAAACCGGGTGTTTGCCAAAGACCTGATGGGCAACAAGCATTACTATTACCGCTTCTACAATGAGAATGGTATTGAACTCTACACGATGGAAAAGAAACGGGAGTTCTTCCAGACTGTTTATGTTCCCTGCGATGGCTTCATGGTGGGTATCGACCAGCGGCACCGATTGGAAGAAATTCTGAAATGGCTGTCCACGCTGGAGCATGGCATCCGGGGTGAGATTGAACGGGTTTTCAATGAGAGCATGGGCGATCCGAAGCGATGGGCAGACCTGGGCTTTGCCAATCTGCTGGGACGGTACTATGAGGCAAAACGGCACAATATTCCATTAGAAGCAGAGCGCAGGCAGCGGGAAGAACGATGGGCGACAGAGCGTGAAGCAGAGAGGCGCCAGCGTGAACAGGAACAGCAGGCCCGCTATGATGCCGCTATCCGGGAGGCGGAGAAGGATATTCTGGCGGGAAAGGAGGTGGTAAACCGGGAGGTCAACGGCAAGGCCCTGATTATGCAGCTTTTCCGGGAGCATGAGATTCCAGTCCCCCTGAAAACACAGGGCTGGATCATCAATGCGCTGCACAGCATCCGCTATTCCCCGGAAAGCGGACAGTGGGACTACCGTTATTATAAAAAAGCCGTGACAGTACGAAAATGTTTGAACTGCTCCCGAAGCTGTCAGCGGCAATTCAGATCAAGCAGCAGTTTGAAGAACAGGGTGAGGCCAGCCTAGAGGCCCCCGCCGCTGCGGACGAGGACGAGCAGGATATGGAACTGTAAACCTATTTTTGGAAAGGAGTTCGCATGAAAAAAGTAATTGTAGGTATTTCCGCCGCTGCCGCCGTGGTCGGCGGCTTTTTCTATTTTGCCTGGTACCGGCATTACCGAGACGCGATCCGGTGAGGCGGTCCCTGCGGCCAAGGAGGTGAGGCATCATGCCGCTTGCGGCAACAAGGGCACCCTACACCCTATTTATCGTGGACGATGATATGCCCCTGAATCCCCGTGAGGACTACGACTGCCTGGGGAAAATGGTCTGCTGGCATGGGAGATACAAGCTGGGAGATCAGCACAATTTTTCGGAACCCCGTGATTTCCTGCAAGAACTGCTCTTTTCGGAATATTCCAGCGGACACGGACGGAACAATCCGGTATTTGAGTTTCTGAAATCCGGCAAGGCCAGGGACGCAAAGTTGGAGTATAACCGCTCCACAAGGGAGTGGGAGCTGCTGGAGAACCAGCACTGGACTGCCGAGAGTGACTGGTATGTATCGTCCAGCTATGCCGCCTCGCTGAAAGATGATGTGCTGGATTGGTTTTTGGATGACTGCCTCTCCGCCCTCTCCACCGGCGAACTGTTTTCGCTGGTGGAGCAGATGGAGGGCATGGTGATCCTGCCCCTCTATCTCTACGACCATTCGGGCATCACCATGAACACCACCGGCTTTTCCTGCCCGTGGGATTCCGGTCAGGTAGGATGGATTTATGCGGATAGCCGGAGGATTGAAGCGGAGTACGGCAAGGTAACGCCTGAAACTGTGGAGAAGTCCCGCCAAGTGCTGGAGGGCGAGGTGAAGTCCTATGACTATTTCCTGACCGGCCAGTGCTACGGGTTCCAGCTATTCCGGGAAGATGTGGAGGTGGATAGCTGCTGGGGCTTCCTGGGCGAGATACGGGATGTGCAGGACGATGTAAAAAGCTATCTGCCGGAGGACTGCGATCCGGCTATCGTGGAACTGCTCCAGTTCCGCTATGAGGAGCTGGACATTGACGAGTATCTGGAAGAATTACGGGAAGAAACGGAGGGATTGGATTGTGAAGCCGGATGATTCCTTGACCGTGTATGTGCTGTATGGCTGCACCTTGAGTAAGGAGCGAAGCTCCATGCGAACCGTGGCCGCCACTACGGATGAAGAAATGCTGCATACCATCATCGGCGCCCAAATCCTCGGCGGCACAATGGACTACCGGGGCTTCAGCAACATGAAGGGCTTTGAACAGTTCCGGGCCGCCTGCCGTGCCGGTGATGTTCGGTACAGCGATCTGGACTATGGCGTTGTGGAGCAGACGGAGAATCTAATGCTCACAGACTGTGCAAAGGAGCCGCGGCTTGAGAAAGCCTACCGGCTGCTGAACCTGTCTGAGCGTGAGTTCAATGCCATCCGCAGCGGTTCTCTGGAGAACCTGGGCGCTGACCGCACCCGTTTGATTCTGGATAAGGCGTTGTCTTGGGCAGCCCGGAACTATGCCGGATGGGATTTGTACCAGTATTTGAGAGAAGAACTCGGCATGAGCAACGAGGAGATTTCCCACGCTGGGTTTGAACTGGATGAGTTCTACGAGGACGAAATGGACTATGAAGCGGAGGATGATTATGAGGAAGATTGTGATGAAGAACTATAACACACAGTCAGGAAAGCGGTGATTTTATGAGAAGAAGCGCCGCTGCGTATCATAAATTCACCGAGGACGAGATACGGCAGGCAAACAGTGTGGACATTCTCTCTCTTGCCCGTGGATATGGCTATGAGCCGGAAAAGGCTGGCCGCAAGGCCGTCCACATGAAGCACAGCGGCGGCCTGTATATCTTCCCGGAGAACAACCGCTTTTTCCAGTGGACGGGGCCGGATGACGGTATCAAGGGCGGAGCCATTGATTTTGTCATGCGGGAGGAAAACCTGTCCTTCCCGGAGGCGGTGGGCAAGCTGATCGGCAAGGAATATGCGGCGGAAGCCCGACAGGTAACGCCTTATGAGAAGAAGGAGCGCGGACCGCTGGTGCTGCCTGAAAAGGCGGACAATATGAAGCGGGCCTATTGGTATCTGGTGTCCATCCGAGGGATCAGCCCACAAATCGTCAGCCATTTTATGAATCGGAAGATGATCTATCAGGAGAAAAAGTACGGCAACTGCGTGTTTGTGGGTTATGACGCCGAGGGAACGCCCCGGTACTGCTCCATGCGGGCGGCCAGAGAAAACAGCTCATTCAAGATGGACGCGACCGGCTCTGATAAAAGCTACCCCTTTTTCCATGAGGGAACAAGCGACCTGTTGATCGTCACCGAAGCCCCTATCGACCTGATGAGCCATGCGTCCATCGCCGCTGACTTTTATGGGCGGGACTGGACGGAGGATCACCGTATCTCCACCGGCTGCCTGTGGAACGGGGCTATTGACCGCTATCTGGAGGGCCATCCCCAGATCAGGCGGCTGGTGTTTGCGGTGGACAACGACTATCTGGCCCGTGACAAGGACGGGCAGTTTCGGAATTGGGGGCAGCTTACGGCGGCCAAGTGGGTGCGGGAATATACCGGGAGGGGATTTCAGTGCGCCGTCCATCTTCCCCATCTGAATGATTTTAACACCGATCTGGTAGAGCGGCGGAAAGGCCGCTCCGTGGAGGATTTAGACCGCCTGCGTATGGCGGAGTTGGAGGCGGAGTTTAACAGGGACGCCGCTGAAGAACCTGAAAGCGAAGATGAACAGGAAATGGAGGCTTGATTATGGCAAAGATACAGACCTTTGAGCTGGACCGATGGAGTGAACCGGATGAGAACCACCGGGTCAAACACATCGGTATGGCTGACGCCAAGGAAACCTTTGATAAGCTGAAAACGCATTTGGAGGCTCACGGACTTCTCCCGGATGAATACTTTTCATTCTCCGGCAAGTATGAGGGATTGACCGGCGAACTTCCTGAATTTGAAGAAGCCCTTTGCATCCCGAATTTCGGCTCCAGCGAGGGAATCTACCTGGATATTTCCCTGGCCTGTCGAGACGGCGATGGCAAACGGTATTTTCAATCATTCGCCACAGGCAAGACGCTGGGTGAAACGGCGGACGATTATTTCCGAATGTTCCGCATCGCTGCCGAGTGTTCCCTAATGCTGAATGGACGAGGCTTTTTCTATGAAAGAAATAATGTGGACATCGTGCTGACCGAGAAAGAGGCCGCAGCCGTTGCAAATTCGGTGGAATTGGATCTGTGCGGCTATTTTGAGCCGGAAACCGAGGCGCTGTTGTCCTCCGCTCTGGAGAAGTTCGCTGGTGCCCCCTGCACAGCCATCCAGACCATCACCTGCCACGGACGCGATGATTACTCTGTCTGGAATGTGGAGATACCGTCCGATATGTTCCGCTCCATTGTCCGTGAAGCGGCGGAAAAGATAGGGACGCTGGAAGAACTGATGAGCAGTATGGAGCCTACCTCTGGCTGTGAAATGCGGCTTTTGACACGAATGAAGGATGGACGCTTTGCGTTCTTCACCATCCCGGAGCGGATGAACGCTCTGCGGGATTATGAGACGCAGGGCAGCTCCACCCGTGGGGACAAGGAGCAGATCATGGCGGAGATCTTCACGGATTGGGAACCCGCCGAGGAACCAGAGGACGAACTGGACCGCTGACTCCTTCACTTCTCTTTTCATCCGTACTGACCGCCCCGCCGGGGCGCCCCGCAACCGGGAAACCGCAGGCTCAGCCTGTGTTTCTCCGGTTAAGGCAGGAATAGCCGTCATACCTGACGGCGGGCCGACTGCTTGAAAGCCGTGCTTTCAACGGGTTTTTGAGAATTTTACAAGGTATGATTTTTTGATTTTGGTGTGATTTTTGTCACACCTTATGGAAGGGAGGCTTGACTTGAAGGAATCCCCGAACCGAACCGAGCGCAAAACCATCCATCTGCCCCCGGACACCATTCAGGCGCTCAATAAGCTGGCGGCCAGAAATGGGACGGACTTCTCCAAAGAGGTGCGGCGGGCGATTGACGAATACCTGGATTTGGAAAGTACCGCTGAGAACATCGACATGATAAGCGGCGTGATCCGGCAGGAACTCAGCGGCCAGATCAAGGGGCTGGGAAACCGGCTGGCCGGACTTATTAACCGCCTGACAATCATATCCGCCGCAGGCTACTATGCCAATATCGCCATTATCGCAGACTTGATCGACCGGGATCGCTATTCCTCTTTTGAGAAGATCGAGGCGGCGGCCCGCAAAGAGGCGTTGGCGTTTGCAAACCAAAAGAACGCCGACGCTCTGCGTATTTTTCTGGATGACGAGGAAATGAAAAAGGCGATTCAGGCTGTTCAGGGAGGCCGCCGTGTCGATCCTAATCTATAAGCAGCGCCACCGACACCCCAATCAGAAAAAGACGCCCAAGTGCAACTATGCCCACATCGGCTATATCGCCACCCGTCCCGGCGCGGTAAAAAATGAAGGGATGCGCCACGGCCTGTTCGGGAAGCTGGAACCCGGCGAGGTGCGGGAGTTTGCCACCTGGCAGGAGGCGGCCCGTCTGGTGCGGGAGCTGTCCTACCGCCGTGTGAATATGTATCGGGGTATTATCTCTTTTGCCCCGGAAACAGCGGCCGAGCTGGGGCTGACCAATCATAAAGCCTGGGAGGACTACATGGAGCGTCATATTTTAACGCTGGCAAAGTATAATGGAATCCGGATTCAGAACCTACAATGGGTGGCCGCCCACCACAATGAGCGGGGTCATCCGCACATCCATGTGGTGTTCTGGGACAAAAATCAGCGAACGATGGTTCCCTTTGTGCATCCCAGCATACCGGATAAAATACGCAGGCAGTTGATCCGTGACACCTTCGCGGACAAAATTCAGGCATATTGTGAAGCAAAGCAGCGGGCCAGAGAGCAGCTTACCGCAGCCGCCGTTGATCTGGTTGATGAGTTTGAGCAATATATGGAGCGGCTTCATCCCAGCGAGTACAAGCGCCTGCGGGAAACCTTCGGCCATATCACGGATGATGAGCTGGGAGCCGCCTCACTGGACGGTGTTTTGAGTGCGGATGGGCTGGCCCGATTTATCCCCGGTCTGTTTGCCCTGAAAGAAAAGATGCCGAAAAAAGGCCGTCTGGCCTACAAGCTGCTGCCGGAGGAAGTAAAGGCCGAACTGGACGCTTTTATCGGCAGCTTGAAAACAGACTGTAAGTACATTGGTGATCTGGTAAACGAGTATGCGGACGCCAAGTGCCAGCTTTCCATGCTCTATGACGCCGACCCTGCCCATGTGGAGGAACAGCGGCAGAAAGGAATCGCGGAGGCGGACAAGCTGATTGCCAACAAGGTATTGGAGGCCATACGCGCCATGCTCCGCAAGGATCGAGAAACCGGCTCTTTTGAGTATGCGGAGGCCCGAAAAGCCTACTATACAGAGCGGTTGATCTGTGAAATCCTGATGGCGTTGGAACAGAACGCCGTCAACATGGGTATGGAGTACGACGATTGCCAGAAGGCTATGGGAGGTGATCTTTCCAGGGCCGCCAAAAAAGAATGGTATTTGCGGCACAAGGACAGGGGTATGGAGCCGTAGTACTTTTTTGAGGTAATCCGCAGTCAAATAAATTGTCGAAATGTTTTGCGGTTTATAATCGCAAAACTAATTGACCACAAACAGGTTTTGCGATATACTATTTACAATGGAGGTGGTCACGATGATTTACAGGCCGTTATATGTGGATAAGATCATGGCTTATGCCGATACCCCGTTTGTAAAGATACTCACAGGGGTACGCCGCTGCGGGAAATCCACAATATTGAAGATGATTATGGAACGGTTAAAGAGCGAGCGGAATATTCCGGCTGAACGCATGATAAGCTGCCGTTATGATTCTATGGAATTTGAGGATATGACGGCAAAGCAGATGTACGTACAGTTGAAGGAGCGTCTTTGCCCGGACGGAAAGACCTACCTGTTTCTGGACGAGGTACAGGAGGTCAAGGGATGGGAAAAGGTTGTAAACTCCCTGGCGTCCGACTTTGATGTTGACCTGTATGTGACAGGCTCTAACTCTCGCATGATGTCCTCTGAGATCTCAACCTATCTGACGGGACGATATGTATCTTTCCGCATCTTCACTTTGTCCTTTGGCGAGTACTTGATGTTTAAAAGCCAATATACCGAGGTGGGAGAGCCGAAGACGGAGCTTGTCGACTATGTACGCTTGGGCGGTTTCCCGGCAACGCATTTGCAGGAGTTCTCTCAGGACGAGGTCTACACCATCGTGCGGGATATTTACAACTCCACGATCTTTTCGGATATTGTTAAGCGCAATCAGGTGCGGAAGATCGACCAACTGGAACGAGTGGTCAAGTACACCTTCAACAATGTGGGCAATACCTTCTCGGCAAAGTCCATTTCGGATTACCTGAAAGCGGAACACCGTGCGTTGGACAATGAAACAGTTTACAGTTATTTGGAGAAGCTGGAGAAGGCGTACCTGCTTCATCGATGCTCCCGCTTTGATTTACAGGGCAAGGAGATCCTGAAAACACAGGAGAAATTCTATCTTGCCGATACCGCCCTGCGGTACAGCGTTCTCGGCTATAACGCTGACAGTGTGGCATCCAGTTTAGAGAATGTCGTGTACTTGGAGCTTTGCCGCAGAGGGTATACCGTCAATGTCGGCAAATCCGGCAGCAGCGAGATCGACTTTGTCGCAGTACGGCAAAATGAAAAGCTCTATGTGCAGGTGACGCAGGAACTTCGTTCTCTAAAGACAG
>OLZT01000313.1_pt1 | contig 19449 bp, 8 predicted proteins | sample 1644501 | NCBI WGS metagenome assembly OLZT01 (sample SAMEA103958140, study PRJEB25191) | human gut metagenome | biome: human-associated habitat [ENVO:00009003]; feature: intestine environment [ENVO:2100002]; material: feces | place: Germany | collected 2013/2015 | reverse complement strand
ATTGTATGATTTTCCATTCTATATATAAAGACAGACAACTATTTTTGTCAATAAACTTATATTACAATAACTAACAAGCAAAGGCCATGAAAAAATTATTTATTGCAGCTTTAGTTTTCGCTTTGGGAGGGACAAATATTCTGCATGCACAAAATTTGCCCGACCAGAAAGAAACTCTGAACACTTTAATCAAAGTGAACAAATATTATATGAAGAATAATCCGGACTGCACACTACCCAGTTTTGTCAAAGGAAAGATGCGGGCCAGCAATATCTGGACGCGCACTGTGTACTACGAGGGACTGCTGGCTCTTTACTCCATTTATCCGGATACAGAATATTACAAATATGCTTATCAATGGGGAGATTTTCATAAGTGGGGAATGTGGAGAGGAACAACAACCCGACATGCCGACAATTATGCCTGCGGACAAGTATATATCGACATGTACAACCTCTGCCCTAAACCGGAAATCCTGCTAAATGTAAAATCCAACCTCAACATGTTGGTCAACACTCCACAAATCAATGAGTGGTGGTGGATAGATGCCATACAAATGGGTATGCCTGGTTTCGCCAAAATGGGTAAACTGACCGGAGAGCAGAAGTATTTCGATAAGATGTGGCAGATGTACGAATACACACGCAACCAGCATGGAGAACATGGCATGTTCAATCAAAAGGACGGATTATGGTGGAGAGATCAAGACTTCGACCCTCCTTACAAAGAACCTAACGGAGAAGACTGTTATTGGAGCCGTGGAAACGGTTGGGTATACGCTGCCCTAGTCCGCGTACTCGATGAAATTCCTGCCAATGAAGTTCACCGACAAGATTATATAAATGACTTTCTGACTATGAGCAAGGCTATCAAAGCTTGCCAGCGTGAAGACGGATTCTGGAATGTAAGCTTGCACGATCCTAATCACTTCGGCGGAAAAGAGCTGACAGGAACTTCTTTATTTGTATATGGAATGGCATGGGGAATACGCAACGGATTGCTTGATCGCGACGAATATCTGCCAATAGTACTCAAAGCCTGGAATGCAATGGTGAAAGACGCTGTTCATCCTGATGGGTTCTTAGGCTATGTACAGGGAACAGGAAAGGAGCCTAAAGACGGACAGCCCGTAACTTACGACAGCAAGCCTGATTTTGATGATTTTGGAACAGGTTGTTTCCTTCTGGCTGGAAGCGAAATTTATAAATTGAAATAAGTCGATAATCGTCATTCTATAAAAGAGGCTCAAAATGAAGTACAAAAGTAAAAATCTTATAGATTAAAACTTCGCAATAAAAAACTCCTGCTTTAACCCTTATTTATTACAATTATAGGACTAAAAAGCAGGAGATTTTTTATGTTGTGACTTATAGATTGTAAATAAACTTATCTCTGTTTTTGATTTTGAGCCTCATCTCCAAAGAGTCTTTTCCTGTTTTAATAATTTAGCTTAATACTAAATAAAAGTGATACCCAACAACTACTCCTCTTTCTCTCCTCTCAAATAAGATGACGGAGGTACTCCGAACTGAGCTTTAAAGCACTTACTGAAATAGAACGGATCATTCATTCCTATCTGATAAGTCACTTCTGCAACTGTATATTTACCTTCAGCCAAAAGTTCAACCGCTTTTTTCATACGCATAACTCGTATGTATTCATTCGGCGAATATCCTGTCACACCTTTTACCTTACGATAAAAGACAGTTCGGCCAAGTCCCATAATTGAAGCAAATTCATCGATTGTAAAATCCGGATCCGACAAATGCTCTCCTAAAGTTTCAGCCAATTTATCGGCAAACTCCTTATCACGGTCTGTTGTACAAATAGCCGGACGTACAGCATGAGGATCTTTTGAGAACTTTTCCCGCAAGCGGTCGCGCTGTTCTATCAGTTTAAATACTCGGGCACGCAACAGACTGCTACTGAAAGGTTTCGTTATATATGCATCGGCTCCAGCCTCAACACCTTCCAGATGTTTTTCCTGAGAATTAAGAGCTGTCAATAAAATAATAGGTATATGACTGGTATTAAAATCATTTTTCAATTTACGCGTCAGTTCAAACCCTGAACATCCGGGCATTAAAACGTCACTTATTATCAAATCCGCATCATAAACTTTCGCACGTTCCAGTCCGGAAGTTCCGTCAGATTCTGCTACCACTTCGAAATAAGGACTTAGCTCCTCTTTCAAAAACTCACGTACATCATTATCATCTTCTACAATCAAAATCTTACGCTTATTAAGTGGCTCCGTTGAGGTGTTCTTTTCGTTTTTCTCATCTTCCGATACCTCCCAACTATCCTCTGCCTGGTGTGCTTTTTCAGCTTCTATCTCTTCTTTCAGCAGAGCATTGTCAGGTATAAGAAAATCCTTACCCTCATATACGGAAGCATCTGTTGGAAGCACAACTGTAAACACAGAACCGCCACCTGGATTTTCTGCATATGATATCGTACCTTTGTGTACTTGTACCAGTTCATGAGTAAGGTGTAAACCTACCCCCATACTGCTGCTTGAAAAACTGCTCTGCATAAAACGTTTGAACAGCTCTCCACGCTTTTCTACGGGAATACCTACTCCCGTATCGATTACTTTCATTATCAGTTTATGATTCGCTTCGTCAACAGATACACTAAATTCAATTCTCTTATTAGAAGGAGTGTATTTAAATGCATTCGATAATAAATTATAGGCTACTTTATCAATATTACTTTTATCGATAAACATTTTATACGTTGACACAGAAGGAGAAAACACATACTCCATATTTTTCGACTCAGCAGCATCCTTGAAAATCAGATAAATTTCACGCAGAAATGCTATCACATCTGTTTCTTCAAGCGATAAACTTAACTTGTTATTCTGCATTTTGCGGAACTCAAGCAACTGATTAATAAGCCGCAGCATGCGTTGTGTACTTTTATCCATTACACGGACAGCTCCTACCATATCAGCAGGAATTTTCTTGGCACGATGAATACGTTCCAAAGCCCCCTGTATCAAAGTCAGAGGTGTACGGAACTCATGCGATATATTGGTAAAAAACATCAATTTATATTCTGTCAGCTGTTCTTCTACCTTAATTTTATTACGTAGAGTATTCATCTTCGATATTATTCGATAAGCCGCATATAAAACAGCTATACTCAATAGCACATAAATCAGCATTGCCCATGTCGTTTTCCAAAATGGAGGAACAACTACGATTTTCAAGACAGACTCATCCGACCATGTACCAGCTGTATTCCTTGCCTTTACATGAAGATGATAGGATCCTGGAGGCAGATTCTTGTAAGCTGCAAAATTCAATGAAGAAGGAGCACTCCAAGTATCGTCATATCCTTCCAGTTTATAAGCAAACTTCGACAACCCAGCATCTGAATAGTTGAATGTAGAAAATTCAATCACAAACGAATTTTGGTCATAATTCAACCGGACAGACTCTGCATAAGCCAATGAAGCTTCCAATGGAGAATCCTTATCTCCCGGAATGACTGATATACCATTCAGTTTCAAATCCGTAAAAGTAACTTGCATAGGAGTATCTTTCACCGAAACATGTTTTGGGTCTACAATAACAATACCTTGTCCTGTACCCAATGCCAGACGTCCGTCTTGCAGCTTCAGGACACTGTTTTCACTATATACATTACCCAATATATAATCGGAAAAAAGATAATTTTCGAATGTAACAGTTTCCGGATTAAAAGCCATATTCAGTAGAAACCCATATCATCCCTTTATCATCTTCAATTAGGGCCTGTACCATACTGCTTACCAGTCCATCTTGTGAAGTATAATGAGTAAACTCCAGCTTATCATAATTATGACCGACAACAGACATACCAAATCCAGCTCCCGACTCAGCCAGCCACATATGTCCTTTCCGGTCACGTATTATCGCACGGATATCATTACTTTGCAAATCACCACTTTCTAACGAATAATGTTTATAGGCTTCCGGATCTGCAATCAGTTTATCCGGATCAAAGACAAATATACCTTCACTCGATCCGACCCATATCCATCCGTTACTGTCCTCACACAACGTACGGGTTTCCCGCTGTCCGTTAGTACGAGTAAAGAAATGGCGGAACTCATACTTTCCATCCTGCGTAGGAACAGCCAGATTCAAACCTCCACCGAAGGTACCTATCCACATACGACCTTTACGGTCTTTCAACATACAAAAGACATTATCCGATGAAAGCGACTTATCATTCAATTTATCATACCGATATTTTACATCTCCAATCCATACGCCTTCACCACGGGTAGCAATCCACAGATTCCCTTCATTGTCTTCACAAACAGCATAAGTATTTATATCATGATGAAATTTCTTTTTCTGAACCTCCAGCTTTGCATCATAAATATATAAACCGCCACTACGTGTACCTACCCAGATATCTCCATCAGAAGTAGAAGCAATCATACGCACCGTATTCGAGCGGTCGGCCATAGAATCTTTTTCGGGATACACACGTGATGCGCCTTCATTCAATACACTCAACTTAGATATACCCGCAAATTCAGAACTTACCCAGACACTTCCCGACCGGTCTTCCATCAGACATTGCAGATAATTGGAAGCCAATAGAGAAGAGATACCCGAATCGGATGTAAAATGCTGTATGCTTTCAGTAGCCGGATCATAAGCAAACAGTCCGTTGCCATATGTAGAAATCCAGATAATCCCCCGGCTGTCGTGCACAATGTAATATCGTTCCTTATCAATGAATCCAAGCTTGTCATAAGGCATTACCGAGAACACTTTCTTTTCTCCTGTATCCGATTTTATATAATACAAATTACCAGTACGGTTATATACCCAATAATCTCCTTTATCATCTTTTTTAACCTGTCCTTCAGGAATATTATAGTATGCCGGAGCAGACTCAACCTTAAAAGTCTTCATATCCAGACACAGCGTACCTTCTGAGGTCAAGATATACTGTTTCTGACCAATCCGGAAAAGTCCGGTCATCGCCCATTTTTTTGTTTTACGAGGAAGACTTCCCAAAGATTTCAGTTTTCCGTCTGTCTGAAAGTAAAACAAATCACCTTCTGATGTCACGAAAACAAGATTATCCTCGTAAAACATAGCCTTCCAATACGAATGAGATTCATCTACCGCCACCAGCTTGTTATCTTTCCAATAATAAACTCCTTGCTGTGTTCCTATCCATACTCTATCTCCGTGCTGACGGATAAAATGAACATTATTGCTCTTCAGAGAGCCATTTTGTACGGTAAATGATGTAGAAGTGAAACGACCATCCTGATAGGTCACACGGCGACATCCGTGAGAAGCTCCCCATAACCACACCGCCTCTTCTGTTATAAAAAAGCCACGATAATGATCCTGATATTCTCCGCAACCGGTAAAATCGACAAAACAGTCATGCCTTAAATCATAACAGCTGATTAAATCGGCTGTCGTTGTAATCCACAAAAAACCATTCTGGTCTTCTTCCAGCACCTTCACTCGATGGTCTGCCAGAGAAATCTTTTTCGATTTCTGAGGACGAAAGGTGATAAGAGAATTACCGTCATAACGATTCAAGCCATTCAGTGTGGCCATCCAGATAAACCCTTTACTATCTTGATAAATATAACGCACAGAATTGTTTGCAAGTCCATCAGCAGTAGTCAGTCGTTCGCTGCGAAGTTCGATTGCAGCCTTCGCCGAAAATGACGACAACAACAAACAGCCCAACCAGCATAGTATCCAAATCTTTTGGTTTTTCATACAGTATAAAAACAAATGTTTCTTGATGCAATTAACTAAGCACAAAATTACAAGAAAGATAAAACATAGCAAACAGAATCACACATCTTAGGTACGGTTTATACAATATTCTAGGAATATGTACTTTTGTACATTGAATTATATCAACAAAGCCCTTAATTTTGTTTCATCAAGACAAACCAATCATAAAATACCAATGAAAAAGAAAAACATACTGACAGCTCTATTGCTATTAGGAAGTACTGTACAAGCACAAAACTGGCCCGAAATAAAGCCTGAAGCACGACCGGGAAGCCGATGGTGGTGGATGGGAAGTGCAGTCGATCAAAAGGGACTTGCATACAATCTTCACAAATACGGTACAGCCGGAATAGGCAGTCTGGAAATAACGCCTATCTATGGTGTAAAGGGAAACGAACAGCGAGATATCCCGTTTTTGTCATCCCGATGGATGGAAATGTACCAATACACCCAAGACGAAGCACAGAAGAACGGCATCGACATCGATATGAATACCGGAACGGGATGGCCATTCGGAGGACCGGAAATCACATTGGAACATGCGGCTACCCGGGCTATATTCGAGCAATATACTGTAACGGGGGGTAAGAAGATAGAACAACAAATAGAGATTACATCTCCTAAGGAACAAAAGCAACGCGAATTTGCCCAATTAAGTAGACTGATGGCTTATGCTGAAGACGGAACATGTCTGAACCTGACATCGAAAGTAAAAAACGGCAAGCTCGAATGGAATGCTCCGAAAGGTGAATGGAAACTGATTGCTTTGTTCGTAGGCAAAACGCTTCAAAAAGTCAAACGTGCAGCCCCCGGCGGAGAAGGTTATGTAATGGACCACATGAATCCGGAGGCTGTAAAAGGATATTTCACCAAGTTCGACCGCGCTTTCGAGCAGAACAAAGCAACCTATCCGCGTACATTCTTTAATGATTCGTACGAAGTGTATAAGGCAGACTGGACTCCTCATCTGCTGGAAGAATTCGAACGCCGCAGGGGATACAAACTCGAAGAACACTTTCCTGAGTTTCTGGACGCTTCACGTCCGGAAGCAACTCGCCGTATCGTGTCCGATTATCGTGAAACTGTCAGCGAAATGCTGATAGACAATTTTACGACCCAATGGACAAAATGGGCTCACAAACATGGTAGCACAACTCGCAATCAGGCACATGGTTCTCCGGCCAATCTGATAGATACGTATGCTTCGGTCGACATTCCTGAATGTGAAGGATTCGGTCTGACAGACTTTCACATCAAAGGACTGCGCAAAGACTCTCTCACCCGACCGAATTTTTCGGATATTTCGATGCTGAAATATGCGTCCTCGGCTGCACACATAGCCGGCAAGCCTTATACTTCTTCGGAAACATTTACCTGGCTGACGGAACATTTCCGTACGTCGCTCTCACAGTGTAAGCCGGATATGGACCTGATGTTCGTATCGGGAGTCAACCACATGTTCTTTCACGGGACACCATATTCGCCACAAGATGCGGCATGGCCTGGATGGTTGTTCTACGCAAGCATCAATATGTCGCCTACCAATAGTATCTGGCGTGATGCACCTGCATTTTTTGAATACATAACCCGCTGCCAGTCTTTTCTGCAAATGGGACAACCCGATAATGATTTTCTGGTTTATCTGCCCATATACGATTTATGGGACGAACTTCTGGGACGACTTGTTTCGTTCGACATCCATAAAATGGACCGGTACGCCCCGAAGTTTATCAAGACCATCCAGACAATTATTGCCGGAGGATATGATGTAGACTATATCTCTGACGCTTTCATCAAGACGACACGTTGTGCAGACAATCAGCTCGTCACCAGTGGGGGTACGCACTACAAAGCACTCATTGTTCCTGCCGCCCGACTAATGCCTGCTGCCACACTCAAGAAACTGGTAGAACTGGCTCGTCAGGGTGCAACCGTGATTTTTGTAGAACAATATCCCGAAGATATTCCGGGATACAATCGTCTGAAACAAAACCGCGCCGCTTTCATAAACATCGCCGGACAACTTCCTGACGTCGATTCCTTTACACATACACAGACATTCACACTCGGAAAAGGACGCATCATCGTCGGCTCCGACTATCAGCAGGTACTGGCACAGACGGGAACAGCCTCAGAAGAGTTGAAAACACGATGTGGACTTCAGTTTATCCGCCGCTCGAATCCCGAAGGGCATCATTATTTTGTTTCGTGTCTACAAAACAAAGATATAGACGAATGGGTTACACTGAATGTTCCCGAAACGACTGCCATGTTCTTCAATCCGATGAACGGAGAAAGAGGCAAGGCACAAAGCCGGATAGAAAACGGGAAATTGCAGGTCCGTCTGCAACTGAAATCGGGGGAAAGCCTCATCATTCAGACATTCGGCAAGTCACTGGACGAAGAACCAGCGTGGAATTATCCCAAAGAACAGATATACAGTCTGAGTCTAGACCATGGATGGAAACTAGAATTCGTGGAAAGCACACCAGCTATAAACGGTCAGTTTGACATAGACTCTCCCACATCATGGACAGAACTGGAACAACCGGAAGCTAAAATCAATATGGGAACCGGCCGCTACTCCATCGAAATAAACATGCCTTCCATGGAAGCAGACGACTGGATACTGGATTTAGGTGACGTACGCGAGAGTGCGCGTGTACGTATTAATGGAAACGATGCTGGCATAGTCTGGGCAGTTCCATTCCGGTTAAAGGTCGGAAAATGGCTAAAACCAGGAAAGAACCGGATAGAAGTCGAAGTAACCAATCTGCCAGCCAACCGTATCGCTGATATGGATCGCAAGCATGTAGAGTGGCGCATCTTTAAGGATATCAATATGGCAAAGCTAAACTATGTAAAAGGCGACTACAAAAACTGGGATACAATGCCTTCCGGTCTTAACGGGAATATACGCTTAATACCAGTAAGTTACAAGGAGTAAAAGCCGTTTTACCGGATAGTAAAACTCAAAGTTCAGCAAGGAACAAAAAGGCTTCAGCAAGTTTCTTTTAAAATATTGCTCAAATTTCAGCCGGAATTTGTACAACACATAAAAAACATTTGTACAAACTTCCGGCATTTTTGTACAGAAATAAAAAAAACATCAGCATGTTTTCACTTAAACATGCCGACGTTTTTATTCACTTGTGGGCGGATTTCTTTCTATTGCTGTAAAGTTATTCCCATCAGCCCGATAACTACGTCATTAGCAAGAGTTTCAAGGGTAAGCGATTCAAGCGTTTTTTCCGGATCGAGCGGCATATCCAGCAAGACACCTGCTCCGCCTTCTATCTCACGACCGTACACGCCCGTTATACCTAACTCTTTTCCCAGGTCACGACTTACTTTTCCGGTTTTCAGATGTAGGCGATACGGACGAGGTTCAGGCACTGTAAATGCTTTTCCATCTACATAAAAATCCTGTTCTATCGGACACCAGTTATCCGGATTAATCAGAGTCAGTTCGGTATACGTACCGTCGGTATAACGCACTTTCAGTACACCATTTGCAATGTGACACTGCATGTGATTGGTACTTCCGGCAAGCAACAAATACGCATGCGACGCTTTTCCTTCAAGCGGCACACAAATACTGTCTGGATAATTGTCCCACAAAGAAGTAAATGTAATATTATTTCCTTCTTTCATCAGGCGGAACGGAACACCCAGTGAAGTATTAAACCGGTTGTCACGAACCAGATTTCGCAATCCACTGTCGTCAATCGAAGCGCTCAGCAGCGGATGACACCACTCCCCTATGCCCTGCACAGGAAGCTGCAAGGTAGTATACGGAGAACGCGGAGAGAAATATTGTTCACGGAAAATAGAAGTAACCGAATCGTTCAAGTATTTATCCATATCAATCATGCGGCAGGCAGATGTATTCACCTCCGAGAAATCCTCTCTCGCTGCAACATAAGGAGACTGAATGAAGATATTTACCGGTTGCCACCAGTCCATCTCTCCTTGTCGGGTACGGACAAAGAAAGTATGATGTCCTTCTACCCCCTTATTTATGTTTATGCTGTAACTGTTTCCTTCAATCGTTGTAGATGCTGAAATACCCTGCGGATCGTAAATTTCACACAGTTGGATTCCCTGAGACGCGCGAAGTGAAATCTGTCCACCGGCATCAATGTTCAGTTCTCCGGCAACAAGTGTCTGCAAAGGTTTTCCTTTCCAACGAATAGTTATTTCGGCATTTTCCGTTTCAGGAGCTACCACGAGTAATTCCGGACTGCCACTTGCAGCTTCAACCAAACTCCAGTCCGCTTTCTTTCCGTTCACTTCAATCGAAGCCACTTTCTCGCGAACAGCCTTTATTCGAAGTCCGATTTCTAATGGTTTACCGAAACGCTGGGTAATTTGATAAGTATCTGTATCTTTTTCTCTTGAGAAACGATAGGTCACATCCGGCGTTGTGAGCGATGCTTCCTTCCAGTCGGACGGGAATCCCGGACGGATAACCAGCTTGTCGTTCATCAAATCGGGCAAAATGCCATACACTCCCTGAATCATAACACGTGAAGCAACTCCTACAGGATCGCCAAAATCACGGTAACATTCCCCACGGGCAGCATCGTAAAAACTAATCTGCCCGAAGTTTCCGGGACTGTCGCCTAGATACATGCCATCGAGAACAGAGCTTTTCAATAGTTTATACCCCTCATCAGAACGACCTGCCTGAAAATAAGCAAGAGCCGTATGCATCACTTCGGCAAAGGCTACATTGTTGATGCTCCACGAATAAGGCAACCAGTTGGTGGTAGAGATTGTAGCATACCCCTCATCCTTCAGTCCTTTTCCTTCAACCGGAATATGAGGAATCTGCGTATCGACATACCGTGTTGCCTGATAAGCCTGAAACGGATTAGCTGTTTCGCTGTCCAACGCATGATAAATCGTCCAGACTCCTGCACTCTCATGCAAACGCTTGTGTCCCATGAAATCCTGATATTCCGCCCAATGACCTTTATCAGACAACCATAAACGTTTATTCATTGCAGCCAGAATACGGTCAGCCTCTTTCTGATACGGTTCCGGATTCTCCCCTATCTTACGGGCTATTTCCGCAACCATCTTATTGGCACGATAGTTATAGGCAGACGAATGCGTCACTGCCCCGCTGTTATAATACAAGGCATCGCTCGCCCAGATACAAGCATACGCATCATACAAGCCGTCATTGTCGGGGTCATAATTCAGTTTCTCCCAGGCAAGATGACGAGTTATGACCGGCCACATCTGGCGGGCATAATCCAAATCACCTGTCCAGTTGAAATGCCACAACAATTCATCGATATAACATAAGTTCATGTCATAGTGATGCATCTGATTGTTTCGACGTGGATTACGACAAATATATCCGTTACTATACTGAGGAGTTCCCCATTTTTTGACAGAACGTGCCAAATGCAAAGCAGAATCCTGTGCCGGATGCGGAATCGTATTGGGCACATCAGTTACCTGACTGGCAGCATAAGCATCGAAATGCTTACGGGCACGGTCGTGCCACCCCAAAGCATTTCCCGTATAAGCAGCACGCCATCCGCTCAGCGGCATGCGCCATCCTACCGCTCCATGAAGCCAGACCTGCCCGTCCCAAATACCATCGGCAGCAACAGCCAGTGCTCCGCCCAGCGTATTGAAATAAGGATCGGGAGTAGTAAAACGGATACGCGAAGCCAGTGCCTTTCGAGCATCCTCAGCTTTCTGATACAAACGTCTTCCTTCATCAAGCGGAACAAGCTTCAAATCCAGATTCTCCAACACCAGATAAACCTCATCTGTCAACGGCAAATCGTACTCTTTCTGCATTTGAGGCTTTTCGGGGGCTTCGAAACATCCAGGAGGATCGGCTCCCATATCACCGTTACGACTCAGTTTCTTCGCCCGGATTTCAGAGATAAAACAACGCAAAACCATATCCTCCGCCAAATCTTTCGCTGAGAATTTCCAGACAGCTCCGTCAGCATCCGGAAAAGCCAATACGGACACAGAGAGCGTTCCTTTTCCTAAAGCCGCATCTTTCAGTAGATACGTACGTCGGCCAGCAGTATATCTGGCTTCACAAAAATCAATTGAATCGAGAGCGACTGACAGTCCCCTGCCTTGCAAAAGGAAACGAATATGCTTGCTTTTACGCTTATCGTATGCAGCAAAAACCGGACGGTCGCTTGTTTCAAGACGAAAAGGCGACCAGCTTCCGTACAACGCTCTGGTAAACCGGTTCTTCCCGTTTATACACACAAAATCGTCCCCCTCGGGATAATACTGAAGCGTACGCTCAGCCCCTCGTTTATGCTCATTGTAAGAAGTCGACTCAATAAAGTCGCCGATCTTTTTAGCCTGTTTGGTTTGTGCCGGTAAGGAAACAGTTCCCAGTGCCAACAACCACACAAACGAAAACAAGTTTCTTTTATTCATTTTTCAAATAGCTTTATTCATTCTAAAAAAATACAGATTAACCAGAAGTCATATACTCTTGAATACTTCCAGTTAATCCGTATTCTCTAAACATATTCAATTTATCATGGAAGTGGCTTCAGACCTTCCCAACGCACATTCCATTTACCATCTTTCGGAAATCCCGGATTTACACCTTCAGAACCATTCCAACCGGCACACATCATCGCTACCGCAGTAAGCAATCCACCATTGCCTGGCAAATATACACGCAGACGTCCGTCCTGATAGTTATGTCCGTTTACCAAATAAGTATTAGTACGCTTATCCATGAGCAAAGCCCCTACAGCCTTCTCAGGTTCACCCAGACGAGCAGCATCCATGGCAGTCATCGGATAGTCCCATCCCCATGTCTTGTTCCAGTTCCAGTTATCCCATACCCAGTTCAGCGTATTCTTCATATATTCAGGATTGACCAGCTTATTCATCGGCAAAATACCTACTGCTCCAAGCACAGCCATATGATCGGATGTAAAACGTATATCCTTGTATGTATCGACAGCTGTTTCGGCAGCCAGATACAACTTGTCATCATTGTAAGCAAGAGGAGAAAGCTTTTCTATCAGCGTATCCCATTCAGGCACACGCTCCATACCGGCACGTTCGCGCCAGGTCTGTGCAGTCTGCATACCAAACAACCAATATGACAATTCAAACGGAGGATTTACCGTATCGGCAGCACGCAATGTTTCTTGTGCAGGAATAGCTCCTTTCAGAATATAGCGGTCGTGTTCCTTATCGTAAACAGCAAACGAATACATGAACTCGGCTGTCTTCTGAATCAGATCATTGTATTTCTTAATCAGTTCATCCGATGGATTGGCACGATACAGAAGCTCTGCCAGATAAATCAAATGTGGCTGCTGCCAGATAAGGAAGCTTCCGACATTGGAAGGTGCTTCCATTCCGCTAGGATCTGTCATCTTCATCCAACGTATTCCTTCGAATCCTTGACGTTGTGCTATTTCACGGGCAACCGGCTCAGCCTGATGATACCATGCCAATGTACGGTCGAGCAGTTCAGGATGTCCCCATAAAGCGAATTGTGCCTGATGCCACCAGATCATTTCCATATGGAACTTGCCAAACCAAGAATTATAAGTAAGCCCGGTTTCTTGTGGAGGAGTAGAACCTGCACACTGAATTGCAAGCAGGTATTGACTCAAAACAACACGACGCTCCAGTTCTTTTGCTCTAGGATCGGTACAGAGAGAGAAATCAGCTACCCCACCTTTATTCCAGAAGTTATTCCAATATTCGGACGAAGCCTTCTCCGCTTCAGCAAATGTAACAGCAGGAGTCTTGGATTCCTCCGGAGTAAACTGACAAGTAAAGGCCAGAACAGTATCAGCAGGTGTCAATACAAAATAGTTTTTACTCTTCTCTGCCAATGTAGCTTTTCCTTCCCAACGGATAGTTACATAGTAAGTTGTAGCATCAAGTTCACGCTTCAGTACAGCCGACTGATCGTCTTGACTGACAAGAGTAGTAGTATGTTTATCGTTTGCATTCCAGTTACACGCATCATCACAATGTCCACCTGTAGGATAAGGGAAATGGAATTTTATTCCAGGGTGTGACTGAGATGAAACACGGGCAGCAATCATATCATATTCCGGATGACAAACAGTCTGCACATAGTACGGAACGTCCGAAATACTGAAACTACTGCTCACCTCTCCATTCCACATATCCAGTTTATGCTGGATATTCTGCAACTGGGAAGCCGTAACACCATCTTCCAGTTCCAATCCCACAATACCCAAATGCAAACGGTGAGGATTAACACGAAGCCAATTGGATGCCTCACGCTGACGTCCTTCTTCTTTAAATTGACAAGAATATATCTCTTTATGTCCACGGCCAAAATCGTATTCTCTCCAGGCATCCTCCGGCTTATATCCATCAGGGTTAGCAAAACTATGCCAGCCCCACTGACTCTGTGTTCCTAAAGGTACACCATTTTTATATACGTCGGGAAATGTTTGTAGTCCGGTAATATCCGTTGTAAAAGCAAACTCTCCATTACCAACAGACAAAGATGCCAATGAATCTACAGCCGTCACAGAGGGATTGTTGCGGGTAACCAACGCATGACGGTCGATAGGTTCTTGTTTTTCAGCGCTGCACGCTGCTAAAGTCAGGGCAGCAAGTGAATAAATCAGTTTTTTCATGTATTCTTAATTTTATTTCTTTAAGTTAATGTAGAACCTTGAATAATAGCATATTTATGTACATTGCGAATATAAAACATCTAAACAAAATCCTACATAGAATAATGTACATTCTACTAGAAAAATATACAAATGCACGAATATCATACTCATTTAAATAAAAAATCCATTCAGATTAGTTAGTATTTCACCAAGCCATTAATATACAGTTCAATATTAGTGTAATATTTGCAAATCGTAAAAGATGAAGCATCACCAGCATCCTGCGGATTTAATTTATGCTCTTTTTCCCACTTATCAGGCATACCGTCGCCATCACTATCCTGTAGAGGAGTACCTTTTCTCAATTCAGGCCAGCCTCCTGCTTGAGCGGGTGTGTCAATAAAGCCATTCTTTCCATATAGTGAAATACCTCGTTTTATCTGACTCACTATTTCGCTGTCATAACTGTCACGTACCAGGCTGCAACCAGCTTGTTCCAATACTCTACGATATGCTTCCTGAGGTGTATCCTCCTGAATAGTCTCGTATGCAAAAGGAAGACTAACCAGACAAGCAAGCGAATCTTTACCAAAAACACCTTTTCTGTTGTCTTGAGAAACTGCCACATTCCCTTCTAATATATTACCACTTATATAATATCTTCCAGTACCGTCTTCAGCTACATCCAACAGTTTATAAGGACATTGAGTACCAGGCCCCGGTTTATAATAGTTGGCTACCATATTAATTTCACCATAACGTCCGCCTCCATAAGCCGCCTTAAATCCCCAGTTAAAGACAACATTATTACGGAAATCTACCATTTTCGTGCTATCAACCGATGAAAATCTCGGATTACGACTAGAATGATTTGCCAATAAATTGTGATGAAATGTCGCTTTATAGCCACCCCATATACCTCCAAAGCCATGACATCCTTTGGTATGAACAGAACATGTAAGACTCTGGTTAATCATGCACCACTGTACCGTCAGGTTCTTAGTCTTATAAATCGACAAACATTCATCAATCGACCAACTGGAGGTCAGATGATCCAGAATAACATGATGCTGCCCGTAACGTCCTCCACCTATACCGTCGGTGTCAGTTTTATATTTATCACCTACCCTGACACGAATATAGCGTATGATTACTTCGCTTGCATTCACAATTAAAGGATTATCTTTTAGACAAATCCCATCTCCCGGTGCGGTCTGACCGGCAATCGTAATACTATCATGATTGATACGTAGAGGAGTTTTCAATTCAATCGTACCATCTACATCGAAAACAACAATTCTAGCCCCGCTCTGCTCTACAGCTTCCCGAAAACTGCCTTTACCGGAATCATTCAGATTAGTGACTTTTATCACTTTTCCACCTCTTCCTCCTACCGTATATTTTCCATAACCTTCTGCTTCGGGGAAAGCCAGGTGCTGTGCTTGAACATAGCTAAACATCCCCAACAGAATGTATAGAAACCCAATTCTTTTAAAAAACATATCTATAAACATATAGCGAATCAGAAACAATATTAAAAAAGGCAAGATTAGGGATATATCTCCAATCCTGCCTTTTCATTTCTTATTTTACAAGATTAATAACATGGATGCTGCTGACCTGCCAATCCAGGATTCACATCAATAATACTTGTTGTACTGAAAGGTAATATTTCAACCATATTTTTCTGTAATCCATAGAACATTCTAGTTATAAATGTATTATCTTCATACTCACTAGAATCAACATACAAACCACCTTTGCTCTTAATAGTATGGCAGCCAAACATATTCAAGATAGTATAAGTAACTGGAGTCAACTTAGTTCCAGCTGGAGCTGAATTTTCAGAGAAATAAACATTACCTGCTTCATCTTCGTAAAATTCTTTTTCCAAGAAACCTCCATTTACATTATCATTCAAAATATTCAATTTAGCTATTTCATCAGCAGTTAGTCCCATAGTTACAAAATCACTTTCTTTAATTGAAATATATGGCAATGCAATAGTCGGGTCCTGATAAACTGCCGTACCACCTTTGTAAGCACGATATACATCTACATTAGCATATTTACCTTCTCTATTTGCCAACTGATACAATTTTTCTTTTTCGGCAGTAAGATGTTCATATAAGATGCCCCAACGTGTCAAATCTGTTTTACGAAGAGACTCATGAGAAAGTTCCAATTTGCGTTCCTGAATTATTGCATTTTTAAATCCTTCATAGTCAGATGGTATTGTTCCTATCTTACTTTCATCATATTTGAAAGCACGCATACGTACCTGCTTAAACGCATCAATAGCATCCGATGTAGGACCATTATTTAACTCGTTTAAAGCTTCCGCATACATCAACAACACATCAGAATAACGCAACAGCGGGAAGTTTATATCACGACGACTGTCGGAAGTACCTCTGCTCTTACACCAGTTAATGCGGTATTTACCAACTCCTGATCCTATATATGTATTCATCTGATATGTACCGTCTGTGTACAAACCATAATTACAGATTGAAACATCGCGACGCTGGTCACCTTCATCAAATTCAAAATAGAATGTAGGCATTGTTATCATTTGTGCACCGCCTTTACCAAACGTACCTCCAGAACCATTCGTCGGAATACCATTTACATAACCAGTACGAACATCCGAAGAATTTGCTCCATACCATCCATATTCCAACATGGTTTCTTCATTGTACTGTTTCGTACACAAATCACGAAAGACCTCATCATAATTATCTAAAAGTCCATTTTCTTTTTGAGTAATAACAGCTTTACATGCATCTGCTGCTATTTGATACAATTCATGGATACGAGCTTTATCTTCACGTTGTGCAATGCGAACTGTAGAAGCATTATACGGAACAGTACTCAAATCCCAGCGCAAAGAATATCCAGCAGCATACAAAGCGACACGAGCTAAAATACCATAAGCAGAATTCTTTGTAAAACGTTCAGGAGTTGAAACCATTCCTTCACTTTGCCAAGGTAGTAAATCGATAGCTTGTTGCAAATCTCTGACACAATGATCGTAAATTGTATCACGGCTTACACGAGAAGAAGAGAAAGTAGTCAAATCGGATGTTGGAATATCAGTATACGGAACATCACCATAAAAACGTACAATATTCCAATATGCATATGCACGAATAGCCAAAGCTTCTCCCAATAAAGAATTTAATTTTTTCTGCTCACTCTCAGCAACTTTCATCGAAGGAATATTCTTTATGCAGACATTCACATATTCAATAGCCTTATACATGTTTGTATAGGTAGAACTCAACATAGAAGAAGTCGAAGTATAGTCATAATTAGAAACATTGTATTTGGAGTTTGTTTCCGAAGAACTAGCCTCATCTGTACCTTCCAACAACTGATATCCCAGTTCCTGAGTATGAATATTAGGATATGCACCAACAACGGCCATTTCTGCACGACCAACTGTTTCGAAAACAGAAGAACTATCAGCCTTTGATTCTGAAGGCATATCCAACCAGTCTTGACACGAAGCGCATGTAAATAATAGTGCCGATACGCCTACAATATTTATTATCTTTTTCATATTTATAAAATGCTATTAGAATGTTAAATTTACGCCAACAACCCAGCTCTTAGAACGTGGATAAGAAGAATTATCAATACCCGGAGTCAATGCACCACCTTCAGCAGAAACTTCAGGATCATAACCGCTATATCCTGTAATTGTAGCAATATTATTCAGTGTGCAATAAACTCTTGCATTATTTAATTTCAAATTCTGAATCCAAGCTTTAGGGAATGTATAACCTAAAGTAAGAACCATCCTCAATATAATAACTGCTATGATCACTGATAGCTGTTTTATTATTCTGAGAAATATTCCACATAATGTCATCACCATATTGTCCAGGATTCAATTCAGCCAAACGCACCAAATCAGTAGCTTCTTTACCTGTAGCCGGATCAATCAATGTGAAACGATTATTCATTATCGCCAAAGAGTTCTGATTTGACAGATAAGGACCGATAAAGCGCTGAGTACTCATATTGAAGACATCATTACCAAATGAGAAATTCATAAATACAGATAAATCAAAACCTTTGTATCTGAATGTATTATTCATACCACCAGTAAACTTAGGTGCAGCGCTACCTATCACAGTACGGTCGTTTGTAGACCATACAGGATTCCCATTTTCATCCACTTCACCTGTTTGTGGAACATACTTAGCATCACCAGGTTTTACTTGTGAACGATCAAATCCTTTCAATGATGGAACGCCGTCTTTTAACATATAGGTTCCATCTGGCTGTTGAACAAAATCATCTGTTGTATAAATTCCATCATATACTAATCCATAGAACTGTCCCAATGGTTTACCAACTTCTATCTTGTATCCCATGCGACTTTCATAATCTTGGATAAAGTAATTAGTTTCTTTATTACCGTAAAGTTCAAGTACTTTAGAACGGTTGAAAGCGATATTAAAATCAGTATTCCAAGTAAAATCTTTCGTACGAATATTAGTTGTATTCAATACCAATTCTACACCACGGTTACGGATAGCACCAATATTCTGATACTGGTCACTATAACCTGTTGAAGTTGGAATCTTATTCTTAATCAAAAGATTTGAAGATTCATTATTATAGAAATCAACTGACAGATTTACGCGGCTTCCTAATACCGATATATCCAAACCAACATTTGTAGTTGTTGTTTTTTCCCATTTCAAGTTAGAATTACCAAGTGTAGATCCCGGTACATAAGTAACACGAAGCTTCAAGTTATCCAGAAAATCAACATCTTCTAAGAAAGCTTCTTCAGAAATACGCCATGCAGCAGATGCAGAAGGGAAAATTCCCCACTGATTTCCTTTTGCGAATTTGGAAGAGCCATCAGCACGTAATGTTCCAGTAAACAAATAACGTTCCTTAAAGTTATAAGAAAGACGACCAAATACAGATACCAAACCTTCACGACTCTTACCAGACTTCCATGTATAAGGTTCACCCATGCTCACATCATTCAGTCCAAAATTACCATCTGTAAATTTACGGT
>OLZT01000301.1_pt1 | contig 20052 bp, 26 predicted proteins | sample 1644501 | NCBI WGS metagenome assembly OLZT01 (sample SAMEA103958140, study PRJEB25191) | human gut metagenome | biome: human-associated habitat [ENVO:00009003]; feature: intestine environment [ENVO:2100002]; material: feces | place: Germany | collected 2013/2015 | reverse complement strand
ATCTTCCTCAGCACCATCTCTGCGCTTTTGCCGTCTTCCGAACAGACCGCGCTTTTCCTTCTTTTGCTTTGTAATAAAATCTTTCCATGATTCTTCTCCTTTAAAGCTCGATTATGGTGTATTCTGCTTGTGATACTGATAATTGTATTGGGCTCTCACTATTAAAGTCACTATATGCACCCCACTTTGAAGGGGGTGTTATTTGATGTAGTACGTCACAAATTCCAATGCGGAAATTTTGTGAAATTGATTCAATAAGTGCATAACAAATAACGGGATAGTAACCTGATGCCAAATTATTAAATATCCATTCATCAGTTACTTTTGTTGGACTTGTAGAATAAAATGTTAACAACGTGGGATTTATGGTAGAAGCGAAGTAAAGAGAGTGCCAATACAACTTTCCACTGCTACCAAAAGTAGCTGAACCAGTAGTCATATTTACAGTAAGTGTAACTGCACTATCATAGAAAGTATCATACAGCCATTCGTTATCACTTTTTTCATAAGCCAATTTAAAATAATATTTTACCCCACCATAATATATTATTTGATTAGCTTTATTTGCTTTTAAAGTAGCTAATTTTTCTTCTGTAAGTACACTACCAGGGAATAATTCTACGAATTGTACGCCTACTGATGGAATTTTATAGTCTGTACCACCAACCTTTAAGCCTGTTAACTCCGCTTCTGTTCCTGTAAGAGTAGGATTGGCAACAACTTTCGTTCCTACTTTAAGTTCTTGCCAAAAGCCATCTTTGTCTTTGTATTTTAATACAGTCATATTATGCCTCCACAAACAAGTCGTCATTTAAGAAATATTCGCTAATTTCATCTTTTGATTTTCCGTCAAAAGCATTCACCCAAATCGCAAGCGCGTCCTCGATTTCGCGTTGTGCTAAAATGCCTTTGTCTTTATCGATTTTAGCTCTCTCAAGCCACTTTTGTTTACTGAAATACTTTGCCATTTAATTTGCCTCCATGTTGTTAGTTTCGAATAGGTTTATAACAAAGACGCCCGCCGACGTCCGAGGCCGCGCGCGACGCGGTGTAGCCCCCAAACCAGTACCAGAGCCCCGCACCCGCGCCGTCACCCCAGCCCCCGCCGCAGAACAACACGGTGCCCGCGTTGCTGACGTAATAATAGTCGCTATAATAGGTCGTACTACCCGCGCCTATCGCGGTAGCGTAACCTAAGAGAGGGTTTTTAGCAAACGGCGTAACCTCTTTCAAATACCCCTCAGACATAAGTCTGTCGCCCATATAAGTATAAGGCGCGTCGTGTTTATCGTCGGCATAAAATTCAGGATCTTCGCAGACATAAATTTTTTCAACGTCAAAATTGATACCGTCGCACCATTTCCAGACATTGCCGAACGGGTTTTCAATACCTCTATACTTGCAGGCGTGCTTGCCGTCCGTGTTGCAAGTCGCGCAGTCCTCAACGTGGTTAGTATTCCACGAGCCCGACGCAGTTTTTACAAGGTCGGTATGCCCCGTAATGAGCGCGGCGATATTTTCGCCGTTCGTCCAGCCCTGCATTACACTCTGCGAGTTCGTTGTTGCAAACTCAATCATAAACAACTCTTTAATGATTGCGTCAATTAAAAAGTCGTACTGCTGATATCCTTTGCCATTCGCCTTGCAACCTATACGGAAATCACCACGAGTGATGTTTACAAGTGCTGTTGCACCAGATTTTGAATATATTCGTGACGCTGACCCGCTGCCTTCGTATTTACCAACAAGTACGTAGTCAAGTTCGTTGCCTTTTCCGTCTACAAACAATGTAGTAAAGCCTTCATGTCGTGTACCAGAAATTTGATGCTTATATGTACCATCAGTATTTTTCGTAACTTTAGAATAAAACTTCGGTATCTTGATAAACACGTTACCAGAAGAATCATTGCTCCAAGGATAACAATTATCGAAATCACTCGTAATTTCAGAAGCGCCAATAACATAAGAAAGACCAACAGCGTCGTCTGTTCTTGTAAGTGTCGGATTTTCTTGTCCAACTTTGTCGACGCCATAGATTTTAGATAATGTACTCGTAGAAACGACAGTGTTTATCCAAATTTTTGCATCAGCGCCAGTTGGTAAGCTTCCATCAACGAAAACTTCTTGCGATGTTTTCATACTCAGCTCGTCAGTAATAGTCGTAGCAATCTTAATCTCGACTTTTTCTTCGTTTTCTTTCTTGTCAATCGATACACCAGCGCCAGCTATAATAGGCACTTCAAATTTCGTTGTCGGTTGTTCTGTGTTTCCGTTTTTGTGCGTTACAGTACCTTTTGCATTTACTGTAATTCCTAATTCCGTATCGTATTCAACCGTTGTATCGCCCGTGTTTAAGTCAATATTCGTTATATCTGTATAATTGCCTTGCACTGCATTAAGCTGCTTTACCGTAGCCAAATCATCGTCGGCTACGCCGTCAACGGCTTTTAATTGCCCCGTGGCTGTTCTTTGCGCGATAGTGTCTTTAACAGCAGCAGAAGATACAGAAGAATCGTCGACCTTTTTTTCTAATGCTGTATTAAATTGCCTTAAATTTACGGCGTTTAAATCTTCCGTGCCGTCTGCTACGTTGATTTTCCCGTCGCTATCACGCTTCGCAATCGTTCCCGCCGTAGCGTTTTCGGAATATTCAACAGCGCTGTTATTTTTTAATGCGATTTTATCTTCGTTGGTATTAGACAAATACTCGTTCGGCAAGTTTTTAAAATTCTGTAAAATCGTAGAGACAGCGTTTGTAATGTATTCATATACTTGCGGGGAAGGAGAATCGGGGAATACTTCTCTTACAACGCCCTTTTCAATCGTTATAGTAACGCCTTTCGAAGTAATGAGCGGCACTTTATCAGCCGTTCCCGATTGATAAAAGCCGAACTGCGCTTTAAGCGTGCCCGCATACTGCGTGATTGCACTTTCAAGCGTGGTACTCCATAATGCCCAACCGTCGGGCAATTCTTTGTTGTTTATAACAGTACCGTTATTTTCAAGCAAATATGCGCCCCACCGCTCGCCGTTCGGCAATTCATAATATACGTCTACAAGCATATTCGCGTTTAATGGCGCGACTACGTATACTTTCCCAGCTTCTGCGCTGCCTTGATAAACTGTTTCGGGCGCGCTTTTTATCAACGTTCCGTCCGCTTTGAAAAAGAATATCATATCTTTACTCCTTTAAATTTCTTTTCTAATGCTCAAATAAATAGTATTGTTGTCTTTTATTCTATTATACTCTTTATTTATGCCAATGTAAAGCAATCCGCCCGATTTTATTGTTTGCGTTGTATTATTTCCGTCATCATCGGTTACTTCAATAACCTTTTCGGACGGTTGAGTTACAATCGCAAAAGCTACGCAATCCGCTGCGCTTGCGGGAATATTTAATACAACTTTCCACCCAGTGCCATTGTCTTGAAAAGATACGCTGTCAGAAAGCTTTCTTGCGTTTGTAAAATCCACTTCACTATTGATTTTATTCAATCGTTCCGTAAAGCCGTATAAAACTAACGGCAACGGCGAAATGTTCACAAGGAAATTATTTTGCATAATTCCAGAACCGATGATAATTTCTTCGTCATCGCTTACCGCCGAAAGCTCATACGTGATTTGCGGAATTTCGCGATTGTCTTTTCTGTACTTCCAATCACGGATAGATACGGCGGGGAAATATTGCACTCCGTCAACGCGTTCGGGGAAATACATACCGTTCCAATCGCTCGAAGCATTTATCGCGATAGTAAAATCTATATCCATATAATAGAACTTACCGAAATAATCGCAATAAGGAACATATTGAGAATAAAATATGTGATTCCCGCTTTCGTTTGTAGATACTAATTGCCTTTGCCCCGCCGAATAGTTATCTTCAAACGAAAATGTAAATATCATCGAATTTCCTATCGCGCTTGCAACTGACGGTAAAAGCACGTTTTTAAGGATTGTTTTATTTTTTGTTTTTGTAGTGATAGATGAAAGCGTTACGGATTGATTTTTTGATATTAAAAACGGATTAGTTTGTACAAAACAAACGCCGCTATCGCTCCCTGTATTGTCCTTCATACTGACTTTCATATATTCAGTATAAATGGATTGCCGCGCCTGACTTTGCTTTTCCGATACTTCCCACATACGCTTATTTGACGAAATTCCAACGTATTGAGAAAGTCTGTTAAAGTCTTTCGATAATCCTACCGTGCATTTTATCACGCTTTGCAGAATCTCCGTATATACAGATGAAATATAGTAATTATCATCGAATAATGTACCGACTTTCGGGATATCCGATAAAAACGCTAAATGATACGTATACGTTTTTTCGATATTGCCTAAACGCGCTACAACGCCCTTTAAATTCTCTCCGTAGTATCTTGTTTCAATAAGGTTTTCTCCTTGATTGTACGCAAGCGCACGCGGCGTTTTCCCAGTTGAAAGTGTTTGTTTTATCGTTCTTATACGCGTTGAATAAATAGGCGTGTATTCGATACTAAAACCGATTTTATATAAATCTTCGCCTACTATATCGATAGAAAAATCCCCGGAAGCAGCGCGAATTATATTTACAATTGCGAACTTACTAAAATACTGCGATACGGAATCTTCCTCTTTATAGAATAAGCCTTTTATATTTTTTTCGCCTTGTCTGTAATAAACGGCAAAGGCTTTTGCGTTCGGGTAATAGCCTTTATTTGATTTTAAAAGACCGTAATCCGCTTCTTCGTAAACATACGGCGTTATATCTATATCGTAATTAGTATTGTTGAATCGAACTACTCTTATGCGTTTTATCTTATAGATAGGTAAACTTGTCGGAATAAACGAACTTTCATCTTCCGAAAATCTCGCCGTTGCATTTTCGCTTCTTAAAGTTATGTCTGGGTTTCCGTATGTTTCGCTCTGTGAATATCTTCTCGTCGGCTCGTAAGATACGCCTTGCGCATAATCTAACTGATTTACAAGGTTTTCTGCCGAACTGTCAAGCGCGGTGCACCATTCATTTATATCCGATTTTAATTGATAACTTACATACGATTTTTTCGATATATGCGATTTTTCATTACTGCCGTATTCGTCAAATAAAACAACGTTGCTATCCGTATCGTCTTTTAATCTTGGCTCTGCATGGATAAAACCGCCTACCGTGCGTAACATTTCCCGAACGGTCATTTTTGTAAACGTAAATTCGGGAGCAAGTATTTTATCATACTTTGCTTTTTGCGTTTCGTCAAAAGAAAATCGGTTTGTCGCTCTATTCGGCTCTAACGTGTCGAAAATCCTATCGACCGTATCGGATATAGTGAGTTTTTTAGGCGCAATAGAATTTCCTTTTTCGGGCACTACTACAAATATATTCGTAGCCTTTACGCACCAAAATGGCGTTGTAAAAACGCCGCTTGCCTGTTTCGTTGCGGCATAAAAATAATATTCAATAGAATATACTTCCGGGGATAGATTTAATAAGTTATAATCTATAAGCATTAGCTTATCGTCTGTTACGTTTTCTATCTCTTCCCCGTTTAAAACAGTTACCCTGTTAAGCTTAAAAATACCGTCAACGTTTACGACTTTAATTGTGCTGTTGTATACTTCATTGTTGCCCGACTTGCAAACGACTTTTTGGAATATTTTTCCTGCCGCTAACGTAAATTCAGGCGAAGTATCTCCAAAATCATATACCGCATTCGGCAAGGCTTGCGTAGCTCCGTGCCAATTTGCGTTGATAGTATCTATAAGCGTTTTCCCGAATCCTGCGCTTGTCGATAACCCTGATATTGAAATTGTTTTGTTTTGTGCTGGGCTTTTAAAGTAATTTGTTCCCGTTATATTCGTTTCCGAAGCGGATTTTAATCCGTTGGGCATATTTTCTATATCATATCCGTACCAAGAATAAAAGTTTGATTTAGGCTCTCCGTAAACGGTTGCCGTCGGATTCGTAAAAGTCAAGCTATCTCCGATAAACCCCTCTAAAAGTTTCGTGCGCTCAATCAAATAAATTTCGTGCTCGAATTTTCCGCTGCCTGGAATAATTTCGGAAGCGTTATCGCTTGCTACGATAAAATATTTCGTGTAAGTCTGCCTGATTCGGCTACTGTCAAGTACCTGCTTTAAATGCCCGTCAGATGATACGCCGTTCGAAAAATTATAATCTGATTCTTTAAGAATATCCGCCGCCATTGCCGCGTTATAATGCGCTTCGGGGTTATTTCTTATATATATTTCTACAAGCGTTTGCGGCTCAAAATACGGCTTTGAAATATATCGCAAAGTCAAATTTACTTCGTCTAACCGTTCATCAAGCAAATTCCCAATTTTTAATGGCGATACGACATAACTTGTATAATCGGTATTCCCTATCGTTACTCTTATATTATTCATTGTTCGTAATTCCCCCTACTACCGCGTGAGCCTGCGCGGACCATTTGCATACGGATTGTATTATCCTCGATAGACTGTTTCAAATCAATCGTTCTCTGCGCCTGACTTGTACTCTGTGCAAATCCTATTGCTTGCGATAAAACGCTCAACCCTGCCGCGCTTGCCGCGCCTATAATACCGCCTACGGCAAACCCCGCAACCGCTGAACCAAGTATATTTAATCCCATTTGTCCTAATTGCATTTGAAAATCGACTTTCTGCTGTAAGTCCTTGCAACCTGTGCGAAGCTCTACCGTGTTCGCCTTGTACATAAATTCGCTTTTTGTAATAGATACGGCTTCTCGTACGACATATAAATTAGATAATGTTTTAAGCGTTTTTACGGTTTTCTGTGCGCCGCTTTGCTGCGGCTTATCTGCTCCGCCGCGCGATGATACTTTCGCTACGGGTAATCCGCCGCCCTCTCCGCTTGTTTCATTCCTTATAATATATTCGTAAGTTGCCATAAATCCCTCACTGTATTTGTTGCCAATTCTGTTTGTTATCGAACTTTACGGTCGTTCCTTTCGGGAAAATAAGAAGCTCTCCGTAAGACGGATAAAAACTCATTACTCCATTCGTTTTAAATCCATACCCGTAGTAATCGGTATAAGTAACGGCAAAATCACTGTCAAAAGTTATATGTTCGTAAAACGAAGCCGCTATTTTACACCGATAAATAATATAATTCGATGACGAAAACGCTATAAGTCCATAAGCTTCTTTCGTTTCGTTTAATTGTAATTTTAACCCAACGTTTAAAACGCCGCTTGCGGTTGCCGTGTTTTCGGACAAAACAACCAATTTATAAACGGTCGTATCGCCTGCAACGAATTTCGCAACGTGCGCATAACCGTTTGATCCGTTCAATAAGAAATCTTTTACAATGCTGTTAAAGCTCATTAAAAGCGACGGAATTTCAATCCCACACGAAAATGTATCTGCAACAATCAAAGTACTTGTGGAACGCCCCTTGTTCGCGTATACCGTCGTTTCGTTCGTTGTCTGCCGCTGCAAAGACATAGAAGAATACGGCAAAATTATATCGTCTAAATAGATTTTCCATTTCCTGGAATTATCGCCACTTTCGATGATATTGTAAAATGCTTGCATAGAGAACGTAAAACAATCGCCAAGCTCCGGTAATTGCTCTCTTATTCCCGTATCTGCAAGCTGAAATGCAACCGATACATCATAAGACTTATTTTCGCTGTCGGTTTCGGTAAAATATAACGTTTTCGCCGCTATATCGTCAAGCCGCTTTCTGATTTGCGCGATAAAAGTATTATTCCCAATTTCTACAAGCTTTGGTTCAGGCTGCGGTTCATTCGGACTATGTACAACTGCGTAAACATCTTCGTCATCATCCTTGCAAGGAATAACAAGAACGACTTCGTTTGTCATACTTCCCACTAAAAAGCCGTTCGCGCCGTCGTATACGTTGGATATATCGGAAGATACGTTCGAATAAATGCCGTTTATATACGTAATAACGGAATTTCTTTCTCTGTATGCCTTTTTAAATGTTCCCGTATCTGTGAAAAGCTTGTATGATATATCGCCCGTCAAGCCGTCATTTAATTGTGCTTCAAGCCTTTCCGCAAGCTTTTTTAACTCAATCATCTTTTACCTCTTGTTTGCTATGATATTGTTTTGAGATAATTTTTCGCCTAATCTTTGTCTTATCCTTTCATCGATTATTTGCGCGCCGTTATCCCACCAACCCTCATTCGGATTTTTCTTTCCGTGCCATTTCGGGCTTATCCACGGCTCATTAGTATAGAATACATACGGCGCGATTGCTTCGTCTACGTAAATATGGCACTCGTTTCCGCCGTCCGTGTATACAATTTTTACGGCATTATAGCGCATATTCCCCGTGTCGATAGGCGTTATTCGCTTTGTTCCTTGAAAAAGGCTTTCGCAAAATCTTTGAAATTCCCGCGTTGTCATTGCAATCCCCAAGGATTATCTTTCCCTATCAAGCGGATTGTTTTTTCCGTCTGCGCCGTTTCAACGAAAAACCGCAACGCTTGTTTGCTTTGCTCCGCTTGCACGTTCTCTAAAACAGATACAATCTGCCAAAATTGCCCGTCTTGCGTTACAATATACTGCTTTTCTTTAAAGTCGATTGCCGAACGCGTTTTAATTGCCGTGCTTTTCCCCTCGACTAATAACGTGCCTATAATCGTTCTGTATTCTCTGCTATGCGGGTCTAACATTTCATAAGTGAATTTTTCCCCGCTGTCCGACGGCTCAACGGGGCGGCGTTTATAATACGTTCCAGTTAAGTATTCCGTGTCTTTCTTCGAACACATTTCACTTAAAAAATCCATTTCAGCACCCCATTGAGATATTTATAACAGACTTCCCTATTTCAGGTATAATCTTTTCAAAAATACACTCTAAGCCGTCGCTTGCGTATAATTCCCTTTCTTCTCTTTTCGTGCTTAAAGATAAATCGCCTACCGCTTTTACATAAAAGCACTGCTCTATCATCGCTTCTTGAATTATCTTTCTCCCCGTTTCCGTCGTTGCTATAATTCTGTCCTGTTCGTCCTCAAACCCGTATTCGTGCATTTTTCTGTAAGTCAGCATTGATACACGGTTTAAAAACGCGTTTACGCCGTTTCCGTTGTCTTTTGCAAGTACGTTTAAATCAATTCCTAACTGGTCTAATACGGCTTTCGTTGTAAGCACATACCGCCCCGTGTTTTCGTCAAACGTCATATAATCAGAATTGTAAGGTCGTATAAACATATTTGCACCTCGTGTTTTATTATGGTGGTAGATTGTTACGTACAACCTACCAAAACGTATTAAGAGGGTAAAACAAATGACTTCTGTAAGTGGTGTCGGCTTTTAAACCTGTAAAAACCGACGAAAACAGCTTTATACCGTGTAGGTATAAGTTCCGACTTCGGAAGGCGCATATCCCGCCTTAACTGCAAAAATCTTAACCGTCGTGGTTGCCGCAATCGTGATACCCGCCGACGTGTATTTCGTACTCGCTTTCGTAGGCTCATCGCCGTTCGTCGTGTAGTACATATCCGCGCCTGCCGTTGCGCAAGTGAATTTCACAACTTTATTCGACGTTACTTTTCCTGCGGGCGTATCTGATACGGGCGCTGCAACGTGCTTCAAGCCGCTCTGAATGTTATCTCCGTTGGGCTTTGGTACGTTCGCAACCTGCTTGTAACCGATAATCTGTCCGCCCTCATTGAATACGGGAAGAACGATTTTATCCATTGCCGCAACCGATTTCGGCGCGATAGGATATTTCCGGGTATCTGCCGTAAAGCCAAGACCGGCAACGGTTCCGGTCGTAAGGTTGTTGTCGCCGATAACTACCGATTTACGGAACGCTTCGTGCCCCCAAACGTTCAAAGGCTGTGCCTTAACGCCGCGCACTTCGTTCGCGTCGATAATCTTCACGCCAAGGTCAACGATACGTCCAAGCGCGGTAGCTTCGAACGAAACCGCAATAGCATACACGTGCGATAACGCGCCCGCCGCTAAACCGAGATATTTTTCTGCCAACGTCCAAATATAATCAGGCGCACTCTGCCAATGGAATCCGAGCGCGTGTCCTTTGTAGCCCGTGCCGACGTAGCCTTTGCTTTCGAATTTCGCGTCCAAATCGTATTCGCGAAGCATTTCCTGTGCAAGGTCGCTGCCGTTGAGGATAATACCCGATTTACGATTGAATACCTTATTGATAAAGGTAGGTCTGCCGATAATCGTACGCCCCTCGGTCGAATACGTAAACGCGCCCTGCGCTTGGTCACCGTTATCGAGCACCGCGTTGATGTCGTTGCACACCGTTGCATACGCGTTATCCGCGTCCAAATCCGCTATCTGATAAAGGTTTTCGCCGCCGTTCAAAGCACGGAAGAACGCATACGCGATGATTTCAGCAAGCGTAGAAGCGCTTCTATCCTGCGTAACGGATTTCGAATACGAAGCGATTTTCTTCGCCATAACGTCAAGAGGCAAATACTCTTTGCCCAAATCGGGGAAAAGCATCGACTGGTCGTTTACCTGATTGAGGTAAATCATAAATTCGTCGTTTGCGGGAAGCAATGCTGGGTTCGTGTTAATCACGCCCGAATTTCCGTCCGTGCCGTTTCTTCCGCCGTACGATACGGTTCGAGAAGTGGAAGGAAGAGGCGTATCAAGCATAACGCGCAACGCGCCCGCTTTCCTGTCGGTGGAATACTTGCCCGTTACGGACTGACCGTCTCGGAAAATTTCCTGAATGTAGATGGCTTCCGCGATTACGTCGGAAAGTTCTACGTTTACCATACTTCCGTCAATGTAAAAACGACCGTTCGCGTCCTGCTCGGTTGCGCCCATACCCATAAGGGCGGAAGTAACAAACTGTTCTACGTTTCCATAAGTGGAAATAACTTTACTCATTTTCTTTTAATCTCCTTTTTTTTGTTTTTTAAAATGCGTATTTTCTTTCAAGCGCCGTAAGTTCTTCGCTTGCTTTTTTGTCTGCTTCTTTCGGATTTCTCATACTTTCGCCGAGTGCCGCTTCGATTCTGTCAAGCCGTTCTGCAATCGCCGCAAACATTTTTGCGTAATCGTCTTTCGGCTCTTCTTCCGCTTCGGTTGGCGCGGCGGGCGTTTCCGTTTTCGCGGGTTCTTCGTTTTCTTCTTCAAAGTCATCTTCTACTTCGTCAACGTCTTTTCCGATTTCTTCCGATTCCTCGTCCTCTTCTTCGCCTTTCTCGTCTGCTTTTTCGTCCGTGTCAGCTTTCTCTCTTTCTACTTTATCGATTTCCCTTTCGTCCTCGGCTTTGTAAAGGTCAGCCATTTTATCGCGGACCTTTTCTTTTTCTTCGTCCGAAAGATTGTCGATGCCTTTCAAAATATCGTCAAGCGTGATTTTTTTACCGAACATACCTTATACCTCCTGATTTATTTTTTATATACTTACGCGCATAGGATAATACGCACGTTCGTTTTCTTTGCTGTATCGCTTATATTCTTCGTAGGCTTGTTTTGCCATTTCCCGATACTTTATATATTCCTTGCTCTTTGCGTGTTTCGTCATCTCTGCTTCCGCTTTCAATGCCCGCACGCGCCGTTCCATTGCTCTTTGCGTTTGCGTTATAGAATATTCTTTCTTACGCTCGCTTTCGCTTACGTATTCAGGGACTTGCCCTCTGTAAGGCGTTAGCTTATGGCGGCAATTAAATCCCAAAAGTCCGTTCTGATACGTTCGCCCTGCTTTCGTTGTGTATCTATCTCGCGGGTTATTCGTTGCGTATTCAAGAGGAACGTATTTTATTCCGTCTATCTCTCCGCTCGTTCCGTCTAATGAATATAACCGCCCCTGATACGGCGCGCAACGCTCCGAGCAGTCAGCGTGAGTTGAGCATAACACAAGCCTTTCTCCGCTTGCTTTCAGCTCTTCTATCTCGTCCTTATGCCCTTGATACCTGACTTCCATTTCTGCAAGGTTTCGCAAACTGTTTCGCCCTGTGTAGTCGTTCGGGTCAAGTGCTTTTTCAGCCGCTATCTTCGATAATGTAGGTTTGATTTTCTCTTTCCATATATCTCCGTAAAACCTTTGCAACGGAACGCCTTTATTTACCGTTTCAACGCTTTTTCCCGTCAGCCGTTCTATATCTCGTTGTATCTCTGCACTCGGCAATCGCTCCGTCAATACCTTTTTATCCGGTTCTCCGCTTTCGTTTATTCTTTTCGAAATGAAAAACAATACCGCTGGCGTTATTCCGCTGTTATTCCACGCGTTTTTTTGTCTGTTCGCGTAGTTCGTCAACGATAATACGGTATCGCGCTTTAATCTCGGTATGTCTATCGATTTTAACGCGCTTTCGATTATCGATTTTAACGCCTTTTCTGTATAAACTCTTGCATAATTATACAAATATGCGCGTTGTATCAATAACCGAATATCATTCTGTGCGTTCTCTATCGCCAACGCCGACTTGTTCAGTTTGTCTTTCGCTTCCGTCATTTACGCCGTCTCCGAAATAGTCTTTATCATCAAACCCAAAACCGCCGAAATTGTCCTGCTTTGTTTTGTTCGCTTGCTCTTCTTCTATCTCTTTTGCCCACGCTTCGATTTCTTCTTCCGACAAGTCCGCCCAACGCTTTTTAAGGTATCGCCTTAACGGTATTGTTCCCGCCTGATAGTCTTGCAATAGCTCTTGATTTTCCGTTGAGCTATTCACTCCAGCTCTGCCGAAATTGATTTCTACGATGTCCTTAAATCCATAAAAATGCGCTATGTCGGTAAGCATTTGATTGAGCGGCGCTCTCGCTAATTCTCTTTTCGCGTTTACCGTGCTTTCGGTCGTGTCCTGCTCGCTTCTGACTTCTGTTGCCGTCTTGCTTGTGTTATAAGTCAGATGATTCGCAAGCGTTGAGCTTGACAAGCCTACCTTACTCGCAAGCAACTCTAAATCCGCGTCTCGAATATACTTATGCGCTTCGCCACGCAAGTCAGCTTGCACAAACGTAGGCTTTATCGGTTCTCCGCTCGGTGTCATAACTTCCGTGTAAAAATCATCTCTTAACTGCGGCTCTTGTATCGCTTCCGTAAAGCTTATGCCGTTTGCTACGTTCACTCTTCCTGTGTTTATCGTTGCGCCCGACATTTGCTTAGGTATAAGCACGATTGACTTTCCTTTGTACATATCGACTTGCGCCTGCGTGTAGTTATAGTCAATCGAATAAAGCACGTCAAGCGCCGTATAAAGCGACGAATCGCTATAACCCGGCATATCTGACATTGCCGCCGCAATCGCTTTGTTTTTGATATTATACACGCCGATACCGCTTATACCGTTCGGCATTTCGTACCACGTATTGATTTTAATATGTCCGTACGTGTATTCAAACTGCGCTCTGATTTCGTCGGGAATATCTTTAACGGAATCGCTTGTAAACGTTGGCGAAGTAGTCAAAGTGCCTTTTGCAAGCTCTATTTTGTAATATCCTTTTCCTTTCATCACTCTGCGCCTTTCTCTTGCGTAGTACGCGCTTTCGCCTGCCGTAAACCTATTGAAAATAAGGCAATTCGTAACGTCTCCGCGCCGATTGATTTGAAATATACACCTATCAATCGGATATGACGAAACATAAGCTTCTCCGTCAACTGGCGTTATAACCATTAACGCATTTCCGCCAGCCGTGCTATGCCAAAACATACGGTAAATCTCGTTCGCAAGGTGTGTTTTCTCTTGCCACTCTTCCATTGCCGCTTGCGTTCTATCTTCCATCGCTTCCAATCTAAAACCGCCGCTTAAACACTCGCGCGTGATTATCTCGCAAACAGTATATCCCATTCCCGTTGAGAAAAAGTCCTTTTGGTGCAACATAGGCACAAAACCTCTGCTCCACTGCAAGCACTGCCGCACGAAAGAGGTGTAATATGTCAAATACGGTTCGGGAATTAAATCAAGGAACGCGCTATCGTTGACAACGTTCTGCATATTCTGCCAACGCGCGCGAAACATAGGCGCGAATATTTTTCTACTCGGCGCATTTATAACCGCTGTGTTTGTCTGTGCAATTGCCATATCCTTACCTCATTGTCGTTTGTATCGGCATATCGTATATAAGCTTCGTGCCGTATTCCAAACTGTCTATCGTATCGTCGCGCTGTCCTTTCTTCACCGTGTTCGTTTTTTCATCGAATACGTAGTTCTCTATATCGCTCATAAGTTTTTCCGCGCTATCTTCGTCAGGCTCTCCGTCTACGTGGAATAACAGCACTTTCTCTTGTAACATACTTCTTACGCGCTTTATATCGCCCATAATCGACTTATTCCGAACGGGCATACAATCTTCCGTACCGCCTGTATCGGCTACAAACTGATTCATCAGGTTTTGTCCTGCTTCCGCACACTCAAAGTTCCAACGGCGCGGAACGTATCTTAAAAATCCGAATTTCGTTAAAAGTCGTTCAAGATACCTAATTAAATCCCTTGATTGTGCGCTCGGTGCTTGCGCTCCCGTCTTTACCGGGTCATTCTCAAAGCAACCTAACACTATCGCAAGTCCGCTATACATTATCGCTATCGGCGTTACGCAAGTACTGTCGTAAATACTTCCCTCATCTACGCCAAGGATAAGCTCCATAACTCTATCGCCGTTGGCTAAATGCGTGTAAATGTTTGTGCAATGCTTTTCGCGCCTGAATTGCGGATAGACAAGCCCGTTTGTTGCGGTTACTTCTCCCATATATTCATATAGATAGTAGTTCAAATCGCTTTGCTTGTCTTTCAGTATTTCGTCTACAACGTCTTGCGATAATAGCTTACGTATGTCTTTCCAAGATGAATATATCTCTATCGCTCTTCCATCGCGTATAAGCTTTGGGAAATACACGTTCGCAAACTCTGCCCGAAAGGGCGGCGGATTGTAGATGTATATCCATTTCGTTGTATCACCTAACATTCTCAATAAGGTCTTTTCGCAACCCTTGACTTCATACTCGTGTTCAAGCTCTTGCGCTTCGTCGTGGATGAATCTATGCACATATCCCTTTTCAAAGTCTAAGCCTTTTGTTCTATGCTCATCTCCGCCTGTCGCTACAAACCTTATTATGTTCCCGTTCGGCTTAAAGATTATATCTCCCGTTCTCTTCGGAATATGGCAATACTGCGCTATTCCAAACCTTTGCAATTCCTTTTTGACTGTCGGGAACGTTGTTTTGCTGAATTTGACGTCATCGGCTCTCGCTACTACTATATTAGCTCCGGGTATCGTTATATATCCCTCTAACGCTTCTTGTATAATAGTCGTGGTCTTTCCGCTGTAACGTCCACCACGTGCTATTATTCTATGCGTTCCGTTCTCTTTGTTCGTCTTTAATAACGGGGCAAAGTTCTTCGGTATTATCGGGTTATACTCTATAACGCTACTCATTATCCGTTTCGTCCGTCAGGTCTTGCACCTTTCTTTCAATAACTACCTTAACGGTATTATCGATTGAGTTATCCTCTCTTTCAAGATATAGACTTGCAAGGTCTTTAATTCCAGCTATACAGTCCTTAAAACTTGCTTTATCTATCTTGTCTTGTAACTTGTCGAGCAATGCTTCTATAATGTATTGCGTTTGTTCTTTCTTACTCTGAATAAACGCTGCCATTGTCATAGCTTGCTCATTTGTTACTTTTTGTAAACTTTCGGCAACTTTCTCTTGTTTCACTTGCTTTGCAAGTGCTTGCCTTGAAATGTTATACTCTTTTGCTAACGAAGCAATACTCTCGCCCGCTAAGTAACGAGCGATTACTGCTTGTCGCTGTCTGCTCGTCAATCGCGCCATTTTAACACCTATTCGTTTTAGATTCTGTTTTCTTCGTTTTTGAGTTCTTCGTCTGTTTTATCCCACGTTCTTAAACGCTCTTGCAATACGTCTGCATATTCTTGCATAACGTTTAACTGCCTACGCAGTAAAAAACGCATATGTTCGGAAATATCCATATTGACAATATCCCCGCCGAAAAGAAAAGCGGTCAGCTTTACAATCTTTTCATTCAGTTCTGCAAGTTCCTGTTCTACTCTCTGTTTTGCATTTCCCATATTTACACCTCTTTAAAAATTATATTTGTCGCTCTGCTCTACTATATCGCAAGCCGGGCGGCGATTCGGATTTATTTCCTTTTTTGTCAGTATAGCGTTTTTGAGTTCTTCCTTATACTCTTCTTCGCTTTCCATTACCATAAGCCCCGGCGGGTCTTCTACGAAAAATTCGCTATAAGCTCTTTCTAAACCGCTTACGGTATCAAATGCTAACTCTATAAGAAGTTTCGGGTTTCTTGTCTTAATTCCGTGCATTTGCCTTTATCCTCCCACTTTTTAATGCTTCGTATATTTCTTCAAAGCCTTTTACAACGTTCGGAACGTATTTTTTTAACACGGCGTAGCTTTCCGGGTTTGTCGCTTTTGCGCTTGCACATTCTGCGAAAGCTTCAACGGCTCTAATACCTATTCTACTACTCCAATAACTCGTTTCATGCCCTAAACCGACAAGTCCATAAGGGCTTTTAGCGTATCCGCTATAAATGTCGCTTAAATCTCCCCATTTTCTACGCCATTTGCTTTCAGCTTCCAATACAGCCTTGCTATACTTTTCCGATTCTTTAAATTCCTCTGTTTCTTTCAGCCATTCATTATGCGGTGGCTTAGGTTCGGGCAAATCGTGCCAACTTGCTACCTTTTTTTGAAGATTTTTAAATATTTGTTCTTTTTGTTCTTCTGAATATCCGTTTTCTTTGATTAAAGCTTTTCTATCATTTTCTATTTCTTCTTTTACGCTTTCCCAATTTATATTGTCAGAGCTTGTGTCTATATTTACTTTGTCCAAAAAAGTTTTCCCGTCATCAAAAACGTATGATTTTGAAATATAATTGTTGTTTCCACCGTAGTTTTTATCTATTGCGTGCCAAGTTTCGTGATAAAATACTCCGCCTTTTGAATAACAACTACCTTCGCCGCCGTCATTCGGCATTTTGTATTGAACACGATTTCCAATAGGCGAAAAATACGTTCCTTTCTTTCTATCGTTTTCGTATAAAAAGCTATCGTCGTTAAAGAGATTTGCAGTTGTGCTTTGCATTTCTTCCGTTCCGTATGATAAATTCTCTTTTATTCTTCCCTTTTTAAACGTTCTCGTTTCTTTTATTCTGTCGCTTTCAAGCATTTTATTGATTGCTTCTTCTCGACTTTTTGTTTCTTCCTCTTTCGTTTCTTGTTTGCTTTCTTCTTTCTGTTCTTTGTTGTCTGATTTATCTTCGCCCCAATGCTCTTTTTCGGCTTCCGCTTTCGTCTTGCCTGTTTTGTTCTGCCAAGCATCCCACGCCTCACGAGGTGTCATTCCCTCTGTGTTTATGCCTACGCTTTTACATAAGCCATAAGGCAACGAATAACGATTGCCGCCGTTCGTTGCTTCTTCTATGTCTATTTCGGGGGTATCGTATTTCTTTTTAATACGCTCTAAATCAGCCATAATATCACCTCATTCGCTTTTATTATACCATATATTTTTTAATTGTCAAGCATTTTGATAAAAAGTTTTAGCGCGGATATTTCACCGCGCTTTTTTATCTCGATTTTATAAGTTTTATTCTCTTTTTAAGCGTTGCATAGTATTTATATGCAAACTTATGCTGTTTTAATACCAATTTTCGCTCTTTACGCGGTAAATCATCGTATTGCTTATAAAGCGTTATAAAGTTTATAAGCCGCAACGTTTTTTCTTCTGCTTCCGTAAGTTCCTTTTCTAAATTGCTTAAATTCTGCATTTCAAGCGTTTTCATTTTTCTACACCTTTATCTTCTATCGTTCCCCTTTGTCAGAACGACTAAATTGTTATCCCGAACGGCGCAAACGATTATATAATAATCTCCCAATCTCTCGCCGATTAAAAGATACCGTCTTTCTCCGTCTTTCGTATAAGGGATAACCTCATAGCTATCCATATTCCTATACTTTGAAACGTAATTTTCGATATTATATTTATCCTCTTCCGTAAATTCCATTTCATTCGTCTGCGTTACGGTCTGTGCGGTATTTGCTTTCGCAAACGCCGCAATAGACAAACAAAACGCTATAAGAATTAAACTTATCAAAACGCATTTTAAAAACTTCTTAATCTTCATTTTTTCACCTCAAAAAAAATATCCATATATATAAACATAAAATACCAACGGACTGCGCAGCTACAAATTTTTGAAACTCGGTAGCTTCTTTTTTCAAACGAGCAATGCTCACAACTTGAAAACAGAAATTCAGCACAAGCCATACAAGCATTATAAGTTCCAGAATGTCTATGACATCAAATGTTAATACTATTGCTAAAATGTTTTGCATTTTTTACCTCTTAAAACGGCATATCGTCATCTTCAAGAATCAATTGCTGATACGGATTTGTTTGTTTTTTATCCGTCTGTTCTTCCTGCTTTTTATCTATCGGGGATAAAAACTCTACTTCGTTCGCCTGTATCTCAACTACCGTACGCTTTACGCCTTGATTGTCCTCGTAAGTTCTCTGCTGCAATTCCCCCGAAACGCAAACCTTTTTCCCTTTTACAAGGTATTTCGCGCAACTTTCGGCAATACCTCGCCACGTTCGGATATTGAAAAAATCGACTTGTCTTTCGCCATTGCTGTCTGTATACGAACGGTTTACTGCGATTGTAAAATTGCAATAATAAATATTGTTTTTTGTTACGCCGTGTTCCGTGTCTTTCGTTAAGTTTCCGATTAAAAATACTTTATTCATCTTTCTTTCTCCTTAATCTTTTTATTCCTTTCTTTGAGTTCTTTTATCATAGCTTGATAGCGTTTGCATAACCTGTCATCACCACTGCATTTCGGCAAATCGCAAGTCAAACATATCTTCACTTCATCTTTTCCTGTATGCGGCTTATAACAATCAATTTTTGTTACTTTAAACGCGGAAGGAGTTCTCGGCGTTATTCCGCTCGTTATGTTCTGTTTTACTTTAATCATCTTCCACCCTTTAATCGTTCGATTTCTTTATTCAGATACCAAACGGCTTTTTGCAAGTCCTCGATTTCTTTCGCCTTGTCTTTCTTTCCCGCCCTCGATATGTACTTAATCGCGTTTCCTCGGCAAAAATTAAAGCCTTTGTCTTGGATATAATCAATCACTTCTATTTTGCCGTCTGTATAATGCGCGGGGTGGTTTACGTTGTCATTTGCTTCCATATTTTTACCTCTTTAATTTATAGATTTTCATAATCGTTTTGTCAATAGGAATACCGCCGTTTATATGATACTTTTCTAAAAACGAATTTATTCCTATCTCGTGTATCTCCGTGTGGTGTTCTCTGCATAAGCTTAATGCCTTTCTTCCCTCGTGCTGTACTTCCGTTCGGTCGTTTCCCATTCCTAAGCTATCTACGTGGTGCAAGTCGGCTTTCTTTCCGCAAATACAGCACTTTTTGTGTATCAAGCACATATAAACGTAATTGTCTATATCGTCAACATAATTTAAAAGCGAATATTTCAAAGGCACGTCGTTTTCAATTATAAAGTTTATAAGAAACTTTTGAAACTCTGCTATAAGGCTCATAGGCGCATTAGAAAGGCTAAAAACCTTTTCTGCAAGCGTATCTATTTTATCCGCCCAAAATTCCATTTTAAACGCTTCTTTTATGTCCTGCGTGCTGCTTCCGCTCCATTCGGCTATTGCATTTATCAAAGAATAACACATTCTTCTTTGCTTGTCTGATAGCTTTCTGCCGTCAATAAAATCAATGTAACACTCTTTTATTTCACGGTGTGTCATCAAATACAAGTCCGACTTCGCAACGATTGTAACAACCCCGTTTTCGTCAATGTCAATAATTTTACCCTTTTGTATCATTTCAAATAATATTCCTTTATTCTGCACTTTTCGCCGTATCTGTTTTCGACTTCAATCCAAATGTCGGCAATATCTATTCCGCGCTTTCTAAGTCTATGAATACAGCTCGATAAACGATATACGCCGATTTCGCTAAAAGCGGAATACCCGGTTATACCTTTATGCTCTTTTAAATACGTATGCACTCTGAAACATTGATTTTCTTGTTTTGTCATTTCTTGCCCCCTTTCATTTCATTTAAAAGTTTAT
>OLZT01000286.1_pt1 | contig 21122 bp, 18 predicted proteins | sample 1644501 | NCBI WGS metagenome assembly OLZT01 (sample SAMEA103958140, study PRJEB25191) | human gut metagenome | biome: human-associated habitat [ENVO:00009003]; feature: intestine environment [ENVO:2100002]; material: feces | place: Germany | collected 2013/2015 | reverse complement strand
TGCGCGGTATAAAGGCGCGCGTATCCTTGCCGTGCCGCCATAAGCTTTTCGTGCGAACCGCTTTCCTTTATCTCGCCCTCTTCCATATAATAGATATTGTCTGCGGGAACGACGTTTGCTAAGCGGTGCGAAATAACGATAACGCTTTTGCTTTCCGAAATCGCCTTGATATTCTTCATAATAACGGCTTCGCTTTCGATGTCGATATTGCTCGTTGCTTCGTCGAAAACGTAAATATCTTTACCCGATACAAGCGCGATCGCAAGCGCAAGGCGTTGTTTTTGTCCGCCCGAAATGTTGTTCGCGTCCTCTGTGATAACCTTATCCAACCCGCCGTTTTCTTCGATAAACTCTTTCAGGTTCACCTTTTCGAGTGCGGCGAAGATTTCTTCGTCGGAAACATTTTCTTTCGCCATCTTAAAGTTATCTCTCACGCTTTCGTTGAAGATATAGGTATTGTAACTGACCGCCGAAAGGTGCGAATACCAATTCTCGCGCGACAGCTTTTCAAGCTGTTTGCCGCCGACGGTCACTTCGCCCTTTTGCGGACGGAACGCGCCGATCAGCATATTGACGACCGTAGATTTTCCGCAACCGCTCTCTCCGACGATAGCCGTCATTCCCTTTTCGGGGAAGGTCATATTCACGTTTTTCAGAACGTCGCGTTTGCCGTCGTAAGAGAACGTAACGTTTTCGAGTTTAATCTCTTTGCCGTCAACGGTTTCCGTTCCCCATTCGTGGTCGGGTGCGTTTAGCAGCGAAATAATCTTTTTACCCGCGCTTGCGCCGTTCATCGCAACGTGGAATGCCGAACCGAACGCCCGAAGCGGCAGGAAAAATTCAACCGCCACAAGGCACAGGAACAATGCAGCAATCGGGTTCAGTCCCCAAAACGCCGCGCCACTGATTGCAAGCGCGATACCCACGCCCGCGCCGCCGTATGCAACCAAGTCCATGATCGTGGTGCTTGCAAGTTGCATGACAAGAACCTTCATTGTGATGACTCTGAATTCTTCCGCGCTTTCGTTGATCTTAACGTGTTGAGCCGCGTCTGCCTGAAAGATTTTGAGTTCTTTCAGTCCCTGCACGCTGTCGAGGAACTTATCGCCCATCGAAGTGTATTTGCCCCAATATTTTGCGAAAATCTTCTTCGCATACTTACTTACCGCTACAATAGATACAGGGATAAGCGGAACGCAGGCGATAAGAACGAGAGCCGTTCTCCAATCGATCCATACGCATATCAAGAACAATATTACGGGCGCGATCATCGCAAAAAAGAACTGCGGCAGATATGACGAATAGTAAAGGTCGAGTTGTTCTACGCCTTCTACCGAAACCTGCGTCAAGCCCGCCATACTCATCCCGTCGGTAGTCTTAACGCCGAGTTTTACGATTTTATTGTATACTCTTTCGCGTAAATCTTTTTTAACGCTTCTGCCAAGCTTGTCCTTTATATCGCCCGTAGCGCGTGAACAGCTATATCTTACGATAATACCGATAACCGCGCCGATAAGCGGATAAATAAATTGTATCCATTCGGCGTTCTGCGTCAACAGGTACACGGCATAGCAGACGCTCCCCGTTATCGTAACGTTCGCGATTAAACCTATCGCCTGCAACAATACGGCGATAAATATGTACTTCTTATTTCCGCCGATGAGTTTAAATAGTTCTTTGTCTATCATTTGTTTGCTCCTTGTCTTAATCAATCAGTGCTTGCTGCGCGCCCTTCATTTCTGACTTTATAAAATTTGCCACTCCGTTACGGGTTACGTCCGAAAACGCGCAGGTGGCGTTAAGAGCGTCTTCATAAGCCTGATTTTCAGTCGTTCCGCAATGTAACGACAAATGCGCCGACATAAAACGTATAATTGTCATATACTCGTTCAGAACTTCCCTTCCGCGATCCGTAAGAACGATTTTCCTATCATTCTTCTCGATATATTCTTTTTCCCGCAACCTTTCAATCGCGTTATACGCACTCACCTTTGTTACGTGAAGTCTGTTTGCTATATCAGTCTGTTTAACCGACTGCAGCTCTTTGGCAAGGTCGTTTGCCGCTATCAGATACCTTAATTCCGACGAACTCATATGTAACTCACCATCCGTTTTATTTGGTTAGCCCGCGCTAACCATTCCTGAAAAAATTTTGCGCCATGCTTACACAGAAGCGATTAGTTAAAGCTAACTCTTGCGCAAAAATTAACGGCCTTTTCCCAAAGCCATTTTTAATTATACTCATATATAGAAAAAAGTCAACCGAAAGTTAGCGGTTGACTAAAATTTTTTTATATTTACACGTTAAAATATTTTTTGATAGCCTCGAACGCTTCTTCGGTGATAACGTGTTCCACGCGGCAGGCGTTTTCTTCCGCCGCCTCGGGCGAAAGCCCCATCACTACAAGGGCTTGAGTCAGCGATTTATGCCGGGAAAAAATATTTTCGGCTTTATCCTTACCCGTTTCGGTAAGGTCTATAAGTCCGTCGGCATGCACAACTATAAAACCGTCTTTTTTCATTATTCCCACGGCGCGGGAAACGCTCGGCTTGGAATAACCGAGTTCTTCTGCTACGTCTATCGCGCGCACGCTACCCTTTTTCTTTTTTAATCTAAGTATCGTTTCGAGATACATTTCCTGCGATTCGTTGTCTACCATATTGCCCTCTTACGCTTTTTATACATTATATCACGTTACTTTGAAAAAAGCAATTGAAAATTCCGTCCAGGCTTTAAGTCGGATTTTTCTCCGAAGGACGGCACAATTATTTAATTTTCCACTTTCCGCTTGCCGATTGCAAATCCACCATACGAGCGTAAATGCCGTTTTTATTGTACAACTCATTAGGTTTTCCCTGCTCCGCCACGACGCCGTCCGCCAAAACCACGATTTTATCAGCTCCCGCAACCGTTCTCATTCTGTGAGCTATCACAAGCACGGTTTTATCTTTTATAAGACGGGAAAGCGCCGATTGTATCATCGTTTCGTTTTCCACGTCTAAACTTGCCGTCGCCTCGTCGAGAAGAATAACGGGGGCGTCTTTCAGAAACGCGCGCGCGATCGAAATTCGCTGTCTCTCGCCGCCCGAAAGTTCGCATCCGTTTTCGCCGATATTAGTGTTCCATTTATCGGGAAGTTTCTCGGCAAACTCGTCCACGTTTGCAAGCCGAGCCGCCGACATAACCTCTTCGTCCGTCGCGCCCTTTTTTCCGAGACGAATATTTTCCATAATCGTGTTATCAAACAAAGTTACGTCCTGAAAAACGATAGAATAAAGACTCATCAATTTTTCGGGGTCGATTTCGGCAACGTCCATTCCGCCGACGGTAATTTTACCTTTCCGAATATCCCAAAACCTTGCGGCAAGCCTTGAAACCGTTGTTTTTCCGCCGCCCGAAGGACCGACAAGCGCGGTGACTTCACCTTGCTTTGCGGTGAATGAAACGTCTTTTAATACAACTTCGCCGCCCGGATACGCAAAGCCGACGTGATCGAAAACGACATCGTAACCGCTATTCGTAAGCGTGTCGTTTCCGGTCTGAACGGGATATTCCAGAATTTCGTTCATACGCGCAACGTTTGTACGCACTGCAATTATTCCGGCAAGATTCAAAAGAGCCGTCTGCATCGGATCGTAAAGACGGGAAGCGACAAGCAAAAACATAAAGAAGGTTAAAACTCCGAGCGTTCCGTTTACGAGCAGAGCCGAACCAACCAAAGCCACGGTGGCTATGCCGAGTTTTAAAACCATTCCCGCGCCCGTTACGAACACGGCGGTAGTGAGTTCCGCTTTTATGTTACTCTTTTCAACGCCCTTAATCTTATTCTTTAATCCCGAAAGGTAGTTTCCTTCGGCGTTGTTTGCTTTAAGATCGCGTACCGTTTCGATATATTCCTGTATACCGTCCGCGCACGACATTTTTGCCGTCATAAATTTAACAAGCACTTTATCCTGCACCTTATAACTTAAAATGACGATAAGAACCGAAACGGGAATAACCCAAAGCGCGGCAAGAGCCATTCGCCAATCGAAAACGAAAAGCCCTGCGGCGATAAGAATAGTTGAAATCAACGAGCCGAACAGTCCCGGGATAAAATGCGAAGTACTCTTTTCTATCACTTCGCAGTCGGACATAATCGTACTCGTCAGGTCGGCAAGATCTCTTTTGCCGAAGAACGATAGAGGAAGTTTACGAAGTCTTTCGGCTAAACTAAGTCTTCTTTTTCCGCTTTCTTCGTAAGTGGTAAAATACGTGTTGTTATACTGGAACCATGTGGTTAAAAAGATAAGCGCAAAGCATATCACGCATCCGACGACGTAAAAAGTTATTCTTCCACCTTGCACTCCGCCGCCAAGCATATCGGAAACGAGAAAGTATAAAAGCGTGGTCGGCAACATAAACGCCATATTCTGAAACGCGCAGGCGATTATTCCTTTAATAATCCCCTTTGCTCCCTGCTTTGAAGAAGCCGTCTTTTTTTGTATCGTTTTAACGAGCGACATTGCTTTCACCCTCCTTTGCCACTTTCCATTCTACCGACGCGGCATATTCTTTCCACATTTCGGCAAAAACTCCGTTCTTTTCGAGAAGCTCGTCGCGCCTGCCGCTTTCCGCGATAAGACCGTCTTTTATTACGTATATACAATCGGCATCCGCCACGGTCGAAAGCCTATGAGCAATCATAATAACCGTTTTACCCTTTGAAAGTTCGGAAAACGCTTTCTGTACTTTGGCTTCGTTATCGGGGTCGGCAAAAGCCGTCGCTTCGTCGAGAATAATAACGGGGGCGTTTTTCAATACGGCGCGGGCGATTGCTATTCGCTGCCTCTCGCCGCCCGAAAGATACACTCCTTTCGTCCCTATCGTCGTGTTTATTCCGTCGGGAAATTTTTGTATGATATCGTCGCACTGCGCGGCATGAAGAGCCGCCGCCACTTCTTCGTCCGTTGCGTCGGGTTTTCCGAGCTTCACGTTTTCGGCGATAGTCGCTTTAATAAGCTTTGAATCCTGAAAAACAAACGAAACGGCGTTCATCAGTTCCTCTTTCGGAATTTCCCGTATATCCGAGCCTCCGACCTTTATGCTTCCGCTTTTCACGTCGAAAAACCTTGCCATAAGCCCTGCAAGCGTGGATTTCCCTCCACCCGACGGACCGACGAGAGCCACAGTCTGCCCCGCGCCTATATTCATCGATACGCCGCGAATCACTTCGTTTTTACCGTCGTAGGAAAAATGCACGTCGTTAAGCTCGACGGACGAATCGGCGGGATGCTCAGGGGTTTTACTTTCACTCATGGGACTGACGGATAAAACGCCGTCGATGCGTTCAAGCGCGTCTTTGACGATCATATTATTTTCGCTCATATACATCATTTTGGTTAAAGTAAGCGATATGACCGGAGTAATCACGATATAAAAAATAAGATTGAGCAAAAATGCGTTTGTTACGCCGCCTGCCGTAAACCACAACGCGCCGGCAATCAAAAAGGCAAACACGCCGTTTATCGCGGCTGTGTAAAACATCATAGGCACGCGCATATCCTTCGTGTAAGCGACCACCCATTTCTGATATTCGTCTATCGTACTTTTAAATTTTTTGAACGAAAAAACCGACTGCCCGAACGTTTTAACTACCGGTATTCCGCGGACGTATTCAACCGCTTCGTTTGACATGTTTTCAAGCGCGTTGTTATATTGTTTCATTTTTTCCGCCATATGCTTACCCGTCATCGATGACATTGCAAGAAAGGCAAGCACAACGGGAATAAGGCTTAAAAGTCCCAAACGCCAATCGAATATAAACAGCAATGCAAGTAGCCCTATCGGCGTCGCGATCGCCGCATATTTGTCCGGCAGTTGATGCGCCAGATAGTTTTCAGTTGCTCCCGTAGAATCGTTTACAATTTTTCTTAGTTTTCCGCTTCCAAAACTATCCGTAAACCCAAGCGGAAGTTTTGCTATGTGCGCCGTAACCATTATTCGCATATTAGTCGCAACTCTGAATGCCGCCAGGTGCGAACATATTAGCGCGCCTATATATACAAGAAATGATACAATGGCAAAAATCATTGCCATAAGTCCATTATGTATAAGCCCTGTTGCCGATGAAAAATTCGGGGCAACGTCAAGCACTTCTTTTATTATCTTCCAGATATAAACAAAAGGAAGAAGCGCGATAAGCGCGCTTATCGCCGAAAGAAACCACGAAGCATACGTAAAATATTTATGTTTCCCCGCATACCCCATAAGCCTTGAAATATTTGATTGTTTTTTCAATGTAAAACCTCCCTGGATTGGATTTTCTGGTTAGCAGCGTCTAACAATATAACATATAAAAAAGGAAATTCCTTTCCCTTTTTAACAAGTTTATTATTCGGGCAACGTCCAATCGGACGGAAGCCCTAAAATTTTATCCCAACCGGCGTTGAAAAAATACTGTAACTGTTTTATATATTGCCGCGCGTCGTCTTTTGAAAAGTCATGTCCCACCACTTCGAACATTCCGTTGAACATCGCGGTGGCAAGCATATGCGAAAGGTCCGCTCTTACCGACTTAACCTTTATCCCCGCAGCGTTCATGTCGTTTATAAAACGAACGGTATTTTCGGTTTCGATTTCGATAAGACTATCGATATACTTTTCGTATTCGCTGCCCTTGCTTTTACAGATGATAAGTTTGAACCCGTCGAAATCACCGTAAACGATATCCAGCATTTCGTCTATCCTTTTATCAACGTAAACGTGCATGTCTTTATATTGCGTTTCGGGCGATAAACCCGCAAAGTTTTCCTGCACTTCCGCATAATACGAATAAAGTTTTTCCGCCGAGGCTTTTACTATCGCTTTGAACAGTTCGCCCTTATCTGCAAATCTACCGTAAAGCATGCCGGTAGTATAACCCGCATTTTCGGCAACCTTGCGCATAGACGCGCCCTCGAATCCTTTTTCAAGAAATTCAGTTTTGGCACATTCCATTATCTTATCGATGGCTAAATCGTCTTTCTTTCTCATTGCCGAACTTCCTTTGTTTTAATAACGGTGTTATTATAACACTGTTATTTAATAAAGTCAAGCATTTTTTCTGCCTGATAAATTAAAAAGCGGCAAATTTGTCTTCGCCGCCGTTTAGATTATTTGGATTTAAATTATATTCGTTGAAGTTTTCATATGTTTGATTACCGCTTATTTCTTCGCAACAATGCACAGCCAGTGTTTTTTAGCATCTACAAAACTCTTAATATCACAAAATCCAACTTTTTCCAGCATTGTGCGAAGTTGCATTTCATTGTAAATTTTCATCCCGCCTATTTTTTTTGCCCATTTTTCATCCTTGGGATTTGTACCATCGCTCTCGTTGCATATAAGGAATGTACCGCCGTTTTTCATAACACGGTGAACCTCTGCAAAGCATTTTTCAAGATCTTCCCAAAAATATACCGTCTCAAACGCAGAAACACAATCAAAAGCCTCATCATCAAACGGCATAGACGATACATCGCCATAAACAATATCACACCTGCCTTGCTTGATTGCGATAGCATTTAGTTTTTTCGATTCCTCTACGCTGACTTTTGAATAATCTATCCCTGTCACATGCCCTGTTGAACATTTTTTTATCCAGTTGACAATATTTGCCCCACCGCCACAACCGATATCCAATACCTTAGAATCCAACTTTGTGTAAATTTTGGTAAAACCCCACTTTGCCAACTTACTATGACCGGTGTTCATCATTTTTACCATTATCCTCCCACCGAATCCTTGTGGCTTTCGTGTATTTTCAAAAAATCCCATATTTATCTCCTATTATTCGCTATACTGCGTTATTCTCTTTGTTTTTTATTTCTTTATTTTACTATGCCGATGACCGTTTTACGACCATACATATTGTTTGCATGCCCTATTATCCCAAGCCACGACATAATTTTTAGCATTACCGGATCCGTATATTACTCCTTTCGGCGTGTATGTCGTTATTTACAAACGACGGTAAAGCCGAATATTTTTTCTGTTCGAACGCCATTGCCTCCGGCTAATCATACCGAACGATTTCTGATTTTCTTCACGTTATTATTCATCAAATGTCTGCCTATAAGTCGATAAACGCACTTTTTTAATAAGTTCATCGTCTGTCCATGTTCTCTCAGAAGAGAATCGGGATCGTCATATACTCCGAAGTCTCGCACAATTCCCTCTTTTTGTATATAGGTATCGCAACAATTAAATTCGACCGGCGGATTTATAAAGTTTTTCGTCGCAACGCCGTAACCGATAAACGAACCGTCATTATTCGGCTTAAATATTTTTTGCAATGCGGAAAGGTATTTTTTATCGAGAATAAACCCTTCGAGGTTATACCATTCCCCGCAAACGTACGCTTCGACATAACTGTGAAAAATCTCGTCGGGCGCAAACTTATACACCAACCCGGTCATCGCACCTTTCTGCAGAATTTTATCTATCATAAAACCATGTATTCGACAAGGAATACCCGAGGCGCGAAGAAACGCCATAAAAAGCGTTCCCTTAGTGTTGCACTGCCCGTATCCGTCTTTCAGCACCCGACTTGCCTTTACACCGTCGTCAACGTTATAGCCGAATAAAATCTCATCTTTAACGAAATTATAAATTGCTTTCACCCGTTCCGTTTCCGGTAAATTCTTCCACCCACGGTCTTCTATAAGCAGTTGAATTTGTTTAGATGAATAATCGAGTATTTTTGTTTCTCTTAAATAATTTGTAAAATTCGAGCAATTCATTATTTATCCTTTATGGTCGTAATGGCAATCGCAATATGCTCCGCCGCCCGCTAAGGTATATTCCCTTGTGAAAACCGTATTGTTAAGAGCCGCCATATCGTAGTCAAGCGTACACATTGCGGGTATATACTCTTTAAGTCCGAGTTTGGTCATGAGATAACAGATTCCGCAAGTGTAAAAAGTCGCGGTATACTGATTTATCGTCTTTCCGTCTTCAACGGCAAATCTCCACGAATAAGGGTTTTTAGCAGCCAAAATCTCGCTTTTTTCGGCTTGCTGTTTAAGTAATTCTCTACCCTTCTCGGTGTATGCCTTACTTTTCTTCGATGCGGCTTTCGTCAAGAAATTGTCACACATCGCGCCGCGGTAATAAACGCGCACTTCTTCCACTGTATACTTATTTTTTACCGAGAGCAAAATTGACGAAAGCAATGCGCAACTTAATATATTGATTAAAAATCTGTCGCCTTTTTCGAACTCTGTTACGTCTGCCAGAATTTTCTTATATTTTTTATGCGCCTCTTTCATAACGGCTTTCGGGTCGGATTCTCTTAACGCTTCGGAAAGCTGTTTTTTAAATGTTCCTTTATAACCTGCCCACATTAACTTCTGAACGAAACCGTATTTCATTTGTTTATCCACTCCTTTATGGCTTTTGAAAGTCTTTTATCTATATCAATTCTCGTTTCCTTACATTCTTTCGGGAACTCTTTCGCCGCTTTGAACATAACTTTCAAAAGGATGTTCGCCCCGATAGGGAAAATGGTTTTAAAAAGGCTTTCGGGGAAAACAAAGTGTGAACCGTGCTTATATGCGACAAATTCGGCGTCGCAATCGTGCGACTTTTCGGACAACCGCTTTTCCGCTCTTTTAACGTATTTTGCAGCGTTCCATAAACAATCGTCTTCCGCGCCTATCATAAGAAGTTTGCCCTTTATGTTTTCGATTTTTATAAATTCGTCTTCGGTGATGGGATGCGCCTCTTCCGAGTCGTCAAAAATCTTTTTAGAATCGATCATATTTCCCGACTTCTTTGTCTCCGATTTCACTACCTGCCAATACTCGGGGTGCTTATAACAAAACGGCATATACGGCAACGGCTTTCCACAATATGAAAACAGCGATTCCCCCTCGATAGGCCACTCTCTACAGCCGTCTTTTTTGCCTTGTTCAAATCCCTGCCATATAAAATCGCTTGCTGTCATCGCTATTGTAAGCGTAATGTCAGGAAAATACGACGCAGCGGTCAGCGCAAGCGTACCGGTGGTAGAGCCACCCACGATGCCTATTTTTTTGTTTCCGTTGTTTTTGAGCCACTCTATAGCTTTTTCGATCCTTTCGAGCGGATAATTATGGTGGCTGTAATTTTTCTTTCCCGGAGACATCGTAAGCACGTTTACGCCTTTCTTCATAAGCCATTTTACGCATGACTTCGCCATATAATCCTCCGCATCGTCACCGAGCATGGCAATTATCGCGCTGTTCGTCTCTTTTTTATTTTTCCAATACGCGCCGTAAAATCCGTCCGTTTTCACCTCGAAATGAATCTTTTTCATACCTTCTCCTTTGCAACGATTAAAACTTATTAAGTTCTGAATTACAATTCAGTTATCTTTTTCGCTTCTCTATCTCATTTTTATTCTGTAACGAATACCTTTTCTCCTCTATGTTTGCTCTTGCAAGTATTACTTGCACCACATTAGAATATGTTTTATTAACTATCACGAATTGACAAGCATTATCTCTTTTTAACATTCCGGCAAAATCCGTCCATTGTCCAAAATCATTTTCTTCTTTAATTATATTATACAGATTGACAACAAAAAAATCAAATGGTTAGCATAGGGTAACTTAATTTATTTATTAGTTACCTAAACATCTCATACAAACATTCTTTATATTTCATAAGTTTTCCTTTATCTTTACTATTTTTATTATAATTTTTCTCACTGCAAACAGGAAATCACCCCTCAAAACGGCATAAAAAAGAGAAAACTTTTGCATTGTTCTCTCTTTCTGTTTTTTATATTAAATCAAAAAGTCGAACATTCTTTTACGAATATCCGACTTTATGCTATCATTTGAAAGCTGTTTTCTATGTTATTTGATATTTTTTGTTGTGTTTTTCGGAAACCCCTTTCACTATTAATTGCATAATTGCCGATGCTCGTCACGCCATTGCCAATTGTCACACTCGTAAGGCCCGCGCAATTATAGAAAGCACCATACAAAATATTTCCGCCCGTTACTGTCACGGATTTCAAAGATGACGGTATGTAATATGTGGTAGACGTCGTTGAAGACGTACTGTTTCCATAATAATACTGCTTCGTTGCAACACCGCCGGTATAACTTGACGTGCCAAAGATATAACCAAACGGATATTGATATGTATCACTGCTTGTAACACCTGCTTTTTCGCCTACAAATGGAATGGTTATATTTTCAAGCGATGAACACCCTGAGAAGATCGAGCTGCCAATACTCGTTACGCTGTCTGGGATTGTTATGCTCGTTAAGCCGTTGCAACACTCGAAGACAGACTCTCCAATGCTTGTCACGCTATCGGGGACTATGATTGCAGCAAGCTTACTGCATTTAAAAAATGCCGATGCGCCTATTTCCGTAACATTATTACCGACAAATATCACGTCTGCCAGTTGTGTACATCCAGCAAACAATCCTTCTGGAACTTTTTCAACATTTTTCCCGAACACTGCGTGTTCAAGACTTGTTTTATTTTCAAATAAATTGTCTTTACATTCGGCATTAATCGCATTGTAAAAAACACCGGAAAGATTTGAGCATCCGTCAAAGACCTTTTCACCAAAATGCAAAACGGTAGACGGAATTGTTATGATTGACAATTCGCTTTGCCCTGCAAAAAAATCATCTGCAACAATTCTTGTTCCTTCTTTTATTGCATCTACTTTCAAGCATCCTTGTTTGACTGCTACTGCAACATTTCCTAAATACAACAACCCTGCAGGTTGGTCTTCAAACCATTTCGTACCCCACAAAACATTCTTGCCAATATGTTTCAAAGATTGTGACATACTTATCTTTTCAAGATTGATACATTGTGCAAATGCTGATTCTTCTATTTCTTCAACGCTGTCGGGAATCGATACTGCGTTCAATAAACTGCATCCATAAAATGCATTTTCTTCTATTTTTCTGATAGTATTCGGAAGGATTATATGATCAAGCGAAATCCAATCTTTGAATGAGTCCCTTGCAATTGTTTCGATCGTATCACTCAAATACGCAAGATTTATTCTTTGATTGTAGTATTCAAAAATATCTTTCTCTACAATCGTTCCATAATATTCGGCACAATAGGTATCGTAAGAAGTGTTATACATCAAAACGGAATCTCTCAAATTGGATATTGAAGTATATCCGCATTTGGTGCATTTTTCACCTGCCAATAACTCTCTATGGTCAATTGTGTTACTCACAACCGGCAGAGTCGTTCTCTTTACATAATCGCACTCTTCACACTTGTTGATTTCATATCCTTCAACAGTGCAAGTTGCTGGTACTTTTTCCAAAAGCACCATATTATGCTCATGCCCGACAGGCGTACTACTACCGTCGGAATCCTTTTTAGGGATAGTTGTAATATCTTTTCTTTCAGTACATCCCAAGATCGTGCAATGATGCGATTTTTCGCCATCGGTAGTTGTTGTTGATTCAATATCGATAGTCCACACCAAAGAAAACACATGTTCACCAACTTTCGGCATAGTTTCATACTTTTCTGCATCGCAAAGGGAACAATACCATACTCTCAAACCTTCTGAAATATGAGTCGGCTTTATAAGGATATGCCAAGAACCGAATTCATGTTTATGAGACGTCCATTTAACATACACATCAAGATTGCTCTTGATTCCGGTTTTCTTTAACGATTCAAAAGATGTTGCCGACATAAATGTACTATCCAAATATATTCCGTCAAAATAATACCCTTCTCTTTCAATTGAGGGAATATCGCTTGCAATTGTCCACTTAAATGTGCTATTGCCATTATTTGGATGAACGGTTACAATAAATTGACCATTTGTATCATTATTTGCATCGGATTGTTGGTTACCATTTTGCACTTGATTGTTATCTGTTGAATTTGTATTGCACGCAACAAATAATACTGTGAAAAAAATCAACATCAAAGCTACCAAAAAAATCGCTCTACCCAATTTTTTCATTATTTTGCCTCCACAAATTATTGAAATCACTTCAAAGAATCTTATTTGATTTCTTTGATTTATATTATTATACCATTGCAATTGCATTTTTCAATATATTTTTATTACAAAATGTCATATATACAAATATGCTATTTATCATTCAAAATGTAATTATCATTGAAATTGGAGAAAAATTATGAGAAAGTTTCATATTCAGATCACTCCGTCATCATCGACAAAAAGCGTGCGTTTTCCAGACGATGTAATCAAGGAAGTGGAAGATGCTATAAAAGACACCGACTGTTCCTTTAGCGCATTTGTAGTAGAGGCTGTCAGGGTTGCTCTTGAAAATCTAAAGGACGACTCGGAATAAAACGCTTATATTGCACAATATGAAAAAATCCCGACTTTGAATTGAAAGTCGGGACTTTTGTTTGAAATATTTCACAACTCGCACAAAGTGCGAATATCACTGCGACAAAGTCGCAATATTACTTTTGGTTCTATCCGAAAATATCACTGTTGCGTGGCAACAATATCACTCGCCGCGCATCGTATATTTATTTGCTTGCCTTTTGAGCCTCAAACCTATCCAACTTGTTTTTTTCCAATTTAAGATACATCCACTTGATCGGCGGACAGATTGCAAAGAGGAATTGCGCAAACGTGAAGAGTTTGGACGGGTTGACAAATTTGCGTTTATGCTCCAAACCTCTCACCATGCATTTGGCAACGTGTTGAGGCTTTTGTACGGGGAACGGACGCTCGCGGATGACTTTGCCATCCTGCCCTTCGACTGCTTTTTTGAAGAAGCCCGTGTCGGTTGCGATGGGATAAAGGCAAGTGAGGGCAACGTTTTTGGGAAGCTCGTAGCGCAAACCTTGTTGGAAGCCTTGCATTGCAAACTTGCTTGCGCTGTACAGCGTGTAGCCGGGCATTGCGAGCTTGCCGATTGCGGAAACCGTGATTGCCATATGACCTTGCTTGCCGCCGAGATATTCGACGTATTTTTGGTATGTATAGACGGGCGAAAACACGTTGACTTTGAAGATGTCCTCTATACGCTCCCAGTTGACGTAATCCATTGTTTCATAATACGGGAAGCCCGCGTTTGCAAAGAATATATCGATTGAGCCGAGTTTTTCGTCAGCGGTTTTGAAAATCAAATCCACATTCTCTTTTGAGGACACGTCGCACACCATCGTGAAAATGTTTTTTTGGTTGAGAGCCTCGATTCTGTCCGTGCGCAGGTCGACTGCCAAAATCGTATTGTCCCCGTTTGCAAGAAGTTTGAGCGTTTCGAGACCGATACCGCTGTTTGCGCCGGTGATGACGATGTTTTTGCCTTTTATCATAATTTTCTCCTTTTATCCGCCTAATTGCCACGCGGATTTTAATTAACCTGTTTACTATCTTATCTTTTCACGCAAGCTATATATTTACTAGTCGATTTTGAATAAATCGGCATATTATTTTGCCAAAATCTCGTCAAAAATCTTGTTTGCGTTGCGTTTGAGCTTGTCAAGCGAGCCTTTGTTATCGATTATTTGCGTGCTTTTCGCCATCAAAATCGACGACGGCACTTGCGAGCGAATACGCCTGATAGCCTGCGCCACGCTCATTCCTCTACCCTTTTTCAAGCGCAATATACGCTTCAAAAGCGGCGTTCTGACATACACGATTTCATCGAAAGCCTCGTCGCCGCCCTCGATAAAAAGCGGCAATTCGACCGCAAGCGGACTTTGCGCATATTCGGCAATCTTCCTCATAATTTCGGGATGAGCGATTGCGTTGAGCTTTTTGCGCTCGCTCTCGTTTGAAAAGACTATGCTTGCAAGCGTCTTTTTGTCCACTTCTCCGTTTCTGACCGCAGTGGGAAACGCCGTTTGAATTTTTTGAATATAAGACGGCGTTTTGATCAATTCCGAGTTGATTTCGTCTGCGCTAATGCAGAAAAAACCACGCTCCTTTGCGATTTTCATAACCTCGCTTTTGCCAGAACCTATACCGCCGATAATTGCGATTCTCATTTCAAATCACCCCAGTTGTCTGCGCTTGTCGCCTCGGCAACGAGAGGTACCGACAGTTTGACCGCGTGTTCCATTTCATAGGAAAGAATCTTTTTTACTTCCTCTTCTTCGTCCTTTGTTGCCTCGATGATGAGTTCGTCGTGGATTTGAAGTATCATTTTGGACTTCATGTTTTCAAGGCGTTTTTCGACGTTTATCATCGCAATCTTGATGATGTCTGCCGCCGAGCCTTGCAATGGCGTATTCATTGCCATGCGCTCCGCCGCCGAACGCACCATATAATTCGACGCTTTGAGGTCGGGCAAATTGCGACGTCTGCCAGACATCGTGAGCGAATACCCTCTCTCTCTTGCGTCTTCGACGTTTTTGTCCATAAACTCGCGCACTTTGGGATGCATTGTGAAATAGTTTGCGATAAACTCCTTTGCCATGTATTGCGGAATTGACAGGTTTTCTGCAAGTCCGTATCCGCTTATGCCGTAAATTATGCCGAAATTGACCGCTTTTGCGTCCCGTCTTTGTTGCGGCGTAACCTCGCTTACGGGAATGCCCAAAATCTGCGACGCTGTAATGGCGTGGATGTCGTCGTCGTGATTGAACGCCTCGATAAGTTGCTCGTCGCCGCTCATATGCGCAAGCAGGCGCAATTCTATTTGCGAATAGTCCGCGCTTACAAGCACGCAATTCTCCCCGGGAATAAACGCACTCTTGATATCCTTAGCCTCGTCGCTCCTTGCAGGAATGTTTTGAAGATTGGGATTCGTTGAGCTGAGTCTTCCCGTTTGCGTGATGCATTGATTGAACTCGGTGTGGATTCTTCCCCTGTTGACAAGCGGTTGAAGTCCCATGACGTAAGTGGATTGGAGTTTTGCATAATGGCGATATTCCAGCACGGCGTTTACTATCGGATGTTTAGGCGCAAGGTTTGAAAGCACGTCTTCGCTTACGGAATATCCCGTCTTCGTTTTTTTGCCGTGCGGCAAACCGAGCTTGTCGAAAAGTATATCTCCGAGTTGCTTGGGAGAAGCAATATTGAACGTTTCGCCTGCAAGCGAATATATCTCTTTCGTCAATCCTTCGATAATCTCGCCGTACTTCTTTTCAAGGGCTTTCAAAACGTCCGTCGACACTCTCACGCCCCTTTCTTCCATATTGCGCAAAACGACGCAAAGCGGCTGTTCAATGTCAAAAAACAACTTGTTAAGTCCTTGTTGTGCAAGTTGAGCGCGCAATTGTTGGCTTTCGTCAAACAATTCCACCGCGCCGATTTCATAGCCGTCCGCACCCAAAACTTGCTCTAAACTCTTTATGGGTGCGCTGCCTCTTGCAAGGTGGGCGGCAATCATAACGTCGAAAAATTTATCTTGGTCGAACCCGTATGTTTTGCTCAAATTTTTATAGTCATAACATATCAGTTCTCTGCCTTTTGCCACTTCTTTGAGCGTTGCGATTGCGTCGTCGAATCCTATGCCTTCGCTGAACAAATCTTCGACGCAACTCACGGTGTATTCCGTCTTGTCGTCCACCGCAAACGATACGTCGCGCCCTATAAGGACTGCGATTTTGTCGCCTTTAACGGCATTTTCTATTTCGTTTGTGCTTGTAAGTTTGACAATGTTTTTTTCAATCTTTTTCGCTTGGGGAACGTCCTCTTGCACGGAGTCGAAACTCATTCTGTTTGCAAGCGACGTGATTTCAAGCTCGCCAAGCTTTGCTCTGACTTCACCGCTATACACAGGCGTAAAAGCAATGTCTTCGAGAGTGCACTCGACGGGAACGTTGCAGTTGATAGTGACAAGCTCTTTGCTCAAAAGCGCAAGCTCTTCGTTGTTTTGAATATTTTGTCCCAGTTTGCCGGGAATATCGCTTGCGTTTTTCAAGATGCTTTCAAGCGAGCCGTATTTGTCCAAAAGTTGCTTCGCCGTTTTTTCGCCCACTCCGGGAATACCCGGCACGTTGTCAGACGTATCTCCTCTCAATGCTTTGTAATCTATAAACTGCTCAACGGTAAATCCGTCTTGCAAAAGGCGTGCCACGTCGTACACTTCGATGTCGCTGACGCCTTTTTTTGTCCAAAAAACTTTTGTCGTCGGGCTTACGAGCTGGAAGCTGTCGCGATCTCCCGTGACTATGATACATTCGTCGTCGAAACGCTTTGAGAGCGTGCCCAAAATGTCGTCGCCTTCATAGCCTTGCAAGCTGACGATTTTGATTCCCATTGCCGTAATAAGCTCTTTGAGAGGCTCTACTTGCTGACGGAGTTCCTCGTCCATAGGCTTTCTCGTCGCCTTGTACTCTTTGTACATCTCGTGACGGAACGTCGGGCCGTGCAAGTCGAACGCAGCCGCAATATGCGTGGGATTTTGCTCCTTGATTATCTTCAATAGTATGCTCAAAAAGCCGTATATCGCACCCGTGTATAATCCTTTCGAGGATTTGAGATTGGGAAGTGCGTGATACGCGCGGTGCATAAGACTGTTTGAATCCAAAAGCAATATTTTGTTTTGCGCCATATTTCACCTATATATCGTCAATACGATTATTCTGTCCTTTTTCGGGCAAGCAAAAACTCTCTGAGTCCTTTGTCCATAAGTTCTTTCGCGTCGTCGTAGCCCGTTTGCATATATGCGTGTATGCGCGAGCTTGAAAACGCCATAGCGGGCCCCAAATCCTCTTTGGGAGCTATGAAGAACAAATCGGGATTGCCCTCCACTTTGCGTTTGGGCTGTTTGCTTTCCACGTTCGTGCGGATTACGAGCATCTTGTCGTAGCCGTTTTTCACAAGCAGATTTATGGGCATATTGTCGTAAACTCCGCCGTCAATATACTTCTTGTCGTCGATGATTTTGGGCGGAAAAATCGGGAAAGTCGCAGATGCGATGATGTAGTCCACAAGTTTTCCCTCGTCGATTTCGTCCATCATTTTTTCGACGGGTTGCATATCCGAGATGTTGAACGTGACGAGTCCGTAGTCCTTGCCCGACGCACGAATATCCTCCTCGTTTACGATAGTGTCAAAAAACTTTTGAGATTTCTCGTAGGAAGATTCCAACATTTTGAAAGTGCCAAGTTTCTTTTCAAGCATAACTCGCAAAATCGCGGGTTTCAAATCCAAGCCTTTGAGAGCGGCGGTTTCCTCGTCGCTCAAATCGAAAACGGTGTTGGTTTGTATCTCGTTCCACACGTCGAAAAGTTTAGAATATCCGCCCTCGAGATAAATTGCGCCGTTGATTGCGCCTATCGAAGTGCCCACAACGCCGTCAAACTCCACCAACAGTTCCCTCACTGCCATAAGCGCGCCTATTTGATATGCGCCCTTCACGCCGCCGCCTTCGAGAACCAATCCCAACTTTTGTTTTTCTTTGCTCATTTGTATCCTTATATAGTTTTTATACTTTTGATAATTGTATCACACAAATCGGCTTTTTGTAAAGACAAGAAAACCCACGCGCTTTTCCGGTGTTTTTATTATAAAAACAAAAAACGGCGGAATGCAATAGCAAACCGCCGCCCTCGTATAGTTTTTGTCAATCGACGTTGTCCTCGATTTGTTCCGAATTGTCGCTTGCGGCGGCAACCTCGCACAAAACTTCTTTCTCTTCTTCGATTGCTACGTCGCCCTTTGCGATTTCGTCTTCGACGGATGCAAGTTCCGCTTGCTCGTCAGCGATTTCGTGCGAGATTTCTTCTTCTTTACGAGCGTTGATTTCGGCAAGCATTTGAGTCATTTTCGTCTCGTTGAGGAAGTATTTTTTCTTGTAGATGAGCATTGCCGCAATCATAAATACGATAGGAATAATGCACGTGCATACAAGCAGGATTTTTATGCTGTTCTGCCCGTTTGCCTGCACGTCGGCGATGACCATCTCTCTCGTTTCGGTGCTGAGATTTCTGTCTATTGCGGTGAGTCGGTTGGTGTAAGTGAGAACGCCTGCGATGATGTAGACGAGCGACACCAACCCTTGCATAAGCGCAGAGCCCATTTTTGCTGTAAACGGACGAAGTGCGAAAATCAAACCCTCGTCGCGCTTGCCCGTCCTGTACTCGTTGTATTCGACGGTGTTTGCCATGTTGATAACCATAATCATATAGAATCCGCTGCCCCAACCTGCAATCGTATAGGCGAAAAACGTCATCAAAAAGCGCAGAGTTATCGTCATACCCAGCACTTCAAACAGTACGATTTTTGGCACCGTAAGCCCAAGAATCATCATCAGAGCATAGCCGATTATGATGGCAAAACCGCAAGAATACAGCAGTTTGTCGCGCCCGTATTTTTTGGAAAGAGCAGGATAGAACAGCGTAAAGATCACCGACACCGCCGCAAAGCCCAAACCGAACACCATCCATAGCGTGCCGTTGTAGGCGTTGTCGAAGTAAACGTACATCATGCCGAGTCCGCCGCCGACAACGTTTGTACCGATGTTAAACAGGAGCATTACCAGCGCGCTCCACATAAGCTGATCGTTTTTGAAAAGCACGCGGAACATGTCTTTGAGTTTCATCGGCGGAGTTTTGAGAAAGTTTTTGGGAAGAGGATTCTCTTTGACGCCGAGTATGGTGAAAAGTTGGAATCCGCACATCAGCACCACCGCCACGACGGACATTATCCCGAAAGCCGCCGTCGAGCTGCCCCCTATCGGATTGTCGCCCATTGCGAATGTGGGAATGATGAGTCCCGCAAGTCCTCCGCCTATGCTCACCGAGATTTGCGTGACGGTCATGAGTTTGTCTCTGTCATGCGCATTGGACGTGAGCGTGGGCATCATGCCCCAATAGGATATGTCGTTCATGGTGAACGTAATCGAGAAAAGGAAGTACATTGCGGCAAGCAAGCCTATAAACGCCCAGCCCTGCGCAGGTACGTTGAACAGCACGAGTATAACAACGCCCGTCGTAAGACATCCTATGAGCTGCCACGGCTTGTACTTACCCCATTTTGTGCGCGTATTCTCGACTATGCCTCCCATAATCGGGTCGTTGAACGCGTCAAAGATTCTTGCAAGCACGATGATGATTGTGATTGCTGAAAACTGCGCCGTGTTGAGGCTCTTCGTAAACACGCAAAACGACAAGAGATATCCGTTGAACAGATTGTACAAAAAATCTCTGCCCAGCGTGCCGAACGCGTACATAAACAGGTTGCGATTGGACAGTTTGTCTTCGCTTAAAAGATTGCCGTCCTCTTTTGCCGAATTATTGATTTCGACTGCGTTTAGGTCATTTTTCTGCATAATTTTCCCCTTTATGCTTGATACGTAAATTATAGCAAACCGCAATGTAAAATTCAATATCGAATAAAAAATAATCTGCATAGCATATCAAATAATCGACAATCGTTCAACAACCATTGCACATGGAAATATTTGTCCCGTAAATCATAGAATTTCAGTCGTTTTTTTTCAATCGTTATTTACATTTTTGAATCGATGTGTTAATATACTTAACGTAGGATAACTCCTAAAAAACAATAATGTGAGGATTTTTTATGGCAAAACGCAAAGGCGATTATTTCGGACTCGGCTATGTCGTGAGTCTCATTCTTGCAATCATCCCCGTCACCTCTTGGATTCTCGGCGCAGCCACAAGATTTAAGGAAGGCAAAATCGTTGCGGGACTTCTCCGTTTAATTTTCGGATTCAACATCGTGTGGATTGTTGACCTCGTACTCATGATTGTCAAAAAATCGATTTGGCGTCTTCTCAACTGCTGATATGATAATTGAATTTGAAAACAAAATTTATCAAGACAAAAAGCAAGCTCTCAACGAGTTTGCTTTTTGCCACTATCCCCTTACGCTGACAATAGACGGAAATCAAATGACTTTCGATTGGTTCAGTCAACTTGAAGAATACATTTTGACGCATTGATTGACTAACGAACAGTTTGATTTCACCAAAAAAGGACGCATACAGCGTCCTTTTTTAGCTACAAGAGTTGAACGGCGTGTACTCTAAATTAGATGCGCCCCCTCTTTCCCTTTCGGGCTTTTCTCCCACCACTCAAATAGGGGCAATTCTCTACAAAATTATCCGTCGTTCGCGGGGGAGACAGTCGGCACTCGCATAGATGGGGACAATCCTCTCATTATGCCACTTCGCCTGCGTGGCGGCTACGCAACAGAATGCCACGCATT
>OLZT01000273.1_pt1 | contig 21812 bp, 18 predicted proteins | sample 1644501 | NCBI WGS metagenome assembly OLZT01 (sample SAMEA103958140, study PRJEB25191) | human gut metagenome | biome: human-associated habitat [ENVO:00009003]; feature: intestine environment [ENVO:2100002]; material: feces | place: Germany | collected 2013/2015 | reverse complement strand
TATTTGGCACCTATTGTATAATGCGGATTTTGGTATTTATGCAGTGTTGCCTTAAGATTTTAATCGGGAAATAGTATCAGTTTCCGTAACCCCGTGGCACCCACAGGCCGTGCGCGGTCTGTGCCTTTCATAAGACAAGAACACTGGAGGAATCATCGTGCACAGAGAACACCTTGGGAGCCGTTTGGGCTTCATTCTCCTCAGCGCCGGTTGCGCCATCGGCATCGGCAATGTATGGAAATTCCCGTGGATGACCGGGCAGTATGGCGGCGGCGCGTTCGTCGTGATCTACCTGCTCTTCCTGCTGATCCTGGGTGTCCCCGTTTTGACCATGGAATTCGCCATGGGACGCGCCGCTCAGAAAAGCCCTCTGAAAATGTACCAGGCGCTGAAGCCCGGCGGACACTGGGGCTGGCACGGCTACGTCTGTTTGCTCGGCAACGTGGTTCTGATGATGTTCTACACCACCGTCGCCGGCTGGATGCTGCAATATTTTGTGGACACCGCCGCCGGACGCTTCGTGGGACTTGACGTTTCCGGGGTGGAGACCGCCTTCGGCAACATGCTTGCGAACCCTGTCCAGCAGACGGTTTACATGGGCGTGATCGTCATATCCGGCTTTTTCATCATCTCAATCGGTGTTCAGAAGGGATTGGAGCGGGTGACCAAGTGGATGATGATGGCGCTGATCGTGCTGATGCTGGCGCTGGCTGTACACAGTCTGTTCCTCCCCGGCGGCTCCGAGGGACTGAAATTCTACCTGCTGCCCGATATCCAGCGCCTGAAAGACGCCGGCGTTGGCAATGTCATCGTGGGCGCCATGAACCAGTCCTTCTTTACATTGAGCCTTGGCATCGGCGCCATGGCCATCTTCGGCAGCTACATCGGCAAGAATCACGCGCTGGCGGGCGAGTCCGTCCGGGTCTGCGCGCTGGACACGCTGGTGGCGCTTTGCTCCGGCCTCATTATCTTCCCCGCCTGCTTCTCCTACGGCGTGGACGTCAAGAGCGGCCCCGCGCTGATCTTCATGACCCTGCCCAACGTGTTCAACAACCTGCCCGCGGGGCGCTTCTGGGGGAGCCTGTTCTTCCTGTTCATGACCTTCGCCGCCTACTCTACGGTTCTCGCGGTGTTTGAAAACATCGTCTCCTGCGTCAGCGAGCTGACCGGATGGAACCGCAGGAAGACCTGCCTGATCTGCGGCATTGCCCTCTTCCTGCTGAGCCTGCCCTGCCTGCTGGGCTACAACCTGTGGAGCAATTTCCGCCCCATCGCCGGGCGGGACGTGCTGGACAGCGAGGATTTTCTGGTCAGCAACCTGCTGCTGCCTCTGGGCAGTCTGCTGTTCATCATTTTCTGCACCACCCGCTACGGCTGGGGCTGGGAGAATTTCCTCGCCGAAGCCAACGAGGGCAAAGGGCTGAAAATCGCCAAATGGCTGCGGCCTTATATGACCTACGTGCTGCCTGTGATCGTGGGCATCATTCTGGTCTTCGGCCTTTACAACTTCTTCGCCGCGTAAACGCTGCCCCGAAAGAGCGCACCTCTTTCGGGGCAATTTTATCGATTTGGCAAGATTCACATGGAATCTTGCCAAAAACCGTCAGGAATCGTCTTTCTGCGAGTTGACGGGGGTCGCCCCCGATGATATAATACTCCTGTACATCAACAAACCCTTATGACTGACGGATTAGGCTGCATCCGAGTTTTCGGAGCAGACCGAAGTGGAGCACCACATGGAGTAAGGGCATATCCCCATTTCCTGCCGACCGTCTGGGCTCACTTTCCCGTTACAGCGGGCGAGTGCGCCCTTTTTTCTATGCATACGCATAGAAAAAAGAAAAAATGTGCCATTTCCTCGCCCCTGCGGGGCAACCGGAAATGATGCACAAAAACTTCATGCTTATGCCTTTGCGCATTTTCGCAGTGCGGTGTTCACGCATGAAGTTTCGTTTCCAACAAGGAGGTCAACACATGAAAAAAGTCGGAATCGTCATGGGCAGCGACAGCGATCTGCCCATCCTGCGCAAAACCATGGATACCCTGACGTCTCTGGGCATTCCCTACGAATGTCACATCTACTCCGCCCACCGCACCCCCGAGGAGGCTCGGGATTTTGCCGTATCCGCACGGGCAAACGGCTTTGGCGCGCTCATCGCCGCCGCCGGTATGGCCGCGCACCTCGCCGGCGCCATCGCGGCAAACACCACCCTGCCGGTCATCGGTATTCCCTGCAAAGGTCCTTGTCTCGACGGCATTGACGCTCTTCTTTCCACGGTCATGATGCCCTCCGGTATTCCGGTGGCCACCGTAGCCGTAAACGGGGGCGTGAATGCCGCTTTGTTGTCCGCCCAGATTCTGGCAGTGGAGGACGCGGAGCTTGCCGCGAAGCTGGACGCCAGACGCGCCGCCGACGCGGCCAAGGTGCTCGAGAAAGACGCCGCCCTTCAGGCGGAACTGAACGGCTGAGGGAGGAAAAGCAATGGGCGGTTTCTTCGGGGCGATTTCCCATAAGAATTGCATTTACGACGTTTTCTTCGGCACGGACTACCACTCCCACCTCGGCACCCGCCGGGCCGGACTCGCCTTTTACGATACGGAAAAGGGCTTCCAGCGGCAGATACACAGCATTGAAAACACCCCCTTCCGCACGAAATTTGACGACGACATGGCAAAATTCAGCGGAAACGCCGGTATCGGCTGCATTTCCGACACCGACCCTCAGCCTTTGCTGGTGCGCTCCCACTTGGGGATGTTCGCCATCTCCACCGTGGGCATCATCAACAACGCCGAACAGCTGGTGGCCGAGACCTTTTCCGGGCCGGGGCATCAGTTCATGGCCATGTCCTCCGGCAAGATCAACACCACCGAGCTGACCGCCGCCCTCATCAACCAGCGGGGCAGCCTGATCGAGGGCATCCGCTACGCGCAGGAGGTCATCGACGGCTCCTGCACCATTCTGCTGCTGACCCCCGACGCCATCATCGCCGCCCGGGATCGGCTGGGGCGGCTGCCCGTGCTGGTGGGGAAAAATAACGACGGTCTTTGCGTGTCCTTCGAGTCCTTCGCCTACCACAAGCTGGGCTATCAGGACCATTACGAGCTTGGCCCCGGTGAGATCGTGAAAATGACGGCGGACGGCCTTACTCAGCTGGCCGCCCCCGGCACGAAAATGAAGATCTGCGCCTTCCTGTGGACGTACTACGGCTACCCCAACTCCAACTACGAGGGCAAAAACGTGGAGGTCATGCGCTACCGCAACGGCGAGATCATGGCCCGCAAGGAAATGGAAGCCGGCACCATGCCGGACGTGGACTTCGTGGCGGGCGTGCCGGACTCCGGTCTGCCCCACGCCATCGGCTACGCCAACCAGTCCCACAAGCCCTTCGCCCGTCCCTTCGTCAAGTACACCCCCACATGGCCCCGTTCCTTCACTCCCGCCAATCAGGAGATGCGCAATCTGGTGGCGAAGATGAAGCAGATCCCCGTGCCGGAACTGATTCAGGGCAAGAAGCTGCTGTTCGTGGACGACTCCATCGTCCGGGGCACCCAGCTGCGGGAGACGGTGGACTTCCTGTACGAAAGCGGCGCGAAGGAAGTGCATATGCGCTCCGCCTGTCCGCCCATCATGTACGGCTGCAAATATCTGAATTTCTCCCGCTCCAACTCCGAAATGGAGCTGATCGCCCGGCGGACGGTTCAGAATCTGGAGGGCGACGAGGGGCAGAAGCACTTAGACGAGTACGCCGACGGCAGCACGCAGCGGGGCAAATGTATGCTCAAGGCCATCTGCGAGGAAATGGGCTTTGACTCGCTTGGCTACCAGTCTCTGGACGGCCTGCTGGAGGCCATCGGGCTGGACAAAGACAAAGTTTGCACCTACTGCTGGAACGGCAAAGAATAACCGAACGAAAAGGAGCGTCATTATGGAACACAACAATTCCCAGTCCGCCAGCTACGCTGCCGCCGGTGTGGACATCACCGCCGGATACAAGGCCGTGGAGCTGATGAAGACCCACATCGCCCGCACCCGCAACTTAGGCTGTCTGGACGACGTGGGCGGCTTCGGCGGCTGCTTCGGCCTGCCCATTGCCGGGATGGAGGAGCCGGTGCTGGTCTCCGGCACCGACGGCTGCGGCACCAAGGTCAAACTGGCCATCCTCATGGACAAGCACGACACCATCGGCATCGACGCCGTGGCCATGTGCGTCAACGACATCATCTGCGTGGGCGCAAAGCCCCTGTTCTTTCTGGATTACATCGCCTGCGGCAAAAACGTGCCGGAAAAGATTGCCGAAATCGTGGGCGGCGTGGCGGAGGGCTGCGTCCAGTCCGGCGCGGCGCTCATCGGCGGCGAGACCGCAGAACACCCCGGCCTGATGCCCGTGGAGGACTACGATCTTGCGGGCTTCGCCGTGGGCATTGTGGATAAGAAGAAGATTCTGGACAAGACCAGAATGGCGGAAGGGGACGCGGTCATCGCGCTGGCTTCCTCCGGCATTCACTCCAACGGCTTCAGCCTGATCCGCAAGGTTTTCCGCATTGACGAGAACCCCGCCGAAATTTACCGGCCCTGCGATGCGCTGGGCGGGAAAACCATCGCCGAGACCCTGCTGACCCCCACGAAGATCTACGTCAAGTCCGTTCTGGCGCTGCTGAAAAAAGTTGACGTCAAGGGCATCAGCCACATCACCGGCGGCGGCTTCTATGAGAATATTCCCCGCTCCATCCCCGACGGCCTGTGCGCGAAAATCGACAAGAGCGCCGTTAAGGTGCTGCCCATCTTCGACCTGATTGCAAAGACCGGCAATATTCCCGAGCGGGACATGTTCAACACCTACAACATGGGCGTGGGCATGAGCATCGTTGTTCCCGCTGCGCAGGTGCAGACCGCGCTGGACATCCTCACCGCCCACGGCGAGGACGCCTACGTCATCGGCACCATCACCAAAAACGACGAAGAAAAGGTGATTCTGGAATGACGGCCAAAATCGCAGTTCTGGTCTCCGGCGGCGGCACCAATTTGCAGGCGCTGATCGATGCTCAGCAGCGGAGCGAGCTGGGCGGCGGAGAGATCACCGCCGTGATCTCCTCCAAGGAGAGGGCTTATGCTCTGGAGCGGGCGCGGAAAGCGGGTATCCCCGGCTATGTGCTGCCCCGGAAAAGCTTCGACTCCAACCGCGCCATGACGCTGGCGCTGGTGGAAAAGCTGAGGGCGCTGGACATTGATTTAGTGGTTCTGGCGGGCTGCATGGTCATCTTCACCGAGGAACTGGTGCAGGCCTACCCCAACGCCATTATGAACGTCCACCCCGCCCTGATCCCGTCCTTCTGCGGACAGGGCTTCTACGGACTGCATGTCCATGAAGCGGCGCTGGCCTACGGTGTCAAGCTCTCCGGCGCGACTGTGCATTTTGTCAGCGCGGAATGCGACGGCGGCCCCATTATCGCCCAGAAGGCCGTCCCCGTTCTCCCCGGAGATACCCCCGAGACGCTTCAAAAACGCATTATGGAGCAAGCCGAATGGAAGCTGCTGCCGGAAGCCGTGCGCCTGTTCTGTGAGGGCAGGCTCCGGGTGGAAGGCCGCACCGTTATCATCGAACAGGAGTGAAAACGCTATGAATGTTTACGAAATAAAGTCCATGGCCGAGCGCCTCAGCGGCAACACCTACCCCGGCCGGGGCATTGTGCTGGGCGTCACCCCCGACGGCAAGACCGCCGTGGCCGCCTATTTCATCATGGGACGCAGCGTCAATTCCCGGAACCGGGTCTTCGTTCAGGAGCCGGACGGCATCCGCACGGAAGCCTTCGACCCCAGTCTCATGAAAGACCCCCATCTGATCATCTACCATCCCGTTCGGGAGGCCGGTCAGGGTCTCATCGTCACCAACGGCGACCAGACGGACACTGTCTGGGAATATCTCTCCAAGGGCGAGAGCTGGGAAGCCGCCCTGCGCACCCGCCAGTTTGAGGACGACGCCCCCAACTGGACGCCCCGCATTTCCGGCCTGCAGGCAGAGGACGGCAGCTATAAGCTGTCCATCCTGAAATCCGCCGACCCGGAGGGCACGGCATGTGCCCGGTTCTTCTATGAGTACCCCGCCGTCCCCGGTCTGGGGCATTTCCTCCACACCTACGTCTGCGACGGCAATCCCGTGATTCCCACTTTTCAGGGAGAGCCGGAACGGGTCAGCATCCCCGGGGACATCGACGATTTCACCCGGGAGCTGTGGGAGAACCTGAACCCCGACAATAAAATTTCCCTGTTTGTGCGCTATACCAACTTGGAAACCCATGAGTACCGGCAGCGAATTCTCAATAAGCACGTAAAGTGACACCGCGTGGAGGGAAGGAACATGAAAGAATTTGAACTGAAATACGGCTGCAACCCCAACCAGAAGCCCGCGAAGATCTACATGGCAGACGGCTCCGAGCTGCCCATCACCATCCTGAACGGCCGCCCCGGCTACATCAATTTTCTGGACGCCCTCAACTCATGGCAGCTTGTGAAGGAGCTGAAGGAAGCCACCGGCATGGCCGCCGTGACGTCCTTCAAGCACGTCTCCCCCACCTCCGCCGCCGTGGGAAAGGTGCTGCCGGAAAACCTGAAAAAGGCGTGCTTCGTGGACGACGTTCCCGAACTGGACGACAGCCCCCTCGCCTGCGCCTACGCCCGGGCAAGAGGCACCGACCGGATGTGCTCCTTCGGCGACTGGGTCGCCCTGTCCGACGTGTGCGACGTGACCACCGCGAAGCTCATCGCCCGGGAGGTCTCCGACGGCGTGATTGCCCCCGGCTACACAGAGGAAGCACTGGCCATCCTGAAAACCAAGCGCAAGGGCGGCTACAACGTGGTCGCCATCGACCCCGACTACGTTCCCGCCGAGCAGGAGACGAAGCAGGTCTTCGGCATCACCTTCCAGCAGGGGCGGAACAATTTCAAGATCGGTGAGCATCTGCTCCGGAACATCGTCACCAAGAACAAAGACCTGCCCGAATCCGCCAAAATCGACCTGATCGTGGCGCTCATCACCCTGAAATACACCCAGTCCAACTCCGTGTGCTTCGCCTATGACGGGCAGGCCGTGGGCGTGGGCGCGGGTCAGCAGTCCCGCATCCACTGCACCCGGCTGGCCGGCTCCAAGGCCGACACCTTCTTCCTGCGCCAGCACCCCAAGACCCTGTCCCTGCCCTTCCGCGCCGACCTCGGCCGCCCCAACCGGGACAACGTGATCGACGGCTACATCAACGGCAACGAGGAGGACGTCTGCGCCGACGGCATCTGGCAGAACTACTTCACCCGTCAGCCCGACCGGCTGACCGAAGAAGACAAGCGGGAATTCCTGTCCAAATTTGACGGCGTTTCCCTCGGTTCCGATGCTTTCTTCCCCTTCCCCGACAACATCAAGCGCGCCAAAGCCTCCGGCGTCAAGTACATCGCCCAGCCCGGCGGCTCCATCCGGGACGATCTGGTCATCGAGGAATGCGATAAGGACGGCATGGTCATGGCCTTCACCGGCATGAGACTGTTCCACCACTAAGGGGGATTGCTTATGAAACTGTTAGTCGTAGGCGGCGGCGGACGGGAACACGCCATCATCAAAAGCCTGAAAAAGAATCCCGAGGTCACGGAAATTTTCGCTCTCCCCGGCAACGGCGGCATCGCGGCGGACGCAGTGTGCGTCCCCATCGGCGCTACGGAAATTGACAAGATCGTCGCCTTCGCGCAGGAGCAAAAGGTAGATTACGCCGTGGTCGCGCCCGACGACCCGCTGGTACTGGGCTGCGTGGACGCGCTGGAAGCAGCTAAAATCCCCTGCTTTGGTCCCCGCGCCCGGGCCGCCATCATTGAGGGCAGCAAGGTCTTTTCCAAGAATCTCATGAAAAAGTACGGCATCCCCACCGCCCGGTACGAGGTTTTTAGCGACATGGCCGCCGCCCTTGCCTATCTGGACACCGCCCCCATCCCCACCGTCATCAAGGCCGACGGCCTGGCGCTTGGAAAGGGCGTTATCATCGCCCAGACCCGGGACGAGGCCAAGGCCGCCGTCCGGGATATGATGGAAAATCACGTTTTCGGCAAATCCGGCGACCACGTGGTCATTGAGGAATTTCTCACCGGCCCGGAGGTCTCCGTGCTGGCCTTCACCGACGGCAAGGTGGTCAGGCCCATGGTGTCCTCCATGGATCACAAGCGGGCGGGGGACGGCGACACCGGCCTGAACACCGGCGGCATGGGCACCGTCGCCCCCAACCCCTACTACACCCCGGCCATCGCCGAACGGTGCATGAAGGAAATCTTCCTGCCCACCATCGCCGCCATGAACAGCGAAGACCGCACCTTCCGGGGCTGCCTTTACTTCGGCCTGATGCTCACCCCCGACGGCCCCAAGGTCATTGAATACAACTGCCGCTTCGGCGACCCGGAGACGCAGGTGGTGCTGCCTCTGCTGGAAAGCGACCTGCTGACCGTCATGCAGGCGACAACCAACGGCACGCTGGCGGACACGGAGGTTCGCTTCTCCGATAAATATGCCTGCTGCGTCATCACCGCCTCCGCCGGGTATCCCGTCAGCTACAAGAAGGGCTACGAGATCACCATGACCCCGGAAGCCGCCGCCCACACCTATGTTGCAGGCGCGAAGCTGGAAAATGGGAAGCTTCTGACTTCCGGCGGCCGGGTCACCGGCACCACCGCCGTGGCCGGTTCTCTGGCAGACGCCATCCGGGAAGCCTACCGCCTTGCAAGCGGCGTGCAGTTTGAAAACGCCTACCGCAGAAGCGACATCGGCCAGCGCGCCCTGCAAGCTGGGAATCACTGATAAAATCGCCTTCGGCTGAGCAGCGGGTCTTTTGCCCCCATGCCGCAGGCCGAAAAACGGGAAATACATCCAGTATTCCTCCGTTTTCCGGCCTTTGCCTGAGGACAAAATCCCTCGCTGTCAGCTCTCGCCGATTTCATCAGTGCTTCCCTCAACTCTGAATAAATCACATCAGGAGGAATAACCCCATGGTTTATCGGGTATTTGTAGAAAAAAAGGAAGGTCTGGACAACGAGGCCAAGGGTCTGCTGAATGAGGCCAGAACCTTACTTGGCATGGAGCGGCTGGAAAATGTCCGGCTGTTCAACCGGTACGACGCGGAAAATATCACGGAAGACCTGTTCCGGTACGCCGTGAAGACGGTCTTCTCCGAGCCGCAGCTGGATACCGCTTCTGCGTCCATTCAGCTTCCCGGCGTTTACGTCTTCGCCGTGGAGGCGCTGCCCGGCCAGTTTGACCAGCGGGCGGATTCCGCCGCCCAGTGCATCCAGATCATCTCTCAGGGCGAGCGTCCCCTCATCCGCACCGCCAAGGTCTACGCCCTGTATGGTGCGCTGACGGACGGGGACATCCGGGAATTCAAAAAATACGTCATTAACCCGGTGGAATGCCGGGAGGCGTCTCTGGACGTGCCGGAGACCCTCGCCATCCGCTATGACATCCCCACGGAGGTGGCGACCCTGACCGGCTTCACGGGCCTGAGCCGTGACGAGCTGGCGGACTTTATCGCGAACTACGGCCTTGCCATGGACTTGGACGATATCGCCTTCTGCCAGTCCTATTTCCAGAAGGAAGACCGCGACCCCACCATCACGGAAATTCGCATGATTGACACCTACTGGTCCGATCACTGCCGCCACACCACCTTCGGCACCATTCTCGACCACGTGACCTTCGAGGACGCCCTGCTGCAAAAGACCTACGAGGACTATCTGGAAACCCGGAATGCCCTTGGCCGCAGCGAGAAGCCCATCTGTCTGATGGACCTCGCGACCATCGCCGTCAAGCACCTGAAGGCCGCGGGCAAGCTCCCTAAGCTGGATGAGAGCGAGGAGATCAACGCCTGCACAGTGAAGATGGACGTCACCGTGGACGGCGTCACCGAGCCGTGGCTGCTGCTCTTCAAGAACGAGACCCACAACCATCCCACGGAGATCGAACCCTTCGGCGGCGCGGCCACCTGCATCGGCGGCGCCATCCGCGACCCTCTGTCCGGGCGGAGCTACGTCTACGGCGCCATGCGCGTCACCGGCGCGGCCGACCCTCTGACCCCCGTGTCCGAGACCATCCCCGGCAAGCTGCCCCAGCGGAAAATCGTCACCACCGCCGCCGCTGGCTATTCCTCCTACGGCAACCAGATCGGCCTTGCCACCGGCATTGTGGATGAGATCTACCATCCCGGCTACGCCGCCAAGCGCATGGAGATCGGCGCGGTCATCGCCGCCGCCCCCGCGGAAAATGTCCGCCGGGAGCGCCCCGACCCCGGCGACGTGGTCATCTTGCTGGGCGGCAACACCGGCCGGGACGGCATCGGCGGCGCGACGGGTTCCTCCAAGGCTCACACCCAGCAGTCGGTAGAAACCTGCGGCTCCGAGGTGCAGAAGGGCAACGCCCCCGAGGAGCGGAAGCTCCAGCGCCTGTTCCGCAATGGCGAAGCCTCCCGTCTCATCAAGCGGTGCAACGATTTTGGCGCGGGCGGCGTGTCCGTGGCCATCGGCGAGCTGGCCGACGGTCTGGAGATCGACCTGAACGCCGTTCCCAAGAAATATGACGGTCTGGACGGCACCGAGCTGGCCATCTCCGAATCTCAGGAGCGGATGGCCGTTGTCGTGGAAGCGAAGGACGCGGCGCGGTTCCTCGAACTGGCCGCCACGGAGAACCTGAACGCTGTCCCCGTGGCCGTGGTCACGGAAAGCCCCCGTCTGGTGATGAACTGGAACGGCAAAAAAATCTGCGACATCAGCCGGGAGTTCCTGAATTCCAACGGCGCGGCCAAGCACATGGACGCCGCTGCCGAAAAGGCGCAGAGCTACGGCAAGACCGTGACCGGCAGCTTCGCCGAGAACTTCCTCGCCGTGGCTTCCGACCTGAACACCTGCTCCAAGCGGGGTCTGTCCGAGCGGTTCGACTCCACCATCGGCGCGGGCACCGTGCTGATGCCCTTCGGCGGAAAATATCAGCTCACCCCCATTCAGGCCATGGTGCAGAAAATCTCCGTGGAGAAGAAGCACACCGACGACTGCTCCTTCATGGCCTTCGGCTATAACCCCTTCATCACCTCCGCTTCTCCCTATCACGGCGCGTATCTGGCTGTGGTGGAGTCCGTGTGTAAGCTGATCGCCTCCGGCGCGTCCTTCGAGGACACCTACCTGACTTTCCAGGAATATTTTGAGCGCCTCGGCAAGGATCCCAAGCGCTGGGGCAAGCCCCTTGCCGCGCTGCTGGGTGCGTTCCGGGCGCAGATGGAGCTGGGCATCGGCGCCATCGGCGGCAAGGACTCCATGTCCGGTTCCTTCGAGAAGCTGGATGTTCCGCCCACGCTGGTCTCCTTCGCCGTCACCACCGGCAAGACCGGCGAAGTGGTCTCCCCCGAATTCAAGGCCGCGGGTCACAAGGTCTGCCTGCTGACCCCCGCCTACGACGAAAACGGCCTGCCCGAAACCGCTTCCCTGCTGGAAACCTTCGATACCGTCACCGAACTCCTTCGCAGCGGCAAGGCCGTGGCCGCCTACACCCCCGGCATGGGCGGCATCGCGGAGGCCGTGATGAAGATGGGCTTCGGCAACGGCTTGGGCTTCGCCTTTGACGACGCGCTGACCCTTGACGGGCTGTTCGGCTACGCCTATGGCAGCTTCGTGCTGGAAATGGCGGACGGCACCGTGGGCAAGGTTCTTGGCGTCACCACCGCCGACGGCAGCTTCTCCTATCACGGAGAAGCCCTGTCCCAGACTCAGGTTCTCGGCGCCTACGAAGACAAGCTGGAATCCGTCTACGCCTGCAACATCCCCACCCCGGCGCAGAGCATGGAGACCTTCTCCTATGAGACCACCCAGCGGAAAGCCCCCGCCGTCAAGGTTGCCAAGCCCAAGGTGCTGATCCCTGCCTTCCCCGGCACCAACTGCGAATACGACTCCGCCAAGGCCGTCCGGGACGCGGGGGCGGAGCCGGAGATCATCGTCATCAACAACCTGAGCGCCGACGGCATTGCCCGCAGCGTGGAGCGCTTTGCGAACGAACTGAAAACCGCCCAGATGGTGTTCATCCCCGGTGGCTTCTCCGGCGGCGACGAGCCAGACGGCTCCGGCAAGTTTATCACCGCGTTCTTCCGCAACGCCGCCGTCAAGGAGGGCGTCACCGCCCTTCTGGAGCAGCGGGACGGTTTGATGTGCGGCATCTGCAACGGTTTTCAGGCGCTCATCAAGCTGGGTCTGGTGCCCTACGGCAAGATCATCGACACCGACGAGACCTGCCCCACCCTGACCTTCAACAACATCTCCCGCCACCAGAGCCGCATCGTCCGCACCCGGGTCGCCTCCAACAAATCCCCGTGGCTGGCGCTGACCAACGTGGGCGACGTGTACAATGTCCCCATCTCCCACGGCGAGGGCAAGTTCCTTGCCTCCGAGGAACTGATTCGCCAGTTGGCGGCCAATGGTCAGATCGCCACCCAGTACGTTGATCTGGAGGGCAACGCCACCGCCGACGTCCACTTCAACCCCAACGGCTCTCTGTACGCCATCGAGGGCATCACGTCCCCCGACGGCCGGGTCTTCGGCAAAATGGGCCACAGCGAGCGCATCGGCTCCGGCTTGTACAAGAACGTCCCCGGCGAGTACAACATCCGCATGTTTGAAGCGGCGGTCAAATACTTCAGATAACTCCCCTTCCTCCATAAAAGGCGCTGTCTCACAAAACCGTGAGACAGCGCCTTTTCAGGTTTTACGCATTCAGTTCCCGATAGGTTTTCCCGATGATGACAGCCGATATGGCGAAGGTCAGGACATCCGAGACCGGCATGGAATACAGCACACCGTCCAGCCCGAAGAACACCGGCAGCAGCAGCGCGAATCCGACGCCGAACACCACCTCCCGGAACATGGACAGCAGCGTGGAGGGAAGCGCCTTGCCCACCGCCTGCAAAAAGATGAAGCACGCCTTGTTAACGCAGGCCGGCACCATCATGCACAGGTACACACGGAAGGCCTTAATGGCAAAATCTGTATAGTAACTGCTCTCATTGGCCGCGCCGAAAATGGCGATCAGCTGCCGGGGGAAGCCCTCGGCCAGCACCAGCGCCGCCGCGCCCACCAGCGCTTCTGCGATCAGCAGTCTGGTGAACAGCTCCCGGACACGCATCTTTTTCTCCGCGCCCATGTTGTAGCCCACAATGGGGATGCACCCCGCTGCCATGCCGACCACGATAGATATGACGATCTGGAAGAACTTCATCACGATGCCGACCACCGCCATGGGGATCTGAGCGTACTGCTCCTGCCCGAACACCGGGTCCAGTGCCCCGTATTTGCGGAGCATATTGTTGATTGCCGCCATGGCCGCGACCAGACTGATCTGGGACAGGAAGCTGGTAATGCCCAGCGCCAGCGTCCGCCCGCAGATATGCCCCCGCAGGGCGTAGTCGCCGTGCGCGGGCTTGATGATCTTCATGTGCAGCAGATACCACACGGCAAGCAGCGCCGTCGCCACCTGGCCGATGACCGTCGCCACGGCCGCACCCATCATGCCCCATTCGCAGATGAAAATGAAAATGGGGTCGAGAATGATGTTGATGACCGCGCCCGCCAGTGTGGAGATCATGGCGAACCGCGGGCTGCCGTCGGCGCGGATGACGGGGTTCATGGCCTGACCGAACATGTAAAACGGAATGCCCAGCGTGATGTAGAAGAAGTATTCCTGAGAACAGCGGAACGTTTCCGCATTGACCGTGCCGCCGAACATGGCAATGATGCCGTCCGCGAAAATGAGGTACAGCGCCGTCAGAACAAGGCTGCCTGCTACGGTCAATACGACGGCGTTGCCGACGCTGCGTCTGGCGTCATTTATTTCGTTCCTGCCCAGCGCCATGCTGACGAAGGCACAGCAGCCGTCGCCGACCATGACCGCGATGGCCAGCGCCACCACCGTCAGCGGGAAAACCACGGTATTGGCCGCGTTGCCGTAGGAGCCTAAATAGCTGGCGTTTGCAATGAAGATCTGATCGACGATGTTATACAGTGCCCCCACCAGCAGCGAGATAATGCAGGGAACGGCGTACTGCCCCATGAGCTTTCCGACACGCTCCGTTCCCAAAAACTGATTTCCTGTTTCCATATCATTCACCTTTCTTTGAAACAAAAAAATTGCGTAAGTCCGCTAAAATCCGGACTTACGCATTTCTGCCGCACGATTTCCCTATAAAATTCTCCGTCACTCTCCGTCTCTCACCCATTTCCGCAAAAAATGCGTGCGGCGTTTCTGCAACCGGATTTACGCAGAAACGCCACACGCTGTGGGCTTATTATAACGGATGGGGCGAAAAATTTCAAATGTTTTTTGCAGTAAAAAATCGGCGCCCGTTTCCGGGTGCCGATTTTCGTTTATCTCTTATCTCACGTACTCGATCACCACGCGGCGGTTGGGTTCTACGCCGGTGGAGTGGGTGGTGATGTTCTGCATGTCCTGAAGCGCGGCGTGGATCACGTGGCGCTCGTAGGCGTTCATGGGCTCCAGAGTGGTGCGGCGGCGGGCTTTCAGCACCTGCTGCGCCTTCTTCCGGGCGTAGCGGCGCAGGCTCTCCTCCCGCTTCTCCCGGTAGCACTCCGCATCCACGTTGACGCGGATGCGACCTTCCACATCCCGGTTGATGGTGTAGTTGGTCAGATGCTGAATGGCGTCCAGCGTGTCGCCCCGGCGGCCGATCAGGTAACCCAGATCGTCGCCCACCAGATCAACCTTGTACGTATTGCCCTCGTCCTTCCAGCAGTGGGGAACGGCATTGGAATCCATGTGTTCCAGCAGGCCCTTGATGAAGACTTCGATCTTTTCCTCCACGGAACCGGGTTCGGCGGGAGCGTAGGTCTTGGGAGCGGCGGGCGCCTTGGGCTTCTCCGGACGGGGGGGTTTGGGAGGACGGGGCCTGTCCTGCTTAGGCGGCTCAGGGCGCTTTGCAGGTGCGGGTGTGGGAGCGGGCTGGGGGGCGGGTTGGGGGGCGGGCTTCGGCGGCTCGTCCTTGGGCGGCTGAGGGGCTTCCGGCTTCTTCACCGGGGCGGCAGGGGCCTTGGGCTTGGAGCGGGAGGCGCTTCCCAGAGCGCTCTTGGGCTTTTCTTCCTTCTCCGGCACGGGGTCGGGGACTTCGTAAGTCACCTGCACCTTGGCGCTCTGGGCACCGAAGCCCAGGAAGCCGGACTTGGCCTGCTGCAGCACCGTGACGGACACGCTGTCACGATCCAGCCCCAGCTGGCTCAGCGCGGATTCAATGGCAAGATCGATGGTCTTGCCGGAAGTGATAATCGACTTCTCCATGGTTTATTCCTCCATAGACTTGGGCGCGTAGCGGTCAGGGTCATAGTTGCGGCCCTTGCAGAAGGGACGGTCGGAGACGCCGGACAGAGGCGCGTTTTCTTCCCTCGCGGCTTCCTCCACAATGCCCTTCCGGGCGGCGTACTCCTTGGCAGCCGCGGCCTTGGCGGCCTGCTCCTGATCCCGCTGCTGCTTTTCCAGCTTCTTCTTGCTGGTGTTGGCGGTGATGCCGTCGGGATTGGAGGCACGGCGCTCGGCGCGGACGCGCTCCTTCTCGGCTTCGATGCGCTCCTGCTCCAGCGCCTTTTGCAGGCGCACGGCATCCTCCGCGTCATAGATCTTGCGGTAGTGGCTGGTCATAATGGGGTCGGAGATCATTCTCACCACGCCGCCGATGAACCAGTACAGGGACAGTCCGGCGGAAACGGTGAAGCCGATCCACAGAGACATCAGGGGCATCATCCACATCATGACCTTCATGGACTGGTTCTGCTGGGAATTCTTGGCGGTCTCCTTGTCCTGAACGCCCTTCTCGTCGGTGATGACGGAGTCGTTGGTCTTCTGGCTGATGACCATCTGCAGCAGCTGACAGGCGGCAGAGGTCAGGGCGATGAGGAACGCACCGATGTGCGCCCAGTCCCACACCCAGCTGGCGGAGAAGACATTGAACTGGGGAACCGCTCCCAGGTTGATGCCCAGAAAATCGAAATTGATGCCGGCGAGAACGACCTCGCTGATGCCGGGGATGGCGGCGCGCAGCTCAGATGCATACTGAGGAATCAGCTGCGCGGCGACGACCTGCTCGTAGGCAGCATTGGAAGTGAACATATCCGGCGCAGCCGTCTTAATGACCTCCACGATCTGCTTCGCCGTGTCGGCGGACTGCATCAGGATGTAGGTGATGGGCTGGCGGATAACAGCGAACAGGGGGAACAGAATCAGAATGGGAATGAAGCTCCACAGGCAGCCGCCGCCCATGGAAACGCCCTCGGATTTCTGAAGTTCCTGAATGGCCTGATTCTGACGCTGGGGGTCATCCGCGTATTTCTGCTGGATGGCCTGCATCTTGGGCGTCAGACGGGACATCTTCATCATGCTCTTCTTGGACTTCGCGTTCAGGGGCAGCAGGATCAGCTGCACGATGACGGCGAACAGGATCATGGCGACGCCATAGTTGTGGGTCGTTTCATACAGGACTGACAGCAGCCACCCAAACGGCACGGTTATGATGTCCGATAATTGGAATGCGAGAAACATTGCCTTTCCTCCTTAGAGATTCATGGTCATGGTACCGGGTCGTAGATATCCCCGCGGTAGAAGGGATTGCACCGCAAAAACCGCTTCAGGGCAAGCCAGCCACCCTTAAGGATACCGTACTTGCTGATGGCTTCGTAGGCATAAGCGGAACAGGTGGGGCGAAACCGGCACCGTGCCGGAAACGCCGGGGAGATCCAGCGCTGATAAAACCGAATGAGAGCAAGAAACATCTTCTTCATAATAACCGCAGCTTAAGTCTCTACTTTCTTCAGAAGCCCTGCTTTTTTCGCAAGGGTGAGATAGCTTGCCGTCAGCTTCTCAAAGGGAGCCTCCACGGCTTTCGTCCTTGCCACCACCACGATGTCCCAGCCGGGCTGGAACTTTTCCTCGTTCAGGCGGTAGACCTCCCGGATGCGGCGGCGGGTGCGGTTGCGCACGTGGGCTTTGCCCAGCTTTTTGCTGACGGTGACGCCCACCCGGTTCCCGTCCGTGCGGTTCTTTCTGGCGTAAAGCACCAGAAGCCCATCGGCAACGCCGGAGGTGCGATACAGGCGCCTGAAAATATGGTTGAGCTTCAGGCTGGTTGAATACTTCATACTGTTTCCTCGCTAAAAAGGGAGCGGGGCGAACGTTCCATTCACCCCGCTGTAGCTCCCGTTTCGCTCTTAAGCGCTTTTTCCGCTCTAGGGTGTATCTGAAAACTGGCGAAATGACCAGCAGCGAGGGATTTTTGTCCTGAGCAAGCCATTTTTTCACAGGAATACTTGTTGTATTTCAAGGGAAAATGGCGCGGCGCAGGGCAAAAAGATCCGCTGATTGGGCATTTTGACAGTTTTCAGATGCACCCTAGTAACCCACGGACATACGCATCAGGCGGACAGAACCTTGCGGCCCTTCGCACGACGACGGGCCAGAACCTTGCGGCCGTTGGAAGTAGCCATTCTCTGGCGGAAACCGTGAACCATGGAACGGTGACGCTTGCTGGGCTGGTAGGTACGCTTCATCTAAGATACACCTCCTGTCAAAATACAATATGCTCAACAGCCTTTCGGCCGCAGCAACACAAATTTAGACCGATACTACAGTCATACCCGCTTATTATAACCGAAGAACGCGGTTTGGTCAATCTTTTTTTCGTTCTTCTGTCAGTCAATTTTCAAATTCGGGCCGGAAAAGGTTTCATCCAGCTTGGAAAGGACGCGATTGTATTCTTCCGTCCCCGGCTCGTAGGGGGTCGGCTGGAAATTATTCCGTTCGGCGACGGAGCTGACGCTGGCGGGTACGATGGTCAGTTGTCCCAATCTGACCGTTCCCTCCGCGTCCCGGATGACCTCCTGCTGCACCAGCGCCGTGTCATAGTCCTTGGGGGCGCCGTTTCCGCCGAAGCTGAAATTCCCCAGAGAGTAGAAAATGATACCGCTGCCGTATTCCTCAATGGGCTGCAAAACATGGGGATGGGAACCGAACACGATGTCCGCACCGGCGTCAATGGCGGCGTGACCCACCTGCTTCTGTTCTTCGGTGGGGTGGTATGTACCCTCCACGCCCCAGTGGGGGGCGAAGATGATTAAGTCCACCCCCTGCTCCCGCAGGGCAGCAATCTTTGCGGTCATGCCCGCCACATCCAGCTTGTAGTACACGGCGGCATACAGCCCGATGGTCAGGCCGCTGCCCGTGGTGACCACGGCGGTGCTGTCCCGCTCCACGTAGGGGACGCCCGCCTGTTCCAGCACCGCCAGCGTGGACGCGTAGCCGTTTGCGCCGTAGTCCATGGAATGGTTGTTGGCCACAGTCACGGCCTCGATGGAATTCTCCGTCAGGCAGTTTACGTAAGCCGTGGGGCCATGGAACACATGCTTCTTCTGCATGGGGTTACCCTCGTCGCACAGGGGGCCTTCCAGATTCACCATGGAGAACTCGTCGCCCGCGAAATAGTCGATCACGTTGGCGAAGGGATAGGCGTAGTCATCGCCCACGGTCTTGATAAAGCCGGATTCCGCGTAATAGTTGGTCGGGTTGCTGCCGAAGGTGCAGTCCCCCGCGAAGGTCAGAAGAAAGTGTTCCTCCCCGGGCTGCGTTTCCGTGGGGAGGGTCTCTGGCTGAGACGTTTGGGTCGGTTGCGTCGCAGCGGCCTGCGTTTCCGGCAATGTGGGCGCAGTGGTTTCAGGCGCGGCGTGGCCGCAGCCCGTCAGCAGCAGCGCCAGCAGAACGCAGACCGGTAAAAATCGGATCTTCACCGGATTCAGGCGTTGTCCTGAGCGCGCTTCTTCATCAGATTGCGCATACGGGCCGCGTGATCCAGCTCCCGCTTGCGGATGCGCAGGCTCTTGGGCGTGCATTCCAGCAGCTCGTCGTCCGCCAGGAATTCCAGGCACTGCTCCAGAGAGAGGATGCGGGGGGGCGTCAGCCGGAGGGCTTCGTCAGAACCGGCGGCGCGCATATTGGTCAGCTGCTTCTTCTTGCAGACGTTCACGGTCATATCCTCGTTGCGGCTGCAAACGCCCACGACCATACCGGCGTAAACCGACGTGCCGGGGCCGATGAACAGTGCGCCCCGCTCCTGCGCCGCCGCGAGACCATAGGCCACGGCTTCGCCGGTCTCAAAGGCGACAAGGGAACCCACCTGCCGCCGCTCGATCTCGCCCTTCATGGGAGCGTAGGAATCCAGCACGGAGGACATGACGCCCTCGCCACGGGTATCGGTGAGGAATTCGTTGCGGTAGCCGAACAGGCCGCGGGAGGGAACCAGAAATTCCAGACGGTACCGGCTGCCCATGGGGGTCATGCCCAGCAAATCGCCCTTCCGCTTGCCCATTTTCTCAATGACGGAACCCATGCATTCCTCCGGCACGTCGGCGACCATCCGCTCGATAGGCTCGCAGACCTTGCCGTCGATGACCTTGGTCAGCACACGGGGGGTGGACACGGAGAACTCGTAGCCCTCCCGGCGCATGGTCTCCATGAGGATGGACAGGTGCATTTCGCCCCGTCCGGCCACGTTGAAGGAATCCGTTCCCTGCTCGGTGACGTGGAGAGAAACGTCCTTGAGAAGCTCCTTTTCCAGCCGATCCCGGAGGTTCCGGGAGGTGACGAACTTGCCCTCCTTGCCCGCGAAGGGGGAATCGTTGACGGCGAAGGTCATTTCGATGGTGGGGTCGGAAATTTTCACGAAGGGCAGCGGCTCCACACACTCCGGAGCGCACAGGGTGCGGCCGATGGTGATGTCCGCCATACCGGACAGCGCCACGATCTCACCGGCGTGGGCCTCCTGGACGGGGTTCTTGCTCAGGCCGTCGAACTCGTACAGCGCCACGACCTTGCCCTTGGTTTTCACATTCGCGTCATGGAAGTCGCAGATGGTGACCTCCTGATTGACCTTGATGGTGCCCCGCTCCACACGGCCGACGGCGATACGGCCGACGTAGTCGTTATAGTCGATGGAAGAGACCAGCAGCTGCAGCGGCGCGGTGTCGTCGCCCTCAGGAGCGGGAATATAGTTGACGATGGTCTCGAACAGGGGGGTCAGGTCGGTGCCTGCCTCGTCGGGACTGTAGGAAGCCGTACCCTGACGGCCGGAGCAGAACACGGTGGGGCTGTTGAACTGCTCGTCGGTGGCGTTTAAGTCCAGCAGCAGCTCCAGCACCTCGTCCATGACCTCATGCACCCGGGCGTCGGGCTTGTCGATCTTGTTCACCGCAACGATGATGGGAACACCCGCCGCCTTTGAGTGATTGATAGCCTCAACTGTCTGCGGCATGATACCGTCATCGGCGGCTACAACGAGGATTGCAATATCGGTAACCTGAGCACCTCTTGCACGCATTGTTGTGAATGCCTCATGTCCGGGTGTGTCGAGGAATGTAACAGGCTTGCCGTTTACCATAACTCTGTAAGCACCGATATGCTGAGTGATACCGCCTGCCTCGCCTGCTGTTACATTTGCGTGACGGATAGCGTCGAGGATTGAAGTTTTACCGTGGTCAACATGACCCATAACAACAACAACCGGAGCTCTCTCAACAAGATTTGCCTCATCGTCCTCGCTGTCATCAATAATCTGTTCTTCGATTGTAACAACAACTTCCTTTTCAACCTTTGCATGGAATTCCATGGCGATAAGTGACGCTGTGTCAAAGTCGATTGTATCTGTTGCTGTTACCATTGTACCCATAAGGAATGCCTTTTTAACAACCTCGGCAACGGTAGCCTTGAGTCTGAGAGCAAGCTCCGAAACTACGATTTCGTCAGGAATCTGAACTGTAATCGGTTTCTGCTTACGCTCAAGAGCAATGCGGTTCAGACGCTCCTGCTCTGTTTCACGCTTCTGTCGTCTGCCCTTTTGACGCTGGGTACGGTTTGTGAATTTCTGCTTTTTAACAATGTTGTCTGTGCTTCTGCCCTTTGAGCTGTCGCTTGCAAGGTCATCATACTTCTGGTTGTAACGCTCAACATCAACATTTGTTGCACGGGTGTCAATTACTCTGCGCTTGCGGGGAGCAGACTCCTCAACGCTCTTTTCCTGAGTAACTTCAACCTTTTCCTGTTTTGATGCAGGCTTTGCATCCTTGTTGTTAGGCTTTTTGTCGTTTTTATCGGTCTTTTTCTTCTGATTGTCAGCCTTTGCATTCTGCTTTGCGGGCTTATCTTCCTGCTGTGGCTTGCTTTCGTTGTCAAGCTTGTTGTTGCGTGCCGCAAAGTATTCGTCAAAGTTTTCAACCTTGTTTTTCTTTGTGATTACATCAAAAATCACATCGAGTTCGCTTTCCTCGAGTGTTGTCATTGTTTTCTTTGTAACACCGCAATGTTTTTCGAGAATCTCAATAATTTCCTTGTTTGAAACTCCGAGATCTGCTGCTGCGTCCTTTACCTTATATTTTATCATACAATTCTCCTCCCGATTCGTTTTCAATAAGCTGTTCAAGCTTATCTGCAAAGCCTTTGTCTTCGGTTGTCATAACTCCGCAGATTTTTCCGAGAGCAAATCCGATTTCTTCTTTGCTTCGGTTCATTGTCAATGTTTTCACATTGCATTCATCAGCGGCTGTCTGCACGCTTTTCTTACTGCTCTTTGAAAAATCATTTGCAAAAATAACAAGCTTTGCCTTGCTTTTTCGTATTGAGTCAATCGTCGTGTCGGCACCTGTAATCAGCTTGCCTGCCCTCTTGCAAATGCCAAGCAGCGACAAAATCCTGTCGTTCATAAAAAATCCTTTCGCC
>OLZT01000248.1_pt1 | contig 23417 bp, 21 predicted proteins | sample 1644501 | NCBI WGS metagenome assembly OLZT01 (sample SAMEA103958140, study PRJEB25191) | human gut metagenome | biome: human-associated habitat [ENVO:00009003]; feature: intestine environment [ENVO:2100002]; material: feces | place: Germany | collected 2013/2015 | reverse complement strand
ATCGGTCTGACCGTCAGCGCAAAGCTGGCTCATGCCGTGCAGCGCAACCGCCTGCGCCGTCAGCTGCGTGAAATTTACCGGCTGCACGAGGCTTCGTTTGTCCCTGGATATGATCTTGTCGTCGTCGCACGGTCACGCGCCATCGGCGCGGATTACGCGGTGCTGGAGCACGCCTATCTTTCGCTTGCCGCAAGGCTCGGCCTGCTGACGGAGAACACGCTGTGAAGCGCGTGCTCCTGCTTCTCATCCGCCTGTATCAGAAGTATCTCTCCCCCGGGCTTCCGCGCCGGTGCCGGTTCTCGCCGACCTGTTCGCAGTATGCGCTGGAGGCGATCACGAAATACGGCGCGGTGAAGGGCGGCTGGCTGGCGCTGAAGCGCTTTCTGCGGTGTCACCCCTTCCACAAGGGCGGCTGGTATGATCCGGTGCCCTGAAAACCCCTGAAAACCTCGTTTTATTTCACAACGAAGGAGATCACCCATGTTTGCACAACTCGGATACTACATCTGCGTACCGTTCGCGTGGCTGACCCGCCTGTTCTACACCTGGACGGGCTCCTACGGCGTGGCGCTGATCCTTTTCACCCTGATGGTAAAACTGGTGCTGCTGCCCTTCCAGCTCAAGAGCAAGAAGAGCATGCTGCGCATGAACCGCATGCAGGGCAAGATCAAGGATATCCAGACGCGGTATGCCAACAACAAGGAAAAGCAGCAGCAGGAGATGGCCGACCTCTATGCCCGTGAGGGTGTGAACCCCATGTCCGGCTGCCTGTGGTCCTTCATCCCGTTCCCCATCCTCATCGCCCTGTACTACATCATCCGTACCCCGCTGCGCTACTTCATGAGCCTGTCCCAGACTGTGATCGACGAGATCACCACGCTGGCGGCATCTCTGGGCTACACCGCCGCGGCGGAGGGTCAGGCCGCTGCCTATGAGCAGATCTATCTGGCCAAGTTCATCCACGAGCACTGGGCCGATTTCGACGGCAAGTTCGCCGGCCTCGTCGATCTGGACTACAACTTCCTGGGCATGGATCTGTCCTCCGTGGGCAAGGACCTGTTCAGCCAGTTCCCCTCCGGCGGCTGGCCCGCCATCGGCATCCTCATCCTGCCGCTGATCTCCGCCGGCCTGCAGTTCCTGATGACCATGATTTCCATGAAGAGCAACGGGAACACCCAGATGAACGGCTCCAGCAAGGCCATGATGTACATGATGCCCCTGATGACGGTGTGGATGGGCTACATCCTCCCCGCCGCCCTGTGTGTGTACTGGATCTGCAACGCCGGCTTCTCCTGTATCCAGGAGCTGTTCCTCAACAAGCACTTCAATAAGATCCTGGATCGTGAGGAGACGGACAAGGAGCGGGAAAAGCGGGAGAAGCGCTATGCCAAGATGCAGGCGGCCCGCGAGAATTACAACCAGCAGCTGGCGTCTGCCAAGGGTGACAGAAAGCCCCAGCCCCAGCAGAAGAAGAAAAATTCCTCCGACGGCGAGCACCGCGGCAGCACCACCGAGGCCGGCCGCGTGGGCCAGCGCCCCTACGCACGGGGCCGTGCCTTCAGCGAGGAGCACTACAACGACAACTGATAATAAGGAGTTTTGTCTATGAGTTATATCGACGTAACGGGCAAGACTGAGGACGAGGCCATCCGCAAGGGCCTTGAGCAGCTGGGCATGGACCGCGACGACGTGTCCGTGGAGATCCTGGAGCGCGCCAAGAGCGGCTTTCTGGGCATCGGCAGCAATCCTGCCCGCGTCCGCCTGACCTACGGCCCGGAGGAGGCCCCCGTGGCTGAGCCGGCCCCCGTTGTCAAGCCCGTTGTCCAGAAGCCTGCGGAGGAGAAGAAGCCTGAAAGGCCCGCCGCTCCCAAGGCCGCAGACAAGCCCCAGCGCAGCGAGAACGCCCAGCGCGGCGACCGCGCCCCCCGTCCCCAGCGGACGGACAAGCCCCAGCGCGCCGAGCGTCCCGAGAAGAAGGACGTCCCCACCATCGACCTGCCCCTGTGTGAGGATGAGAACGCCCAGCGCATCGTCACCTTTGTCTCCGGCCTGCTGGAGCACATGGACAGCGCCGCCCAGGTGAAGGTCTATGAGGTGGAGAAGGGCCGCTACAAGGTGATCCTGGAGGGCGAGAAGCTGGGCCAGCTCATCGGCCGCCGGGGCGAGACCCTGGACGCCATCCAGCAGCTGACCAACTACGCCGTCAACACCGGCAGCGACAAGCGCATCCGCATCCAGATGGACGCGGAGAACTACCGTGCCAAGCGGGAGCAGAGCCTGGAGAGCCTTGCCGCCAAGGTGGCCGCCAAGGTGGCCAAGTACCGCCGCAGCGTGACGCTGGAGCCTATGAACGCCTACGAGCGCCATGTGATCCACGCCGCCCTGCAGGATGTGAAGGGCGTCACCACCTACTCCATCGGCACGGAGCCCAACCGCCGCGTGGTGGTGGCCTACGACCGCGAGGGCAAGTAAGCCCGTCTTTCCGTCTAACAGAAACGGCAGTCCGTCAGGACTGCCGTTTTTCCTTGGGCATTTCTGCTTTTCAAACGCCCCGGTTTGTGGTACACTGTCTCACAGAAAACGCCGGAGAGGGGGAGTCAGCGCCGTGTTCAGCCGCGCCTATGTGGAGATCACCAACGTGTGCAATTTAGCCTGCGCCTTCTGCCCCGGCACCAGCCGGGAGAAGGGCTTTATGACTCCGGAGCGCTTTGCCCTGCTGGCCGGGAAGCTCCGGCCCTATACGGACTACCTCTACCTCCACGTCATGGGGGAGCCGCTGCTGCACCCGCAGCTGGCGGATATCCTCCGCATCTGCGGGGAGCTGGGGTTCAAGGTGTGTCTTACCACCAACGGTATGCATCTGGCGCAGCGTCTGCCGCTGCTGCGGGACTGTCCCGCCCTCCACAAGGTCAGCGTCTCCCTTCACTCCTTTGAGGGCAACGGCCGCAGCGCCGGACTGGAGGACTACATCACGCAGGCGGCGGACAGCTGCCTTGCTCTGGCGTCTGGCGGCGTCATCTGCGCCCTGCGGCTGTGGAACGCAGGCGGCGCGGACGCGGAGAATATCCGCATCATGCAGCTGTTGAGCCGCATCATGAACAAAGAAGTCTCGTCCCTGCCCGCGGACCGCAAGGGCAACCGGCGGCTGGCGGAGAATCTCTATCTGGAGCCGGGGGAAAAATTCGACTGGCCCCACCCGGAGAGCGAGAGCCGCGGCACCCAGTTCTGCTATGGCCTGCGCCGGCAGATCGCCGTGCTGTGGGACGGCACGGTGGTACCCTGCTGCCTTGACAGCGAGGGGCGCTTGGCGCTGGGAAACCTTTTCACCCAGGAGCTGGACGACATACTGGCCGCGCCCCGTGCGCAGGCCATCCGCCGGGGCTTCGACGCCCGACAGCCATCCGAGGAGCTGTGCCGCCGCTGCGGCTACGCCGCCCGATTCAACAGGTGAACCATGGAACTGACCAATCTGCAGAAATTACCCGCGCCGCTTTTGGCGTGGTACGACGAGAACCGCCGGGTGCTGCCGTGGCGGGAGCAGGTATCCCCCTACCGCACATGGGTGTCGGAGATCATGCTCCAGCAGACCCGTGTGCAGGCGGTGCTCCCCTACTTCCAGCGTTTTATGGAGGCCGCGCCGGACGTGGCGGCGCTGGCCGCCCTGCCGGATCAGCAGCTGATGCGCCTGTGGCAGGGGCTGGGCTATTACAGCCGCGCCCGGAATCTGAAAAAGGCCGCCCAGCAGATCGTTTCCGCCTATGGCGGGGTCTTCCCCCGGGACTACGGCAGCGTCCGCGGCCTGCCCGGCATCGGCCCCTATACCGCCGGGGCCATCTGCTCCATTGCCTTCGACCTGCCCACCCCCGCCGTGGACGGGAATGTGCTGCGGGTGGTGGCCCGGCTGTGGGACGACGGCACCCCCATCGACACCCCGGAAATGAAGCAGGCCGTGACCCAGGCCCTGGAAGCCGTCTACCCCGCCCAGGCGGGCCTGTTCACCCAGGCGCTGATGGAGCTGGGGGCCACGGTCTGCGGCCCCAACCGGGCGCCGGACTGCCCCCGCTGCCCCTGCGCGGCCCATTGCCTCGGCTATGCCCACGGCACCGCCGCCGCCCTGCCCGCAAAGCTTCCCAAGCGGGAAAAGCGGCAGGAGGAGAAGACGGTTTTCATTCTGCAATGCGACGGCCGCTTTGCCCTGCGCAGACGGCCGCCTAAGGGCCTGCTGGCGGGGCTGTGGGAATTTCCCAATGTGCCGGGGACCTTGGCGCCGGAGGCGGCCATCGGGCTGCTGGGTGACTGGAATCTCCGGCCCTCGGAGCTGGAAAAGAGCATCACCCGGAAGCACATCTTCACACACATCGTCTGGGAAATGCGGGGCATTTACGCCCAGGTCCGGGAGAAGGCCCCGGAATTCACCTGGATGACCCCCGAGGAGATCAACACCCAGGCCGCGCTGCCCACGGCGTTCCGCCTGTTCTGGGAGGAGACAGAGCATGTTTGACTACCATATGCACTCCATCGTGTCCTTCGACGGGCACAATACGGGCCTGGAGCTGGCCCAGGCCGCCCAGGACCGGGGGCTGAAGGAGATCTGCTTTACGGACCATGTGGATTTTGTCCCCCAGGCGGCGGTGCAGACCATGGTCTTTGACGTGAAGCGGTACAGTCAGGAGTATGACGGTCTGGAAGTCCCGGGGCTGAAGATCCGGCGGGGCATGGAATTCGGCCTGACGGATGGGAATCAGTCCCTGCTTTTACAGCGCCTGAGCCAGCGGCACTACGATTTTGTGCTGGGCAGCGTCCATTTTGTGGACGGGGTGGACGTCTATTTTAAGGAGTACTGGCAGGACAAAATCCCCGCCCAGGCCCAGAGCCGGTTCCTGGAGCAGACCCTGGCCATGGTCAGCGCCCACCAGGACTTTGACGTTTTGGCCCACATGACCTTTCTCATGAAGTCCCCCTTCAACCCCGTCCGGGCGCCCCTGTCCTTTGAGGCCCACCGGGAGATCATGGAGGAGATTCTGAAGGTCCTGGTGCGCAAGGGCAAGGGCCTGGAGATGAACACCAGCGGCGTGGACCGCAGCGTGGGGTTCCTGCCCACCGTGGATGTGTTCCGCCGCTTCAAAGAGCTTGGCGGCGAGATCGTCACCGTGGGCTCCGACGCCCACCGGACAGACCGGGTAGGCCAGTACTGCACCCAGGCAGCGGAGATGCTCTCTGAGATCTTCGGCTACGTGTGCACCTTCCAGGACCGGGAGCCGATTTTTCATAAGGTCAAGTGAGGGCTTCCCCCTTAACCTTCCCCTTTGGGGAAGGTTAAGACTGTCGAAAAACCCCTTACGGGCTTTTCCGACAAGTTTTGCAGTCTGCCGCGCGCACTCCTTGTTCGCCTATGGCGAACAACTCGCACACTTGCAGCCTGAGATGTATTTTCTGTCAGGTACACGCCCCGACAGAAAATGATTTGATTTTATTTGTCGGCTTACGCCGCCAAACTCTGCGAGGCTTTTTTGACAAGCTGAACCTTCCCCTTCGGAGAAGGTTAGGAAGGAAGGCTTCGTGGCTTTTGCTTCCTTTCTTGACAAATGCTTACATACAAACTATACTAATATACTAGATTTGTGGGGAACTTTTTTCCCTTTTGGAGGACTTGTTTATGATCATTACTTGGGACCTGACCATCCCCCAGCTGTCCGGCGACCAGACCCGCCGGGCCTATGTGTACGTTCCCCAGAGCTATGGGGAAGATCTGGAACGGCGCTACCCCGTCATGTACTTCTTTGACGGGCAGAACATTTTCTTTGATGACGATGCTGCCTTCGGCACCTCCTGGGGCATGGAGGGTTATATGCTGGAAAGCGAACGGGAGATGATCCTGGTGGCCGTGGAGTGCAACCGGGAGGGCAGCGGCCGGCTGGAGGAGTACAGCCCCTTCACCTTCGAGAATTCCGAGCTGGGCCGCATCAAGGGCCGGGGCAAGCAATATATGCACTGGCTCATCAAGGAGCTGAAGCCCTATATCGACGAGACCTACCGCACACTGCCGGACCGGGAGAACACCATGATCGCCGGCTCCTCCATGGGCGGGCTCATGGCGCTGTACGCTGCGACCACCTTTAACAGTGTATTCCAGCGGGCCGCCTGCCTGAGCCCCAGCCTGTGGGTTGCCCCGGGGAAAATTCTGGAGCTCATCGCCCGGGCGCACATCCGCCAGGACACCTGCATTTACCTGGACTACGGCGCCAAGGAGATGTTCAACCACGCGGCCAATGCCGAGGTTCTGTTCTCCACCGCCCATCTGCTGATGACCAAGCGGGTGAACCTCACCTTCCGCATCGTCCCCGACGGCACCCACTGCGAAGCCAGCTGGGCCAACCAGGTGCCGATTTTTATGGAGTGCCTGGACGTTTAAGGTAAGGAAATCGCAAATCTTGGGATGTTTATGAGTTGACAGTTGACAATTGACAGTTAACAGTTAAAGAATTATTGGGAATGAAAGAGCGAAAATTCAATTTGTCCCGGAGGGACACCATAACTGTCAACTGTATACTGTCAACTGTCAACTCGTCCCCCGCAAGCTCTAATTTATCAAATAAACGGAGTATTCATATGGAAGTACGTTATTTCAAGCACTACAGTGCAAACCTGAACCGGGACATGGAGTTCAAGGTCTATGGCTCCTGCGGAAAGCCCGTGCTGTTTTTCCCCTGCCAGGGGGGACGGTTTTTTGACTTTGAGGGCAACCACATGCCCGAGACCTGGTCGCCCTGGATTGAAAGCGGCAAATGCACGGTCTACTGCGCCGATTCCATCGACAACGAGGCCTGGGCGGCCCTGGGGGCAGACAACCGCTGGCGCATCGAAAACCACGAGCGGTGGTACCACTATATCGTAGACGAGCTGGTGCCCTATATCCGTCATCTCTCCGGAGAGCGCAACGGGTATGATCAGGGAATCATGACCTTCGGCTGCTCCATGGGGGCCATGCACGCGGCGAACCTCTATTACCGCCGCCCGGACCTGTTTGACAGCTGCTTCGCCATTTCCGGCCTGTACGACAACAAGGAGTTCTTTGGCGACTACTGCGACGATCTGGTGTACAACAACTGCCCCGTGCTGTACCTGAACAACATGCCCGCAGACCACCCCTATATGGGCCTCTACAACAGCCAGAAGTCCCTGATCGTGGTGGGCCAGGGGGCCTGGGAGGATGTGCTCCTGGAGAGCACCCGCCGCTTAGACGAGGTGTGCTGCCGCAAGGGCATCCACACCCGGTTTGAATACTGGGGCCTGGACGTGAACCACGACTGGCCCTGGTGGCACAAGATGGTGCAGACCTATCTGCCCTGGCTGCTGGGGTAAGCGCTTCCCCTGAACGGAAGCGCCCTGCCCTGCGGGCATACATGTAAATGCATAAATGATCATAGATATCAAAGAGAGAAAGAAGCAGAACGATATGAAAAATTTCATTTTCATTTCCCCGAATTTTCCGATGACCTATTGGAAATTCTGCGCGGAGCTGAAGAAAAACGGCATGCGGGTGCTGGGGATCGGCGACAGTCCCTATGAAAATCTCCTGCAGGCGCTGCGGGACAGTCTGGATGAATATTATAAGGTGTCCAGCCTGGAAAACTACGACGAGGTCTTCAAGGCCGTGGCCTTCTTCACCTTCAAGTACGGCAAAATCGACTGGCTGGAATCCAACAATGAGTACTGGCTCATGCGGGACGCCCAGCTGCGGACGGAATTCAACATCACCACCGGCCCCAAAATTCAGGATATGCGGAAGATCAAGTTCAAGTCCGCCATGAAGGAATACTATGCCAAGGCCGGTCTGCCCACGGCCAGATGGCACATTGTGGAGGGGCTGGAGGACGCCCTGGACTTTGCCCACACCGTGGGCTACCCCGTGGTGGTCAAGCCGGACAATGGCGTGGGGGCCAACAACACCTACAAGCTCTCCTCTGACGAAGAGCTGGAGTTCTTCATGGACCACAAGAACGACGAGGTGTACATCATGGAGGAGTACGTCAGAGGCTACGTGCAGACCTTCGATGCCATTGTGGATTCCAAGGGTCAGCCCCTGTTTGAGAGCGGCAATATCACCCCCGAATCCATTATGGACATCGTCAACGACAACCGGGACTCCACCTATTACCTGGTGAAGAACGTGCCGGAGAACATCCGCTCCGCAGGCCTGCGGACTGTCAAGGCCTTCGGCGTGAAGAGCCGGTTCATCCACCTGGAGTTCTTCGTACTCAGCGAGGACCAGGCGGGGCTGGGCAAGAAGGGCGATGTGCTGGGCCTGGAGGTGAATATGCGCCCCGCCGGCGGCTACACCCCGGACATGTACAACTACAGCCAGGAGACCGATGTATATAAGATCTGGGCGGATATGGTCTGCTTCGACAAAAACACCAAGCCCATCGGCGCCCACCACTACTGCGCCTTCTACGGCCGCCGGGACGGCACCCACTACAAGCTGGACGACTACGAGATCATGATGAAGTATGCGGGCAATATCGTGATGAACGGCCGCATTCCCGACGCCCTGTCCGGGGCCATGGCCAATCAGATGTACGTTGGCCGATTCGATACGGAAGAGGAAATGAACGCATTCTACCACGATCTGGCAGAGCACTTTTAATCAAAGGAGAACCCATTGAACGAACGACTATTCCGGATTCTTCTGGAATCCTTCCCCAAGATTTTGCTGCCGGGGCTGACCATGACCATCCCCCTGACGGTGATCTCCTTCTCTCTGGCTCTGGTCATCGCCGTAGTTACGGCCATTGTCCAGTTTGCCAATGTGAAGGTGCTCAAGCAGATCGCCCGGTTTTACATCTGGGTGGTCCGGGGCACCCCGCTGCTGGTGCAGCTGTATGTGATTTTTTACGGTCTGCCGAACCTGGGCATCATGCTGGAGCCCTTCCCCTCGGCGGTGCTGGTGTTCTCCATCAACGAGGGGGCCTACTGCGCCGAGACCATCCGGGCGGCCCTGGAATCCGTGCCCAAGGGGCAGCTGGAGGCGGGCTGCTGCGTGGGCATGAGCTATATGCAGATCATGCGCCGCATTCTGCTGCCCCAGGCCATGCGCACGGCCTTTCCCTCCCTGTCCAACAACCTGATCTCCATGGTGAAGGACACCTCTCTTGCCGCCAACATCACGGTGATGGAGATGTTCATGGTGACCCAGCGCATCGCCTCCCGGTACTATGAGCATCTGGCGCTGTACATCGAAGTTGCCCTCATCTATCTGCTGTTCTGCACGGTGCTGACCAGGCTGCAGAGCTGGGGCGAAAAGAAACTGAGTTCTTACGGGGCGGTGTGAGTATGGCAATGCTGGAAATCAAGAATATTCACAAGGCCTTCGATGGGCTGGATGTGCTCAAGGGCGTAAACCTGTCCGTGGAAAAGGGCGATGTGGTGGCCATTCTGGGCAAAAGCGGCTCGGGAAAGACCACCCTGCTTCGCTGCATCAACTTTCTGGAAACCGCCGACGACGGGGAGCTGGTCTTCGACGGGGAGACGGTTCCTCTGCACAATGCCTCCAAGCGCGACATTGCCCGCATCCGGAAGAAGACCGCCTTTGTCTTCCAGAACTACAATCTGTTCCGGAACAAGACGGCCCTGCAAAACGTCACCGAGGGGCTGATCGTGGCCCGGAAAATGCCCAAGGCCCAGGCCGAGGAGATCGGCATGAAGATGCTGCAAAAGGTGGGCATGGCGGACAGAGCCTCTGCCTATCCCAGCCAGCTTTCCGGCGGGCAGCAGCAGCGCGTGGCAATCGCCAGAGGTCTGGCCACAGACCCGGAGATCATCCTCTTCGATGAGCCCACCTCGGCCCTCGACCCGGAGCTCACCGGGGAGGTGCTGGCCGTCATGCGGCAGCTGGCCCAGGAGGGCATGACCATGCTGGTGGTGACCCACGAGATGAATTTTGCCAAGAATGTGTCGTCCAAGGTGGTTTTCATGGAGGACGGCGTGATTTTGGAAGAGAGCAAACCGGAGGATTTCTTCCGGCAACCCAAGCAGGAGCGCTCCCGGGCCTTCCTGCGCACCATTCTGGGAGAAGAAGCTCCCAAACAGGAGGAAACACTATGAAAAAATGGATTCGTATGACCGCTCTGGCTCTGGCCGCCCTTCTGGCCCTGGCCGGCTGCGGCAAGAAGCAGGAACCGGCCGGCGACCGTCTGGCCCAGATTCAGCAGAAGGGTGAGCTGGTCATCGCCCTGGAGGGCAACTGGGCGCCCTGGTCCTTCCACGATGACAGCGACGCTCTGGTGGGCTACGATGTGGAAGTGGGCAAGGCCATTGCCGAGAAGCTGGGCGTGAAGGCCACCTTCGTAGAGGGCGAGTGGGACGGCCTTCTCGCCGGTGTGGAGGCCGGACGGTACGACATGGTCATCAACGGCGTGGACATCACCGACAGCCGGAAGGAGACCTACGACTTCTCCACCCCCTATGCCTATATCAAGACCGCCCTGGTGGTGGCCAAGGACAACGACACCATCCAATCCTTTGACGACCTGGCGGGCAAGACCACGGCCAACTCCATCGGCAGCACCTATATGGAGATGGCGGAAGCCTACGGCGCCACCTGCTCCGGCGTAGACACCCTGGACGAGACCATCCAGATGGTGCTCCAGGGCCGGGCAGACGCCACCCTGAACGCCAACGTCTCCTTCTTCGACTACCTGAGCCAGCACCCGGACGCCGCCATCAAGATCGTGGCCGAGTCTGAGGAGGCCAACGAGATCGCCATCCCCATGCAGAAGGGCGACGACACCGCCTCTCTCCGGGAGGCCGTCAACCAGGCCATTGAAGCCCTGCGCACCGAGGGCAAACTCTCCGAGCTGTCCAGCAAGTACTTCGGCGCGGATATCAGCAGCAAGTAAATTTCTCCGGACACCGGGGCTGCCGTTGGCAGCCCCCCGTTTTTTTGCCTTCTCCCCCCAGAAGCTGCCGCTTTACGAACGGGCGAGTTTATGATATGATAGCACCATCCCAAAGACAGAAAAGGAACCGATCCTATGAACAATAGATTTAAGTGTGCCTTCTCCCTGCTCCTTTCCGCGGCCCTGCTTTTCTCTCTGGCCGCCTGCGGCAGCAAACGGACCACCAAGGAAACCGAAAGCGTTGTCCTCGGCATTGACGTGGCCAAATACCAGGGCACCATCGATTGGCAGGCCCTGGCCGGGGCCGGGGTGAAATTTGCCATGGTCCGCCTGGGCTACCGCACCGCCGAAGACGGGGTGATCGTGGAGGACAGCAATGCCCGCTACAATCTCCAGGAGGGCGCCCGGGCCGGAATCCCCATGGGGGCCTATTTCTTCTCCACTGCCATCAGCAAGGAGGAGGCCAAGGAGGAGGCAGCCTGGGTTGCCGACCTGGTTGCCAAGTACCCCATCACCTACCCCATTGTCTACGACTGCGAGGGCTTTCTGGACAACCGGCAGAAGGACCTTTCCAACAGCGAGCGGACGGACATCGCCCTGGCCTTTCTGAAGGAGATCAAGCGTCTGGGCTACGAGCCCATGTTCTACGGCTCCAAAAGCGAGCTGGAAAACGGCTGGGACATGGGCCCCATCGAAAAGCACTATAAGGTCTGGGTGGCCCAGTACCCGGATGCCCCCTACCCCGAGACCCCCATGTCCAGCTACCAGGGAAAGCACGCCATGTGGCAGTTTTCCAAGTCCGCAAAAATCGTGGGGCTGGAGCAGAGCGTGGATATGAATCTGGCCTATTTCGCCTACGACGGCATCGAGCCCCCGAAGGATTCCGAGCCCCCCGAGGAGGCCTTCCCAGACCCGGAGGCTCTGATGCGCTTCACGGAATGCCAGGAGACGGTCACCGCCAAGGAAAAGACCAATCTGCGCTCTATCCCGGACCAGGGGGAGGACAGCCAGATTCTCTACACCCTGCTCAACGGAGAAACCGCCCTGCGGACCGCCACCAGCGACAGCGGCTGGTCCAGACTGGAGTATAACGGCACCGTGTGCTACGCCGTCACCAGCTACCTGACCACGGACCTGGACTACGACCCCAGCGCCGCCCAAAGTGAGGGCGGCCTGCAAACCCAGTTTGAGACCGTGGACGACACCGTCACCGCCAAGGTGGAGGTGAACCTTCGAACCCTGCCCAGCACCGAAAATGAGGAGTCCCAGGTGCTCACCCTGCTGAAGCACGGGGAAACCGTTAAGCGCACCGGCGTCAGCTCCAACGGCTGGTCCCGCTTAGAGTACAACGGCACCGTGTGCTACGCCGTCACCAGCTATCTGGAGGCCCCGGACGGCACCGATCTGGAGCCGGACACCGGGGAGATCAAGACCCAGTTTGAAGCGGTAGACGACTGGGTGACCCCCAAGGAGAAGGTCAATCTCCGCTCCATCCCCTCAGTGGATGACCCCCGAAGCCAGGTCATCGCCACCATCACCAGCGCCGACAAGGTCCACCGCACCGGCCTCAACCGGGACGTAGGCTGGTCGAGGGTGGAATACGACGGCCAGACCCTGTACTGCGTGACCCAGTACCTAAATGAAAATCCCTGATAATATATGAGGTGTCCACATTGTAAAAGGGGGAAAAGCAAAATTGCAAAACATGAAAATAGATGCCAACGGAACTGAAATCCGAGTAATGGGCGATGTTGTGAATGAAGAAGCATATATTTCACTCACCGATATTGCAAAATACAAAAATCCAGACAACGCTTTTATTGTAGTAGCAAACTGGATGCGCAATCATTCAACAATTTCTTTTTTGGGCCTGTGGGAACAAATCCATAATCCTAATTTTAAACCTATCGAATTCGATAGGTTTAAAGCGGAGTCGGGAGACAACGCGTTCACGCTGACACCTCAGCAGTGGATAAAGGCAACAGACGCCATCGGTATTATATCGAAATCAGGACGGTATGGCGGTACCTATGCTCATACGGACATTGCTTTCGAATTTGCTTCGTGGATTTCACCGGAATTTAAGCTTTATATTATCAAGGATTATCAGCGTCTAAAGAAAGATGAAGCAAACCGTTTGTCGATTGGCTGGGATGCAAAGAGAGAGCTTTCAAAAATCAATTATCGCATTCATACAGATGCAGTAAAAGAGTTTCTGATTACGCCCACATTGTCCCCACAGGAGATGGCATATACATATGCTTCTGAGGCAGACATCTTAAATATGGCTTTGTTTGGAAAAACAGCATTACAGTGGCGGAACGAAAAAGGAATAAAAGGGAAAACGCCAAACATCAGAGATTTTGCTTCAGCAGAAGAATTGGTTGTACTTATCAACCTGGAAGATACAAATGCCGATTTGATAAGACAAGGCGTGCCTAAAATCGAGCGATTAAAAATATTACGAGCAAAAGCATACAGACAATTAGAGCTTTTGACGAAAAATCAGGATGCGATTACAGCACTAAAGAAAAATCTCATTGAAGATGCAGGAGCAGGGAATCCCTAAGCAAAACTTATTTGGCATCAATGTAACAGCAGATTGTTTTGCCCCGTGGATGGCATGACACCGTCCACGGGGCGTTTTTGCTTTTCCCTTGACATTCCTACCAAAACCGTGTATACTTTTAAATGGTACGATTTCGGACAAAAAGGAGACCCTATGCAGGAAAAATATGAAAAAATGCGTTTGCTCAATGCCTACATCTGCGAGACAAACGCCGTTTATCACGAGCTGGCCCAGGCGGTGAATTTATCCGACAGCGTCATGCAGGTGCTCTATACCGCTCTGACGGGAGGAGGCAGCTGCACCGTGCGGGAGGTGTGCTTCCTCACAGGCATCAGCAAGCAGACCCTCAATTCCGCTCTGCGCAAAATGGAATCTGACGGGCTTCTCCGCCTGGAAGCGGTGGACGGCAAGCAGAAGCGCATCTGCCTGACGGAAGCGGGCCTGGCCCTGGCGAACCGGACGGCCCTGGTAGAGCTGGACCTGGAAACCGCCATTCTGGAAAGCTGGCCGGAAACCGACCGGGAGGCCTACCTGCGCCTTATGAAACGCTATTTAGACGATCTCCGCCGGGGCGTGAACGCCCTGCAAGCCAAAGGAAAGGAACGAAAATGAAGCAAACAATCCAATTATCCGACCACTTTACCTATGGAAAGCTCTTCCGGTTCACCCTGCCCTCCATTGTTATGATGGTGTTCACCTCCATCTACAGCGTGGTGGACGGCTTCTTCATCTCCAACTACGCCGGAAAGACCGCCTTTGCGGCCCTGAATCTCATCTATCCCTTTTTGATGATCCTGGGCGGCATGGGCTTTATGATCGGCACCGGCGGCACGGCCCTGGTGGCCCGGTGCCTGGGGACCGGGGACCGGGAACAGGCCAACCGGTATTTCTCCATGATGATCGAGCTGACCGTTTCCCTGGGCGCGGTGCTCACGGCCGTTGGTCTTCTCTTCATGGAGCCCATTGCAAGGCTTCTGGGCGCAACAGAGCAGATGGTGCCGGACTGCGTGCTCTATGGCCGCACTGTCATTGCCTTTAACATCGCCTTTATGCTGCAAAACGTCTTCCAGAGCTTCCTGATTGCGGCAGAAAAGCCCAAGCTGGGGCTCATCGCCACGGTCTGCGCCGGTGTCACCAATATGGTGCTGGATGCCCTGCTGGTGGGCGTGCTGCGCTGGGGACTGGCAGGCGCGGCCCTGGCCACGGGGTTGAGCCAGGTCATCGGCGCCATGATTCCCCTGGTCTTCTTCCTGCGCAAGGACAACGGCAGCCCCCTGCACCTGCACCCGGTGAAAATGGAGGCAAAGCCTTTGCTTCAGGCCTGCGGCAACGGTGCTTCGGAGCTGATGAGCAACATCTCCGGCTCCATCGTTGCCATGGTCTATAATTTCCAGCTGCTGGCCCTTCTGGGCGAGGACGGCGTTTCCGCCTACGGCGTCATGATGTACGTCTGCTTCTTCTTTGTCGCCATTTTCGTGGGCTATTCCATCGGCTCCTCCCCCATCATCAGCTATCACTACGGCGCGGAAAACAGAGGGGAACTGCAAAATATGTTCCGCAAAAGCGGGCTTTTGATGTTCCTTCTCGGCATTGCCATGTCTCTGTCCGCCATTGCCCTGGCCAAGCCCCTGGCGAAGCTCTTCGTGGGCTATGACGAAGCGCTGTATAACCTGACCTGGCAGGGCTTCCGGCTCTACAGCCTGGCATTCCTCTTCACGGGGCTGAACATCTTCGCCTCCTCCCTCTTCACCGCCCTGAACAACGGCACCGTCTCCGCAGCCATCTCCTTTATGCGCACCCTGGTTTTCCAGATCGGCGCGGTGCTGGTGCTGCCCGCCATGGCCGGAGTTACGGGTCTGTGGCTGGCCACCTTCGCCGCCGAGGGCTGCGCCCTGGCGGTATCCCTAATCTTCACACTGGTGAACCGGAAGAAGTATGGGTATTTCTAAAAAGCCTGCCGCAAGCCGCCCTTTTTTGGGGGCGCTTGCGGCAGGCATTTTTTACATTTTTTCCGGGGCGGAGAAGCCCAGCAGGTCGATACAGCTTTCCAGGATGTTCTTGGCAAGGCCAATGAGGGCGATGTAGCCCGCCTGGAGCTGCGCGTCCTCCTCGCTGAGGATGCGGGTCTCGTGGTAGAACTTGTTGACGCAGCCGGCAAGCTCATAGATATAGGCGCAGATGAGGTTGGGGCTGGAGGTCTTGAGGGCCTGCTCCAGGGTGGGGCCAAGCTTGGTCACGGAGAGCATCAGATCCTTGGCGTAGTCGTTGGCGGGCTCCTGAATGGGCAGGCTCTCCCAGGCGCCGTAGCGGGCCAGGATGCTCTTGATCCGCACAATGGTATAGAGAATGTAGGGGCCGGTGTTGCCCTCGAAGGCGGCGAAGCGCTCCATATCGAAGTTATAATCCTTGGTGGGCTGGTTCGAAAGGTCGCCGTATTTCAGGGCGGCCATGGCGATTTTGGCCGTGGTGGCCTCCACCTCGTCGTCGCCCACGATCCTGTTCTCCTCCACCTTGGTCCGGACGAAGTTCGTCATGTCCGCAATCAGGGTCTCCAGCCGCAGCACGCCGCCGTCTCTCGTCTTGAAGGGCTTGCCGTCACTGCCGTTCATGGTGCCGAAGCCCACGTGCTCCAGCTCGGTGGTGGGGGGCACGATGCCCGCCTTCCGGGCGGCCCGGAACACCTGCTCAAAGTGCAGGTTCTGCCGCTTGTCGGTGACGTAGAGCACCTTGTCCGGGTGCCAGTCCTGCATCCGCTGGACCAGGGTGGCCAAATCGGTGGTGGCATAGATGGAGGAGCCGTCGGACTTTACCAGAATGCAGGGGGGCACCTCCTTCTTGTCCCCCTCCTCGGCCACGGGGATGACCCAGGCCCCCTCGGACTGGACGGCAATGCCCCGGGCCTTCATATCCTCCACCATGGCGGGGATATAGGGGTCGGCGTCGGATTCGCCCAGCCACTTCTCAAAGTGGACGTCCAGATTGTCATAGTTCTTTTTCAGGTCCGCCACGGACACGTTCATAATGTGCTGCCACAGCGCCCGGTAGCCCCGGCGGCCCTGCTGCAGCTCCAGGGTGGCCTGGTGGGCCTTGTGGGAGAATGCGGGGTCACTCTTCTTGGCGGAGGCGGTGGGGTAGATCTCCTCCAGATCGGAGACCGTGAAGGGGGCCTCCTTGGGGTACTCCCCGGTGAAATCCGGATCAAAATAGGGCAGGTCCGGCTGCCGCTCTGAAAGCTCTGCGATGATCAGGCCCATCTGCAATCCCCAGTCGCCCAGGTGCACATCGCCGATGGCGTTGTAGCCCAGGTACTTGTAGAGCCGCTTCAGGCTTTCGCCGATGATGGCGGGGCGCAGGTGGCCGATGTGCAGGGGCTTGGCCACGTTGGCCCCGCCGTAGTCCACCACAATGGTCTTGCCCGCCCCGGGCTGGGCAATGCCGAACTTGGGAGAAACGCGCATTCCCTCCAGGTAGGTCTGCAAAAAGTGGCCGGAGAGCTTCAGGTTGATGAAGCCCGGCATAACGGCCTCCACCATGCTGTAGTCCGCAGCGTCCAGCTGCTCTGCCACAGCCTTGGCAATCTGGATGGGGGCGCACTTATACTGCTTGGCAGCGGCCAAAGCGCCGTTGCACTGGTATTCGCACAGGTCCGGCCGGTTGGAAACGGTGACCCGGCCAAAGCTTTTGTCGTAGCCGGCCTTTTCAAAGGCCTGCTGCATCTTTTCCGTAATAATATCCAGAATCTTTTCCACAGGAATTCCTCCTCAGTCCTTCTTCTGCTCGGCCAGCCAGTTGAGGTAATCGTCATAGGTGCCGTAGCGGTCCACGATGGTGCCGTCGCTCTGGAAGGCGATGACCCGGTTACAGGTGGAGGTCAGCAGCTCATGGTCGTGGGAGGCCAGCAGCACCACGCCCTGGAAAGCTTCCAGACCCTTGTTCACCGCCTGAATGGATTCCATGTCCAGGTGGTTGGTGGGCTGGTCCAGCAGCAGCACATTGGCGCCGGAGAGCATCATTTTGCTCAGCATACACCGGACCTTTTCACCGCCGGAGAGGACGTTCACGTGCTTGAACACATCCTCATTGGAGAACAGCATCCGGCCCAGGAAGCCCCGGAGGTATACATCGTCCTTCTTGGCGGAGTACTGCCGCAGCCAGTCCACCAGCTCCATTTCGTTGCCCTCGAAATACTCGGTGTTGTCCTTGGGCAGGTAGCTGCGGATGGTGGAAACGCCCCACTTGATGGAGCCCTCGTCCGGCTCCAGCTCCCCCATGAGGACCTTGAAGAGCGCCGTCTGGGCCAGTTCGTTTTCGCCCACGAAGGCGATCTTGTCCGTGCGGCCCACGGAGAAATAGACCTTGTCCAGCAGCTTTACCCCGTCTACGGTGACGGAGATATCCTTCACGGTGAGCACATCCTTGCCCAGCTCCCGCTCGCTCTGGAAGCCAACGAAGGGATAGCGCCGGGTGGAGGAGGGCATTTCTTCCACACTCAGCTTGTCCAGCAGCTTTCTTCTGGCGGTAGCCTGCTTGGCCTTGGCCTTGTTGGCGGAGAAGCGCTGAATAAACAGCTGCAATTCCTCGATTTTTTCCTGGTTCTTCTTGTTCTTGTTCCGGATCATGGCCTGAACCATCTGGGAGGACTCATACCAGAAGTCGTAGTTGCCCACGTACATCTTGATCTTGCCGTAGTCGATGTCCACGGTGTGGGTGCAGACGGTATTCAGAAAGTGCCGGTCATGGCTGACGGCGATGACCATGCCGGGGAAGTCCAGCAGGAAGTCCTCCAGCCAGTTGATGGCCTCGATATCCAGGTTGTTGGTAGGCTCGTCCAGCATGACGATGTCCGGGTTGCCAAAAAGGGCCTGGGCAAGCAGGACCTTCACCTTCAGCCGGGGGTCAACGCTGGCCATCTGCTCATAGTGCAGCTCCGTGCCGATGCCCAGACCCTGCAGCAGGCGGGAAGCATCGGATTCGGCCTCCCAGCCCCCCAATTCCGCAAACTCCGCCTCCAGGTCCGCCGCCCGCAGGCCGTCCTCATCGGTGAAGTCCGGCTTTTCGTAGATGGCGTCCTTTTCCTTCATGACGTCGTACAGGTGCTTGTTGCCCATGATGACGGTGTCCATGACGGTGTAGTCATCGTAGGCGTTCTGGTTCTGCTTCAAAACGGAGACCCGCTTGGTGGGGTCGATCTCAATGGAGCCGGTGGTAGAATCCAGCTCCCCGGTGAGGATGCGCAGGAAGGTGGACTTGCCCGCACCGTTGGCACCGATAATGCCATAGCAGTTGCCGGGCAAAAACTGCAAATCCACATGCTGGAACAGCCACTGCCCACCGAACTGCATACCCAAATTGCTGACTGTAATCATTGCTTGTCTCCTTCGTTACCTAAATAGTTTTGTTCAATCCAAATAACAGGGCCTTGCAGGAAATACAAGTTGACAGTTGACAGTTGACAGTTGACAGTTAAGGAGTCCCTTCGGGAGAATTTTGAAATCTTTTCCGAGGAAGTACCAAAACTGTCTACTGTCAACTGTCCATTGTCAACTGTTCAAGACCGCATACTCATACAGTTTAATCTTACCACAAAATTGTAAATAAAGAAAGAACTTTTTTCCTGCCCCTTGCTTTTTTTGCAAAGTGCGCTATAATATTAGCACTCAGATGAAGTGAGTGCTAATTGCACGCGAAGAAAGGAAGTTATTGCATCATGGAAAAGAAACAGTTTAAGGCCGAATCCCAGCGGCTGCTGGATCTGATGATCAACTCTATTTATACCCACCGGGAGATCTTCCTGCGGGAAATCATCTCCAACGCCTCCGACGCCATCGACAAGCTGGCCTATACGGCCCTGACCGATGAGAAGGTGGGCGTTGCCCGGGACCAGTTCGCCATCACCATCACCCGGGACAAGGAAAACCGCACCCTCACCGTGTCCGATAACGGCATCGGCATGAGCAAGGAGGAGATGGAGGAGAACCTGGGCACCATCGCCAAGTCCGGCTCCCTGGGCTTCAAGCAGGCCATGGAGAAGAAGGAAGACATCGATATCATCGGCCAGTTCGGCGTGGGCTTCTATTCCGCCTTCATGGTGGCAAGCGAAGTCACCGTCATCTCCAGGAAGTACGGCTCCGACAAGGCCTACAAGTGGGTCTCCAACGGCACCGACGGCTACACCATCGAGGAAGCGGAGCGGGAAAACGCCGGTACGGACGTGATCATGGTCCTGAAGCCCGACACCGAGGAGGACACCTACAACCAGTACCTGGAGGAATACGAGATCCGGAATCTCGTCACCAAGTATTCCGACTATATCCACTACCCCATCCGCATGGAGGTTGAGAAGTCCCGGAAGAAGGAGGACTCCCCTGAGGACAAGCCCGAGTACGAGAGCTACAAAGAGGTCGTCACCCTGAACTCCATGGTGCCCATCTGGCAGAAGAACAAGAAGGACGTCACCGAGGAGGAGTACAACCAGTTCTATCAGAGCAAGTTCTACGACTACAATAAGCCCCTGCGGGTAGTCCATTTCAGCGCCGAGGGTCAGGTGTCCTTCAAGGCCCTGCTGTATATTCCCTCCAAGGCCCCCTATGATTTCTACACCAAGGATTTCAAGCGTGGCTTGCAGCTGTATTCCAGCGGCGTGATGATCATGGAGAACTGCGAGGATCTGCTGCCCGAGCACTTCCGCTTCGTCCGGGGCATTGTGGACAGCCAGGATCTGTCCCTGAACATCAGCCGTGAAATGCTCCAGCATAACCGCCAGCTGACCATTATCGCCCGGAACATTGAGAAGAAGATCAAGTCCGAGCTGAAGGCCATGCTGGACAGCGACCGGGAGAAGTACGAGGAGTTCTACGCCGCCTTTGGCCGCCAGCTGAAATACGGCGCGGTATCCGACTACGGTGCCCACAAGGAAAGCTGCCAGGATCTGCTGCTGTTCTACAGCCACAAGCAGGGCAAGCTGATTTCTCTGAAAGAATATGTGGATGCCATGCCCGAGGGCCAGGAGAAGATCTACTTTGCCCCCGGCGAAAACAAGGAGCTGCTTGCAAAGCTCCCCCAGGTGACATTGCTTGACGGCAAGGGCTACGACACCCTGCTCTTTACGGAGGATGTGGATGAGTTCGTGCCCCAGACCCTGATGACCTATCAGGAGAAGAGCTTCTGCAACGTCTCCACGGAAGACCTGGGCCTCCAGTCCGAGGACGAGAAGAAGGCCGCTGAGGCAGAAGCCGAGGAGAAGAAGGGCTTCCTGACCTTTGTGAAGGACAGCCTGGGCGATCAGGTCAAGGAGGTCCGGCTGAACAAGAATCTGGGCGCCTACCCCGTGGCCATGGTGCCCGACGCCGGCATGAGCTTTGAGATGGAGAAGTACATGAAGCGGGTGAACCCCGATTTCAGCTTCCCCTCCGCCAGAATTCTGGAACTGAACCCGGACAACGACACCGTCAAGCACCTGCAGGAGGTCATGACCTCTGACCCCGTGATGGCCAAGGATCTGGCCCAGCTGCTGTGCTGCCAGGCCCAGCTCATGGCCCAGCTGCCCATCGACGACCCCTACGCCTACACCGATCTGGTGTGCAAGCTGGTGAAGTAACACAATAAAAGAAACGGGACATACCACGCGGGAATGCAGCGGTATGTCCCGTTTTTTATTTTGCCCGTTCCGCTTTCTTGCGGGACTGCTTGACCCGGTACATCATCTGATCGGCCTCTTCAACGGCCTCCTGGGGGGTGAGGTGATCGGGGTCGAAGATGGCGTAGCCCATGGAGAGCCTGGGCAGGACAGGCTCTTCCCGCCTTGCCTTTGCCATGGCGGCCACCAGCTCGTCCCACAGGCTTTCCACAGACTGCATATGCTTCATCAAAATCACGCAGAACTCGTCGCCACCGATGCGGAAGCAATGGCCGCAGCGGGAATAGACCTCCCAGAGGGCTCTGCCCGTCAGCCGCAGGCACCGGTCTCCCATGGCGTGGCCATAGGTATCGTTAATGCTCTTAAAGCAGTCCACATCAAAAAACAGGATGATACAGGGCTCCCGCAGATGGGCCAGGGTGTTTTCAAAGCCCCGGCGGTTGATGAGCCCGGTGAGGCCGTCGGTCTGCTGGATCATGTCCACGGTGAACACATAGAGCATAATGGCAGAGATAGCGGTGGTGACATAGTCCACCCGCAGGGTGCTGTCCACCATCTGCATGACCATACCCGAAAGCACGAATACCAGCACCGATGCCAGAAAGCCCACGCCGCCGAACTGGTATTTGCGGCCGCTGCGCAGCACGGCAAACATGGCATAAAACAGCGCAGCCACATACACCACCGTATAGATTTCGTACAGCGGCCCATGGGTATAGCTGCTCTCGGCGTCCACCTGAATGATGGCCCCGGAAAAGCTCAGCACCACCTGCAGCAATGTGTGCAGCAGCAGGATGACCATGGCCGCCTCCTTGTGGGGCGCGTCCAGGATCAGGGCCATAAAAATGCCGATGCAGGGTGCTGCGGAAAACTCAATGACCTTTACAGCCGTATGCCAGATTACCGTCCGCGGTCCTGTGCCGTTCAGCATAACGCCCAGCCACTCGCACAGTGCCGCCAGGGCAATAATGGAAAACTCAAAGCGGAAATATCGCTTTTCCGTCCCGGACAGCGTTCTGGAGCAGGACACGCACAGCAGCATGGAGGCCATGGACAAAACACACAGCACTGTAATGGCCGTGTAATATTTTATCAAACAAATCTCTCCTTAAAACGCTTTACGTACAGAGTATATCACATTTCGCTTTTTTCTTCAAGAAAAAAACGGGGCCGCCGCGTGTAAAACTTTCATAAATTGGGCTTGACTTTTCTGGGAAATATGCTATTATGGTCTCAGAACGATTCAACAATTACTTAATCGTTAAATTCAAATCAAGTAAGGAGCCCTCTCTATGAAAAAGACCTATAAGATCGATGTAGACTGCGCCAACTGCGCCAACAAGATGGAAGACGCCGCCAAAGCCACCGCCGGTGTAAAGAGCTGCACCGTCAATTTCATGGCTCTGAAGATGATCGTGGAATTCGAAGAAGGTGCCGATGTGAAGGCCACCATGCAGAATGTTCTGGCCAACTGCAAAAAAGTAGAGGACGACTGCGAGATTTTCCTGTGATGAAAGGAAATCGCATATGACAAAGAAGCAAAAAAGAGCGCTTTCTCAGATCCTGGCCTCTGCTGCGCTGCTGATCGTGATGCAGCTGCTGGGGGCGGGGTTCTTTGACCGGCTCTTCGGCGCTTTCGGGCGCTGGGTGCGGCTGGCCATTTATCTGGTGGACTACTGGATCATCGGCGGCGATATTCTGAAAAAGGCCTGGAAGGGCATTCGCAACAGGCAGATGTTTGATGAATGCCTGCTCATGGCCATTGCCACCATCGGCGCTCTGGCCCTGGCCATTTACGAAAACGGCGACTATATCGAGGCCGTTGCCGTCATGCTCTTCTATCAGATCGGCGAGCTGTTCCAGAGCTACGCCGTGGGCAAGAGCCGCCGGAACATCAGCGAGCTCATGGACATCCGCCCGGACTATGCCAACGTGGAGCGGGAGGGTGCCCTGGAAAAGGTAGACCCAGACGAGGTGGAGATCGGCTCCATCATCGTGGTCCAGCCCGGCGAGAAGGTGCCCATCGACGGCATCGTCACCGAGGGCAGCTCCACCCTGAACACCGCCGCCCTGACCGGCGAAAGCGTGCCCAGGGATGTGACCGTGGGCCAGGAGGTCATCTCCGGCTGCATCAACCTGTCCGGCCTGCTGAAAATTCAAACCACCAAGGAATTCGGCGAATCCACCGTATCGAAAATTCTGGACCTGGTGGAGAACGCCTCCTCCCGGAAGTCCAAATCCGAGGACTTCATTGCCAAGTTTGCCCGGGTGTACACCCCCGCCGTGGTCTACAGCGCCATTGCCCTGGCACTGC
>OLZT01000242.1_pt1 | contig 23869 bp, 27 predicted proteins | sample 1644501 | NCBI WGS metagenome assembly OLZT01 (sample SAMEA103958140, study PRJEB25191) | human gut metagenome | biome: human-associated habitat [ENVO:00009003]; feature: intestine environment [ENVO:2100002]; material: feces | place: Germany | collected 2013/2015 | reverse complement strand
GGTGGCTCGAGAGGGCGACGGGATACCGGCGCTTTCGAGAGACACTCTTTCTTGTTGGTCGAAAGAACGGCAAGAGTACGCTCCTCGCGGCGCTCGCGCTCTATATGCTCGTCGCCGACTACGAGGGCGCGGCGGAGATATACTCCGTAGCAACCAAGAAAGACCAAGCGAAAAAGACGCTCACCGAGGCCGTGAACATGGTGAAGCAGAGCCCCGAGCTCTCCGCCATTCTCAAGAAACGGCGCAACGACATTTACTTTCCGGCGACGGCCTCCAAGTTTGAGGCGCTGGCTTCGGACTCGAACACCCTCGACGGCCTCAATTCTCACGCCGTCATTATCGACGAGCTCCACGCTATCCGCGACCGCAATCTCTACGAGGTTATGAAGCAATCGACCTCGAGCCGCCGACAGCCGCTTGTGATTATGATTACCACGTCCGGCACGGTGCGCGAGTCTGTTTTCGATAACCTTTACGGCTACGCTTGCGAGGTCGCCGACGGGCAGACTCCCGACGAGCGTTTCCTCCCCGTCCTCTACGAGCTGGACAAGCGCGAGGAGTGGACAGACCCGACGGCGTGGATAAAGGCAAATCCCGGCCTCGGGACGATAAAGCAATATACCACGCTCGCCGACTTCGTAGAGCGAGCAAAGAAAAATCCCGAGGACTTGCCCGGCGTTCTCTGCAAAGATTTCAACGTCAAGGCGACCGGCGCGGCCTCGTGGCTCTCCTATGAGGACGCAGTAAACGAGGCTACATTCAAGCCCGAGGAGGTCTATAACACCTACGCTATCGGCGGGTGCGACCTCTCCGCGACGACCGACCTAACGTGCGCGACGCTGATTATCCGGCGCTCGTCCGACGATGAAATCGTGTACGTTTTTCAGCATTATTTCCTCCCTCAAAAGAAAATCGACCAGCTCGACGAGCACAACACGCAAGAAGCGCCCTATAAGATTTGGGCGGAGCGGGGGCTCGTCACGATATGCGAGGGTACTCGCGTCGATTATTCGGCGGTGACGGCGTGGTACTGCCAAATGCGGGACGAGCTCAAGATAGACGCTTTCAAAATCGGATACGACCGCGCTCTCGCCGGTTATTGGGTGGACGAAATGAAAGCGAACGGCTTCGATATGTGCGCCGTCGCACAGGGGCCTTTTACATGGTCGCAACCTATGAGGGAGCTCGGAGCGGCTCTCGCCGATAAGAAAGTCAATTACAACAAAAATCCCGTTTTGCTTTGGTGCTTGACGAACACAGGCGTTAAAAAAAGCGGCGTGAACAACATTCAGCCCGTCAAGATTTCCGAAAAGCGCCGTATCGACGGCATGGTATCTCTCCTCAATGCGTGGGTTATCTATGTGCGGGATTATGAGGACTATATGTATTTAGTGGGGTGAAAAAATGGCAAAGAGAGGGCTCTTTCAATCTATTTTCGGGGGCAAGAGCGAGAAAAACAAGGATTTCCACGCATACAAGCTCTTGAGCTCGTGGGAGTCTACTTTCGTACCGTATTCCGGCAATATGTGGGATATTAACACGGTACGTTCCGCCGTGGACGCTTTCGCCCGCCGAGCCTCGACCGCACAGCCGCGCCACGTCCGGCAGTCGGCGGAGACGACGGTCGCGGTAAACGACTATATCGACCGCATTTTGCAGTTCCGGCCTAATCCGTACATGACGGCGGCGGACTTTTATTACAAGCTCGCCGCGCAATACAAGGTTTATAACAACGCGATAGCGTACCCGGTTTTCGATGAAACAGGCCGTTTAACGGCTATCTATCCTATCAACGCGCAGTATTTCGAGCTCCTCGAGTACATGGGTACGCTCTATTGCCGCTTCACCTTTGCGACCGGTGCAACGTACATTTGCGAATATTCCCGAGTTATCCACGTCCGGCGGCATTTCCTCGAGCACGATATTTTCGGCGACGGCAACAAGCCTCTCGATACCGCGCTCAAGACTGCGAACACGCTCAATCAGAGCATGAGCAAGTTCGCCGAGCTCGTCGCAGTTATCCGGGGTATTCTGAAAGTCTCGAACGCCGTCAAAACGGAGGACTTAAACCGCCGCCGAGACGACTTTATCCGGGACAATCTCCGCATGGAGAACAACGGAGCGGGCGTTATCGTCACGGACGCGAAATACGACTATACGCCTATCACGGACAAGACGACTCCTATCCCGGCGACACAGCTCGCATACGTCAAAGAGGAGATTTACGACTATCTCGGCGTGTCGAAAGAAATCGTCGAGAATACCGCGACTCCGCAACAGGAACAGGCTTTTTATAGCGGCGAAATCGCCCCGTTTTTCCGCCGTCTCTCGCAAGCGTTCTCGAATGTGCTCTTTACCGAGCGGGAGTTCGGGTACGGAAACCGTATCGTATTTTCCGCGAACTCCGTCCAGTTTGCGACGCTCCCGGAAAAGGTCACGGCGGCAAAGTTCTTGACGGAAATCGGCGCGGCGACGCTCGACCAAATCTTGACTATGTTCGATATGCCGACTATCGGCGGCGAGGAGGGCGCGCGCCGGGTGCAGACCCTCAATATGGTAAACGCAAAACTCGCGGACAAATATCAAACCGGCACGACCGGCGGCGGAGGCAATACCCCGACGGACGACACCTCGCCGCCCGGCGAGCCGACGGGCAAAGAGGAGGTTTAACGCTATGGCTATCAAACAGGGGCGCGAATATCGCGCTTTGCAGGACTTTAGCCTCGTCCCCCGGGAGGAGAACTCGCCGGAGTACAGGGTACGCGGTACGGCTATCGTATTCAATACGCCCACGGTGCTATGGGAGTGCGACGGCGTGGAGTACAAGGAAATTATCGACCGTCACGCTTTCGACGAGTGCGATATGTCCGACGTGATTTTCAACTACAACCACGGCGGAAAGGTCGTCGCCCGTCTCCGTAACAAGACGCTCGCCCTCAACATCGACGAGCGCGGCGTAAACATCGAGGCAGACCTCGGCGGCACGACCGCCGGGCGCGAGCTTTACGAGGAAATCGACGGCGGGTACGTCGATAAAATGTCCTTTTCTTTCACGGTGCGCGAGGCGAAATACGACTCCGTTACCCATACCCGCACTATCACAAAGGTCAAGAAGCTATACGACGTGTCGGCGGTGGATATTCCCGCCTATAATGACACGTCTATTTCGGCTCGGAGCTTTTTCGAGGAGGAGCACTCGAAAGAGCTTGCGGCTTTGGAGCAAGCCCGGAGGCGGAAGAAACTCGTAGCTTTGACATACTAACCACCCACACAACAACTATCATTTTTGGAGGTAAATTATGAACATCGAAAAGAGACGCGCAGAAATCGCCGCCCGCAAAGCTGAAATCCGTAAGCTCATTGAGGGCGATACCGAGAACAAGCTCAACATGGACGACCTCGAGAAAGAGCTCCGCGAGCTCAACGAGGAGGACGAGAAACTCGAAAAGAGACAGGCTATCGAGCGTATGCTCAACGGCGGCGCGGCTCCGGCCTCTCCCGCCGCTTTCAACAATCCCGTTGCTCGTTCCGCCAACCAGCCCGCGCCGGAGAACTCCGACGTGCTCTATCGCTCCGCATGGCTCAAGACCTTGCAGGGTAAGCCGCTGACCGACGACGAAAAGCGCGCATACTCCACGGCGGCAAACTCCGGCCTCCCCATTATCCCGGAGACGACCGCAAATCAGATCATCAAGAAAATGTACGAGGTCGCGCCGATTTTGCAGAGATGCAAGATTTTCCACGTCCCCGGCAATTTCAAGTTCGCTATCGAGGGTACGAACGACGAGGCCGCGCTCCACACCGAAAACGCCGCCATTACCGCCGCGAGCGACTCCCTCGGCTCCGTCTCTCTGACCGGCTACGAAATCGTGAAGCTCGTCAAAGCCTCCCGTGCTTGCTCTGAGATGGCGCTTTCCGCGTTCGAGAGCTATATCGTCGAGGTTATCGCCGAGGCCGTCGCCCGCCGCATTGAAAAGTACATTTTCACCGGCACGGGTACAAATCAGCCCGGCGGCGTTAAGACTGCCGGTAAGGGCGCGAGCGGCGCGTACACCGACGGCACAGACCAGATTACCGTAGGTAAGACGGCCTCTCTCACCGAGGAGAACGTTATCGCGCTCTACGGCTTGCTCGGCGACGGTTACGAGCGTAACGCCGTTTGGTGCATGAACAAGGCGACATTCTTCTCTGACTTCTTCCCGCTGATGAACAAGAGCAAGAACAACGTTATCGAGTTCGCAAACGGCAAGTATTACATCATGGGCGCGGAGGTCTACTTTACCGGCTCTCTCGCCGCACATGAGGCGTATCTCGGCGACTTCTCCTATATCATCGGCAACTATTCGCAGGATATTACCGTCGTCCGCTCCGAGCACTCCGGCCTTGCTACGAACAGCATCGACTATCTCGGCGCTTGCGTGTTCGACTCCAAGCCGGTCGCGGGCTTCGGTGCTTTCGTGCATCTCGCAAAGGCGGCGGATTAATAGGAGGGCTCGAGTATGGCAGTCGGTGACGAATATCTCGCCTCCGTCCGCCATAGCGTGAGACTTTCCTCCACCGTCCACGACGGGGAATTGACCGACCTCATTAACGCCGCTCGAGCCGACCTTGTGCTCGGCGGCGTTCTTAAGGCAAAAGCGAACGACGAAACCGACCCGCTTATCAAAAAGGCGGTGACGACCTACGTCAAGGCGGAGTTTGGGCTCGACAACGAGGACGCGGACAGGCTCCGCGCCTCGTATAAAGAGCAGAGAAACGGCCTCTCGCTATCGGACTCCTATATCGCGGCGGAGGGGGGATAGCTCATGTACTGGCGCGACGTTGTGACGCTCAAAGCCGTTACGGAGGGGCGCGACGCGGACGGTTTTCCGAAAGAGACAATCACGGAGACGACCGTTTTCGCCGACGTGTCCTCTACCAAGCGGAGCGAGTTCTACGCCGCCCGACAAGCGGGTATCTCGCTCGCGCTGACGGTAAAGCTCCGCGCCGCTGACTATGACGGTCAAGAGCGGCTCTCCTATGAGGGCAAAGAGTACAAGGTCGAGCGCGCATACACGGAGGCGCGGGAATACTACGAGCTTAATTGCTCCGAGTTTAGGGAGGCGAGCGAATGAACGTAAACGCTCTTTTAGTGGGTACGCTCGATAGCCTCCTCCCTACCGCTGACGGCGTGTATAAAGGCGCGGCGACCGAGTATATCGTTTTCAACTATACCGAACTCCCGGCGGACTTCGCAGACGACGACGCGGCACATTACCGCTATCTCGTGCAAGTCCACCTATACGCGCCGCTCGAGAAGAATACCCGCACATACCGGCGGGAAATCTCTCGGCGGCTCGTGGCGGCGGGCTTTACCCGTCCGACGGTGACTCCGGCCTCCGATAAAAACGGACAGCATTACGCATTTGAGTGCGAAATCGCGGGAGGCGTTGACGATGGCTAATCTATCCACGAGCGGGCTCGAGGAGCTTATCGGCGGTTTTGACGCTATCGCAGAAATCCCCGACGAGGTAGTGCTCGAAATGCTCGTCGCGGAGGCAGAAGTTATCGCCCCGGCGCAGGAGGCCGAGGCGCGCGCTATGCTCTCGGGCAAGTACAGCACCGGCGAGACGGCGCAAAGCATTTCCTACGACAAAAAGCTCAAGAAAACATCGGACGGACGAGCTATCTACGTTTACCCGAAAGGCACTCGGCGACACGGCAACAAGCGCCGCGCCGCCGAGGTCGCTTTTGTGGACGAGTTCGGTAAACAGGGACAGCCCGCCCGCCCATTCATCCAAACAGCAAACGAGAAAGCGGCAGACCCGGCAACCGACGCGGCGGCTCGGGTGTACGACGGCTTTCTCAAATCGAAAAACTTTTAGGAGGTTTTATTATGGCACAGTTTGGCGCAAAGCGACCTATCTTCGCCCCGACGAAAACCACGCCGGACGGCGCGCTCCCGACCTACGACTACGAGAAAGTCGTAACCGTGGGTAAGCTCGTTAAGGCCGACCTCACCGTTACGAACGCATCCGGCGAGCTCTACGCCGACGACGCGCTCGCCGAAAAGGTCGATATGTTCGCCTCCGGCTCTCTTGCGCTGGAAACGGACGACAAGACGGACGAGGTACACGCCGCTATTCACGGCGCGACCAAGGATACGCAGTCGAGCGAGGTCACGGACTCCGACGGAGACGTAGCCCCTCGCGGTGGCCTCTGCTATTACAAGGTCATTATCCGCAACGGAGTACGCTATTTCAAGGGCGTGTTTCATCCGCTCGTCAAGGCTATTCTCGGCAACGACAGCGCGGCGACGAAAGGCTCCTCTATCACGTTCGGCACGAGCGCGACGACCTTTACCGTGTTCCGTTGCAATTCCGGCGCATGGCGCATCACGAAAGAGTTTACCTCGGAGAGCGAGTGCATCGCGTGGTGCGATACCAAGCTCGGCAAGAGCACGGGCTAATATCTACACACGACGGGAGGCGAGCGAGAACGGCTCGCCTCCCGCTTTGGTAATTGGAGGGTAAAGGCATGAAAGCGGCAAAAATGACGGTCGCGGGCGTGACATATTACCTCGTTTTCGACGGCGAGGCTATGTTTATGCTTCGGGACATTTACGGCGGGACACAACTCGCACTCGAGGCGATAGAGCCGGATACCCGCGAGGGCTTCGCGGCGACGTGCGCTATCGCGGCGCTACTGGCAGAACGCGGCGAGCTCCTCCGGCGGCGGCTCGGGTATGACTCCGGCGCTATCCCGGAAAAGGACGATTTTCTCCTCGCGGTGAGGCCGTTTGAAATCGTGGAGCTCAAGCGCGCGATTATGACGGCTATCGAGCTCGGCTATGGTCGAGAGGTCACGACCCCCGGCGACGAAATCGACGAGGGGCTCGCGGAACTTAATCAAAAAAAAACAAGATAAGGCGGGCGGACTATTACCGTATCGCCGTTCTTTGCGGAGTCTCCCCCGGGGAGGCTCTTTTTATGGCTCCCGGAGAGGTTTTCGACCTTTGGGAGCTCTATCTATCCGCACACGGTAAAAACAGGGGCGAGGAGGGCGTGTAATGGCAAACCGTGAGATAAAAACGAAAGTCGCTATCGACGGGGAAAAAGAATACAAAGAGTCGCTCAAGAATATTAACTCCGCCCTTGGGACGCTCAAATCGGAATTGAAGCTCGTCGAGAGTCAATACGCGGGACAGGCGAACAGCTACGCGGCGTTGAGCGCCAAGGGCGACGTACTCTCCCGTATGTACGACCAGCAGAAAGAAAAGGTCAAGGCGGCGGCGGAACAGCTCGAGAAAGCGAAAAAAGCTCAATCGGACTACGCCGAAAAAGTCTCCTCCGCGCAATCCGAGATTTCGCGTTGTGAGGCCGCTCTCGCCGCTCTCGGCGACGAGACGGGCGACACGACCGAGGAGCAAGCCAAACTCACGGCGGAGCTCGAAAAGGCAAAGAGCGAGCTCGCGGCGGCTGAAAAGGGGTACGAGTCTACGACTCGCTCCGTCAATTCCTATCAGACACAGGTAAATAGCGCCGAGACGGAGCTAAACAAGCTCGGCTCGGAACTCGATAAAAACGCCTCCTATATGGACGAGGCCGCGAAATCCTCCGACGGGTGCGCCGAGTCTATCGACGAATACGGGAAAGAGGTCAAAAAGGCCGGAGAGGACTCCGAGGAGGCCGGAAAGAAGTTCGACAAGGTAAAGACCGCCGCGACCGCTCTCGGAACTGCGGCGGCGGCGGCAACGGCGGCACTCGCGGCGGCGGCGGTCAAGCTCGGGACGGAGGTTATCAGCGCATACGCCGATTATGAGCAGTTAGTCGGCGGCGTTGAGACGCTCTTTAAGGATAGCTCCGGGAAAGTCATGGAGTACGCGACCGACGCATACAAGACCGCCGGGCTTTCCGCTAACGAGTACATGGAAACCGTGACGGGCTTTTCTGCGAGCCTCATTTCCTCCCTCGGCGGAGACACGGAGAAAGCCGCCGAGTATGCGAACATGGCAATTACGGATATGTCCGATAACGCCAACAAAATGGGCTCGGACATGGCCTCCATTCAGAACGCATACTCCGGCTTTGCAAAGCAGAACTATACAATGCTCGATAACCTCAAGCTCGGGTACGGCGGTACGAAAGAGGAAATGCAAAGGCTCCTCGAGGACGCGGAGAAGCTCTCCGGCGTAAAGTACGATATTTCGAGCTACTCGGACATTATCGACGCAATTCACGTCGTACAAACGGAAATGGGTATCACGGGGACGACCGCGAAAGAGGCGGAGGCGACTATCTCCGGCTCTATCGGGATGCTGAAATCCTCGTTTCAAAACCTGATTACCGGCCTCGGGGATGCAGACGCGAACATAGACAAGCTATGCGATAACGTCGTAAACTCCTTTAATTCGGTCGTCAAGAACATTACGCCGGTCGTTAGAAACCTCGCAAAAACCGTCCCGAACGCATTAGAGGGCATCCTCGACGCTATCGCGCCTCTCCTGCCGGAACTCCTCGAAATGGGAGTCGGGCTCTTTGAGGCGCTCTTGAGCGGGTTTACATCGGTGCTCCCGGAGCTTATGAACACGGCGGCCTCGCTCGTGACAACGCTCGTACAAGGCATTATCGAGGCTTTGCCGCTCGTCGTAGAGGCGGCGGCACAGTTCATTACAACGCTCGTGCAGGGTATAGCGGAGGCACTACCGACGCTCATTCCGGCGGCGGTGGAGACGGTGACGACCATTGTATCGACGCTTATCGAGAATATACCCTTGCTTATCGACGCGGCGCTCCAACTCATACAGGGGCTCGCGGAGGGCGTTCTCGAGGCTATCCCGGTACTCCTCGAGGCTTTGCCGGAGCTTATCGAGAGCCTCGTAACGACGCTCCTCGACGCTATCCCGCAAATCATCGAGACGGGAGTCGAGCTTTTAACCGCCCTTGTGGAAAACCTCCCGGAAATCATTACGACGATATGCGAGGTTTTGCCGCAAATCATTGAGAGCACTATCTCGACGCTCCTCGACCATTTGCCGGAAATCGTAGAGGCGGGCGTAAAGCTCTTGACGGCGCTTATTACCAACCTCCCGCAAATCATTTTGACGATAGTACAGGCGCTCCCGCAAATAATCACGGCGGTAATTAACGCCCTCGTGAACAATATCCCGAAAATCATCGAGACGGGCGTAAAGCTCTTAACTGCCCTCATTACCAACCTCCCGCAGATTATCGCCGAAATCGTCCGCGCTATGCCGCAGATTATTACCGGCATCGTGAGCGCGCTCGGCGAGGGCGTGTCGCAGGTCGCGGAGGTCGGTAAAAACCTCGTCCGGGGCTTGTGGCAAGGCATCCAGTCGCTCGCCGGGTGGCTATGGGATAAAGTGTCCGGGTGGATTTCCTCCATTTGGGACGGCATTACGGACTTTTTCGGTATCCACTCCCCGAGCACAAAAATGGCGTGGGTGTCCGAAATGAACGTCGAGGGCGCAGTCGTCGGCATTGAGAAGAACAAGAGCAAGGCCGTAAAAGCCTATGGAGCTATGGGCGAGGAAATGCTCGCCGAGGTAGACTCCGGGCTCGCGGCGGTAAACGAAAAGCTCAAAAGCTCTATCGGGGAAATCGAAACGGGCTTTTCCGCAAAGGCGACCGTCGAGGCCGTCTCCGCATCCGTCCCGGCGGACTTGACCGGGCGCGGCGGCGGTGCGACGACCTCCGGCGGCGGAGATACAAACGTCGTAAATCATTTTCATATCGCGGAGCTCGTCGTCCGTGAGGAGGCGGACGTAAAGAAGATTTCCCGCGAGCTCTACAATATGCAGAAATCGAAATCGCGGAGCAAGGGGGTATCTATGGCGTGAGCATGGGTTTTATTTTCGACAACAAGCATAGCGGGGATATGGGAGTCGTGTTCAAATCCACAGACCGAACACTCCTCCCCGCGAAACGGGTAACGCAATACACGATACCCGGCAAGAGCGGCACATACGACATAGAGGACGGTTACGAAAACCGCGAAATCGTATGCACGGTCGCTTTCGTCGGCGAGGGCTACCATTACGCGGGCGTGAGAACGCGAGCGCGCGCCGTGGCGGAATGGCTCTCCGGCGAGGGCTTGCTCGTATTTGACGACGAGCCCGAAAAGGCGTACTCCGCAAAGGTCGTCGGCGGTATCTCTATCGAGCAAATCGCCGTTACGGGGACGTGCGAGGTACGTTTCTTGTGTAAGCCGTTCGCCGAGTCCTTGCGCTACAATCAGCAGGACGTGAAATCCGTCTCTCTGCCTCACACGGAGGCGGTAAACGTCCGAGGGACACAGGAAACGGACGGCTTAATCTATATCACGGCGCGCGGTAATATCCAAACGCTGACGATAACACGGCTCAAGGTAAATTAAAAAATTAGGAGGTTTCTACTATGAGCGCATTATCTAACGTCCACGCATCCACTCTCTTGAATACGTCCTTGCGGAGCGGGACGTACTACCTCGCTCTTTTCCTCACCGACCCGACGGCATCCGGCACGGGTACGGAGGTATCCGGCGGCGGATACGCGAGAAAGATTATCAACTTTAGCGCGCCGTCCCTCGTGTCCGGCAAAGAACAGGTTTCCAACTCCGCGCCCGTTGACTTCGGCACTCTGACGGCAGACCTCGGCACGGTGGCCTATTGGGGCATCTATGACGCGCTGACGGCGGGCAATTTGCTTTGGTACGGCTCCTTTACCCGGAGCAAGAACGTACTCAACGGCGACGCTATCACGGTATCGGCGGGGGCTATCGTTTGCACTTTGGCATAACGAGGAGGCGAGCAAATGTATAACCGCACTCCGTACAATAAGACGACGTACAACCGAACAACGTCCATTGTGTTCGAGTGGCTCGCTACGGCGAACGCGGAGACGGATACCTCGGCGACGCTGAAAATCATTCGATACCTCGACGGCTCGGCGGCGGCGGTCGCTACCGCGTCCGGCGTGTTCGTCCGCGTCCTCCTCCCCTCCGCGCTTGCGGAGGCGGAGGCCGGGAGCGTCGGCGACTATATCCGCACTCTCTTTTTCTCCGCGCTTGCGGAGGCCGTAGCAACGGCGAGCGGTACGGGCGTTTCGACCTACGGCTCCGTCACTATGGTAATTGAGGGCGTAAACATGGTCGCCGGAGACGAGCTTATTATCGACACGGAGCACATGACCGTAACGCTCAACGGCGCGAACATCATCGACCGCGTGAGCGACGATAGCGCATTTTTCAAGCTCAAACCGGGCGAGAACGATATTATCGTCGAGGGCGGCACGACCGCAGACGTTAAAATCTTGTGGAAAGATAGGTGGTTATAATGGCAAAGCCGCAGATTTTCAACCGCGATATGAAGCGGCTCGCCTACCTCGACAACGCGCTCGCCGTCGGCTACGGCCTCGAGACTAATTCCCTATGGACGGCGACCTTTACGCTCCCGGCGGACGACCCGAAAAACGCCTATTGTACGCCGCTGAACTTCGTCGAGATTTTCGACGGAGACGAGCGTATCGACCTTTTCCGCATCATCGGGGAGGATATGGAGCGGAGCAACGGCGCGACTCGCTATTATGATTGCGAGCACGTCCTCGCTACGCTCCTCTCCGACGTTCTCTTTCAGTATCATCAATGCGGCGGCTCCGGCGTAAAGACTGCCGACGTTCTCAATTACATTCTCGCCCGGCAGACCCGGCAAAACTGGAAACTCGGGGCTTGCGATTTCAAACGCTATTTTGAATATAATTGGGAAAACTCGACGCTCCTCGCGGCGCTCTTTGCCGTGCCGGAGTGCTTCGATAGTGAATACCTTTGGTCGTGGGATACGACCGTCTACCCGTGGACGCTCTCGCTCACCGCGCCGACGGAGGCACTCAAAAGCGAAATCCGATACGCAAAGAATATGACGAACATCAAAAAGACGACGGACGCGACCAGTATCGCAAACCGCGTCTATGCGCTCGGATACGGCGAGGGTGTAAACCAACTGACGATAGAGTCGGCGAACGGCGGCGTTCCATACGTCGAGGACGCTTTAAGCATCGAGCGATACGGCTTGTGTTCGACTATCCTCGTAGACTCGCGGTATCAAGTGGCGGAAAACCTCAAGGCATACGCCGAGCAGATACTCGCCGGGCTCAAGGAGCCGTATGTGAGCTATGAAATCGGCGCTATCGACCTCCACCGGCTGACCGGCGACAAGTTCTCAAAGTTCCGCCCGGGCGAAATCGTCCGCGTCGTGGACGAGGCCGACGGAATTAACATCCGTACCCGCATCGTCCGCGTTGAGAAAGCGGATGCAGAGGGCGACCCGGGAAACGTCACGGTAACGATTGCCAACAAGACGCAGGATATAGCGGGCAGTATTTCCGACTTGCAGAGCCGAGCCCTCATTTCCGAGACATACGCACAGGGCGCGACCAACCAACAAATCTATAATTTCTCGGATAACGCCGACGCAACGCATCCGGCGAAACTGCAACTCTATATCTCCGACTCGGTGGTACGCATTAACAAAATGCTCCTCAATATCGAGTTCGAGGCGTTCCGGGCGTATGAGAAAGCTATCGGCGGCGGCGGTGGACAGACGACGAGCTCCGGCGGCGGACAGACGACGAGCTCCGGCGGCGGACAGACAACAAGCTCCGGCGGCGGCTCTACGACCTCCTCCGGCGGCGGGCAGACCTCCGGCGGAACGGCGCTCGAGTCCTCGAACGTGCTCCCGAGCGAGACGAACGGACAGGCCGTGCATAACCACGGTATTTCTCAACACGCCCGCCTTGCAACGACAAGCGACGGGAAAACCGTTGACGGATACGAGACGTTCATTTGGTCGGGCGCGCATACGCATCCGGCGCACACGCACAGGATTTCCGCACATACACACGAGGTCTACGACCATACGCACACGGTAAGGGCGCACACGCATACGGTGAAAGACCATACCCACACCGTAAAAGACCATACCCACGCTATCGAGTTCGGCATCTACGAGGGACAACGAGCCTCGAAAGCGACTATCAAGGTAGACGGAAAAGAGATACCGGCGCCGTCCTCGTATAGCAATATCGACATTGTGAAGTATCTCGCCACGGACTCGAGCGGGAAGATACGCCGTAACTCGTGGCACTCGATAGAGATACTCCCCGATAATATGAGCCGTATCGTGGGCGCGGTATTCGCTCAAACATTCTGTAATTCTCGCGGCGGCGGGGACTACTAAAAGGAGGAAAGAATATGTCCGAATTAGTGACAATGTACCCGGCGCAAGCCAACTCCCCGGAGACTTCGCTCTCCGGCGCGCTGACGGCGGCGGGTACGACCGTAAACGTCGTTGACGGCTCCGTACTGCCGGAGGCTCCGAACTTGCTCACGATTGGAGCGGACAGCTCCACGGCGGAAACGGTGCTTATGACCGCAAAGAACGGGAACGTGCTCACCGTCACGCGAGCGCAGAACGGCACGACCGCCCGGGCATGGTCGGCGGGCGACGTTATCGCCCGATATTTCACGGCGGCAGACCAAACCGCCATGCAGGAAAATATTAAGAAGCTCAACGAGGGCAAGGCCGAGAAAGCCGCCTCCCCGACGGCGGGACACTTCGCCGGGCTCGATGCAAGCGGCAATCCGACCGACTCCGGCAAAAAGCCGGGCGACTTCGCCGCCGAGAGCCATACCCACACGGACAAGGCGGACAAAGTAAAGAACGCCACGGCGGGACACTTCGCCGGGCTCGACTCCTCCGGCAATCTGACCGACTCCGGGAAAAAGCCGGGAGACTTTGCCAACGCCTCCCACGCTCACGCGGGATACGCCGAGGTAAAGATTTTCTCCGGCGTGTCCGTCGCCGCCTCTGCATGGGTGAGCGACAGCACATACGCGGCGTATCCCTATGCCGCCTCTATCGCCTGCCCCGGCGTGACGGCGAGCCACGTCCCCGAGGTCGTGTTCGGTGCGACAGAGGCCGCGAGCGGAAACTTTGCGCCGGTCGCTCTCTCCGGGAGCGGGACGGTCAAAATCTACGCCGCGACAAAGCCGACGGCGGCTATCACGGTGCAGAGCATTACTTGTATTAAGGCGGTGAGTTAAAAATGATTGGTAGAACAAACGCAGTCAGCAAGCCCGGAGTCGAGCTCTCCCTCGTGGTATCCGTTACGAGCGGAGCGGCGGTCACGGCGACAAAGGGCTCGAAAACGGTAAACGGCACGGCGGCGGGCGGCTCGTGCGTCCTATCCTTGCCGGAGGCCGGTACATGGAGTGTAAAGGCCACACTCAACGGGCAAACGTCCGACACGAAAAACGTCTCCGTCGTCGATAGCTACGCGGTGGCGCTGACGTTCTTTTCCGCGACGATTACCGTCAACGTAGACTCCGGCGCATCCGTCACGCTGAAAAAGGGCGGGACGACGATCGCCACAAAGACGAGCAACGGGACAGCGGTTTTCACCGTCACGGAGACGGGGGCGTACACAGTCACGGCAACAAAGAACGGGCAGACGACGAGCGGCTCCGTCAATGTCGTTTCCGGCACGACCTCCTACTCGCTGACGCTCTCTTTCGTGAGCTCTACGCTCAACAATAACGAGTGGAGCGTTATCAAGTCCGTTTCCGACGCGGGACAGGGCGCGAACTATTGGAGCATCGGCGACCGCAAAGCCGTAACGCTTAACGGCACGGTCGGAAAACTCTCGCTCTCGAATGTCACGACCTACGCTTTCATTATCGGCTTTAACCATAATGCAAGCGTCGAGGGCGCAAACCGCATCCATTTTCAGCTTGCAAAGACCGCGCTCTCCGGCGGTACGGACGTGTGTTTCTGCGATAATCAATATGGCCCGGATAGCGGATGGTCGTCCCCGGGTGCGGGCTATTTCGTTATGAACGCGAGCAACACAAACTCCGGCGGATGGAAAAGCTCGCAAATGCGTACAAACATTTGCGGGACGAGCCTATCGAGCTATTCCGGGACGATTATCGCAGTCATTCCGGCGGCGCTCCGTGCAGTATTGAAATCCGTGACGAAGTACACGGACAATACGGCAAACGGCGGCGGCTCGACGGCGAGCTACGTCACGGCGACAACGGATTACTTTTTCCTCCTCTCGGAGTTCGAGGTTTTCGGTAGCATTTCCTACGGAAACACGAACGAGAAGAACAAACAAGCGCAGTACGCCTATTATTCCGCCGGGAATAGCAAAATCAAGTACAAGCACAACGGCACGAGTACCGCCGCTCTTTGGTGGCTCCGTTCTCCGTATGCGGGCAACTCCAGCACTTTCGTGATTGTGCTCACCGACGGGACAGTCGTCAACTACAGCGCGTACTATTCCCTCGGCTTCGCGCCCGGCTTTTGCGTATAATTCGGAAATCGAGACTTGCGCCCTCAATGGGCGCATAGTCGGCGAGGAGGAAAGAAAATGTCCGTACCAAAATCGAGACGCGGCGAAAGCCCGGCGGAGTATATCAACCTCGCCCGCGAGATTTATGTATTCACATACAACCGCGTCCGCATCCTGCCGAAAAGCTACACCTTTTATTTTTCCTTGCCGCTCTACAACGCGGCGCGAGAGGCTTATCGCATGATAAAGACGGCAAACCTCATTTACGTTGACGAGAAATCTCCCGAGGAGATACGCCGCCGGAATATCCAGCGGCGGAAAGAGTATTACGAGACGGCACAGGGCTATTATAACTCGATGCTCGACGTGCTCGACCTCGCGTATATGACCGTCAACCATGAGAAGATACCGCCGAACGTCCTCAAAGAGTGGGTAAAGCTCATTACGGACGAGCTCTCGCAAATCTCTAAAATCAAACGGAGCGATAAGGCGCGAGCTTAATCCTCCGCGTGATTAGGTTATATTCCGTATCGCCGCTAATTGGTGGCTCCGTTCTCCGAATGCGAGCAACTCCAACAATTTCGTGAATGTGAACACCGACGGGACAGTCAACAACAACAACGCGAACTATTCCCTCGGCTTCGCGCCCGGATTTTATATCAACACGGGGCAGACCGAATAACTCCTCACGGAGCGAAAGCAGTCCCCATATAAAAGGGGAATATAACATCTCTGACGGCCTCGCGCCGTCGGACAAACATATACCGCGATACGGTTAGCCGGACGCTCCTTGCATGGGTGCGGAGTGCGTGTTTTCCGTGCTTTCATGGCTCGCCGTTACGCATTTTAGACAACACGCCGAGAAAGAAATGTACGAGGTATTTTTATTTTATGAACAGCGCAGAACGACGCGAGGCACGGTATCAGCGTCGCAAGGCCGCACGAATGAAAAAGAAAGCCGCCGCGCTCCGGGAGTACGGAGATTTCGAGACGGTTTTCTCATTCGAGCGGCTCTATGAGAGCTACCGCGCCTCCGTCCGTGGCGTTGGGTGGAAAGCGAGCACACAGCGATACAAAGCCGCCTCGCTTGCCAACGTCACAAAGACACACGAGGAATTGATAGCCGGGAGATACCGCTCCAAGGGCTTTTACGAGTTCGATATTGTGGAGCGGGGAAAGCCGAGGCATATTCGGAGCGTCCATATCTCCGAGCGCGTCGTACAACGGTGCTTATGCGATTACTGCCTCGTGCCGATGCTCTCCCGGTCATTCATTTACGACAACGGAGCGAGCTTGCGCGGCAAAGGGTACGATTTCGCCGTATCCCGGGTGACGCACTTTCTCGCGGAGCATTACAGAAAACACGGGCGGGAGGGCTACGTCCTCGTATTCGATTTTTCAAAGTATTTCGATACGGCACAGCATGAGCCCGTTTTTCGAGAGTTCGAGCGGAGCGGCATCGACGACCGCCTCGTCGCGCTCTCGAAATATTTTATTCAGAACTTCGGCGACGTGGGGCTCGGCCTCGGGAGCCAAGTCTCACAGATTGCCGCGCTCGCCCTGCCGAACAGGATAGACCACTATATCAAGGACGTGCTCGGCATGAAGTATTACGCTCGCTATATGGACGACGGGTGTATCATCAGCGAGTCAAAGGAAAAGCTCGAGATTTGCCTCCGGGAGCTCCGGCGGCTATGCGCCGAGCACGGTATCCGCCTCAATCCGAAAAAGACGCAGATTATCAAGCTCACGCGCGGCTTTACATTCGTCAAGGTGCGCTTTCGATATGGCGCAAACGGGAAAGTCGTCCGCCGGGCAACGTACAAGGGTATCCGGCACATGAGGGCAAAGCTACGCATTTTCCGGCGTTGGGTGGACTCCGGCAGAATGACGGCGGCGGACGTGGAAACGTCCCTCGTATCATGGCGGGGACACATGAAAAGATTTCACTCGTACCACATGGAGCAGAGCGTCGAGCGGCTCTATTGTGAATTATTCAAGGGAGGGTAAGCTATGGAATATGTCGTTTATCGGCGCTTTAAGGCCGAGGGCATCGACGGAGCCTTTAACCTCCGATACGGGACGACCGTAACGGAGCGGGACGGCTTTCTCTTTGCCGCTGACGGGCGGAAGATTTGCGCCGCAACGTCTGAAAACGGATGGGAGCATTTTAGGCCAAACACGCCGGAGGGCGCGTATCGTCAAAAGATGCTCGACGGCCTCTATCACTATTACGGCAAGCACGAGGGCGCGTCGGACTTCGACCCGGAGAAATGGGCGGGGGCGGAAAATCTGTATTGGAAAAACCTCCTCCGCACGATGAACACGCAGGAACTCGAGGAGTTTTATAAAAAGCGGCTCGGAGAGCTGCCGAAAATGGAGGGATAACGTATGTATGCAATCAGAAGCGGCGGAAAGGTCGTCGGCTACTCCGATACCGTTGTCTATGTCCGCCTACACGAAAACGGGTGCTATGTCCCGTGCGACGAGGCGGAGGCCGGGGGCTTTTGCATCAAGACGGCAATCGACCGCAAGGACGAGGAGACGGGCGAGACGACGACATATCTCGAGGACTTCGTTTACGCTTTCGCCGACGGCGGGCTCCTCGGTATCGAGCCGGTCGGCTCCGTGGAAAATGTGAGCGGTACGCTCATGCTCGCCGAGAACGATAAAGTTCTCGATATTCTGTTAGGGGGTGCGGCGGAATGATTACCGTTGAAAAGGCGAAAAAGCTCCGGGCAATCATCGAGCGGGCAGTCGCCGCGCTCGAGCTCGACAACGAGGCCGCGCTTGAGTGCGTCGAGCTTTTCCCGGCATGGGAGAACGGCAAGGCGTACACCGTCGAGACAAGAGTACAATACGGCGGAAAGCTCTATCGTTGCGTACAAGCGCACACGTCGCAAAGCGACTGGACTCCGCCGGTCGCCGCCTCTCTTTGGAGCGGCGTAACGGTAGACCCGGCAACCGGCTATGACGAATGGAAACAGCCGACCGGCGCTCACGACGCATACAAAAAGGGCGACCGCGTTCTCTTTAACGGCTCCGTGTATGAGAGCCTTATCGACGGAAACGCATACTCCCCGACGGCGTACCCGGCGGGGTGGAAGCTCATCGAATGAGCGCGGCGGTCTACACGGTCGAGCTCGACGGCAAAATCATAGCGCGGCGGGAGTCTCTCTTGTGGGTGAGGCTTGACGCTCCCGGCCTCTATGTCGTATGCGCGGAGGCGGAGGGCGAGGGCGTTATCGTTGACGGGGAGATTTACCACGTTCGGGGGTGTCCCGTATTGCCGGGAAAGCAGACAGTTAAACTCGATTATTACGAATTATAACGGAGGTTAAGAATGGACTATGTAGGAGCGATTATCGGAGTCCTCGGGACTATCCTCGGCGGCGTGTTAAGCTATGCCGCTTTTCATAGGAACTCGAAAAAGGACAGCGAGAGCGAGGGCAAAGAGGCCGGAACAATGTTGACCGAAATCGGGTACATTAAAGGCGGCATCGACCGTATCGAGCGCAAGCAGGACGCACAGGACGCGCGCTATATCAGCATGGCGGAGCGTATGTCGGCGGTGGAGAACTCGGCAAAGTCGGCGCATCATCGTATCGACAGGCTCGAGGGGCGCGAGGCGCGGGAGGACGGATAATGACCGCCCGCAAAGGCGCGGCGCGGCGGCGGAAGTTCAAAAAATGGGCGCTCGAGGTATGGAGCTTTGCAAAGGGGTATCTCTCCTTTTCAAAGCTCCTCGTTTATGCCGTCCTCTATATCGACTACAAATCGACCATGACGACGCTCGACCTATGCCGGATTTCCGTAGCCAACAACTACACCGGCTCGCTCCCGTATTTGACCGCCCTTATCGCCTTTTTACAGGCCGCGACCGCTACCGTGCTCTCGTTCTCGCTCAACAAGAGCAAGGCCGAGAACACGACCGGCGGAATTACATACGACACGGCAACAAAACGAGATTGCTAAAGGAGGTAGCAAAATGAAAGAAATCATCGTAAAGCGGCTCGGCGCTCTCTTGAGCGTAAAGAGCCTCGTCACGCTCTTGCTCTCCGGGGTATTCGCGTACCTCGCCATTACCGGGCAGACGAGCCAAGAGTTTATGACGGTCTACACGGTCGTTATCGCGTTCTATTTCGGGACGCAGACGCAGAAAATCAGCGACGCGGTAGAAAAGACAACAAAGGAGGGCTAAACCGTGACGGAGCAACAGGTACGCGAGCTCGTCGTCTCGACGGCGAGGGCGTGGCTCGGGAAGAACGAGCGGGACGGCTCTCACCGGGAAATTATCGACCTTTACAACGCACACAAGCCGCTCGCCCGGGGATACGCAGTCAAGTACACGGACGCATGGTGCGCGACGTTCGTCTCCGCCGTCGCTATCAAATGCGGACTCTCGGACATTATGCCGCTCGAGTGCGGGTGCGAGGCTATGATTTCCCTCTATCGTTCTCATGCGGTGAGCCGTTGGGAGGAGGACGAGAGTATCACGCCACAGCCCGGCGACGTGGTTTTCTATGACTGGCAGGACTCCGGCTCCGGCGACGACCGGGGAGCCGCCGACCATGTGGGCATTGTATCCAGCGTGAGCGGGCGCGTCCTCAAGGCCATTGAGGGCAATTTCTCGAATAGCGTCAAGGAGCGGACGCTCGAGGTAAACGGAAAGTATCTCCGGGGCTTCGGCCTCCCGGCGTACTACACCAAAACGGACAACAAGGAGGATTTCGACATGGATATTAACGAGGCAAGAAAGCAACTGACCTCTTGCGCCGATACCGGCGACACGCCCTCCGCGTGGGCGAAAGAAGCGGCGGAATACTGCAAGCGCAAGGGCATTTTCAACGGCGACGGAGCCGGTAATTTCGGATGGCAACAGCCGATTACCCGCGAGGCCGTCGCTTGCATCATCTACCGCGCACTCGAGGCGGCGGGCGCTCTCGGCAATCTTTCCGACGTATAATCGTGCAGAAAAAGCGGGCGGGGCTCTATGGCCTCGCCCGCTTTTTCTTTTTGCGCGGCGGTGGAAAACTCCGTGCAAATGTTATTTATTGAAATAGAAACCGACCCATATACCGCGACGAGACTCGCCGGAAACGACCTCGAAATCCGCAAGCTCGCATACGGTACGAGAAAGGAACTTTTTCAAATCCGTTTGCGCGATATTCCCGATTTGCTCGCCGTTATAATAAACGCCGACGGCGGTATTTCCCTCGTAGTCGTATGTATCATAGGAGAAATTATCGAGCTCGCCGTCCTCCTCGATTTCGCGGAGAATATCTTGACGATTGCGCCCTACGCCGTCGTCGTTATTGAATGTCACGCCGACGAGCTTAAAAGAAACATAGTCGCAATTTGCGTCGAGCCACTCTCGGCGCTCGCTACGGTGGCGGGAGATTTGAGCACGAACGGCCTCGAATTTCTCGCGTTCGGCTCGCTCGGCCTCCCGGCGGGCGGATAGCGCGGCTTGCTCGGCCTCCCGAGCTTTCTTTAACTGGCTTCGTTTGATAGCCCGATATATCCATACACAGATACCGACGGGATAGAAAATAACGAGTAATACTATTTGCCAAGTCTTGAGCTTTTTCATGGTATGAGTAACTCCCTCCTATTTTTTCGGTCGTGCTGACCTTTAACACAATTATGCGTTGCGTATGTGCTAAAGTCAAGAAAAATGCAGAACATTAACACAGGGAGGCGAGAGCTTGCGGATATATGATTTTGAGGGAAAGAAGAATATAAGCGGCGAGCGCATCCGCGAGGCACGGCTAAAGCTCCGGCTCTCACAAAGCGACCTCGCGGCGCGGGTGCAGGTCGAGGGCGTAACAATGGAGCGGGACTCGATAAGCCGTATCGAAATCGGGACGCGGTTTATTCCCGATTACGAGATACCCGTCTTTGCCCGCGTCCTCGGCGTGTCCGCCCTTTGGCTCCTCGGAATAGAGTAAATCCCCGGCTCCGTGCCGGGGATATTTTTGCACTTTTTTCTAAATAACGCTTGACATACTGCAAGCAGTATGATATTATAATAGACAGAAAGGAGGCAAACGCATTGAGCAAGCGAAAAAAGAAACGCGGCAACAAGGCAGAGCCGGACAGCTACTTAAACCTTGTTACCGCAGTCCTAAACCTCGTGATTGCTATTCTACTGCTGATAGAAAAGCTCACCGAGTAAAGGGCGGGGGGAGAAATCCCCCTTGCCCTACAAGGATAACACGAAATACGCTCAATGTCAAACGACCATGACGACGGTTATCTATGTTTTGTGCGGGGTAAGCATTACCCTATCCGCAATCTCTATTTTCATCAACGCCAAAAGGAGGCGGCAGAATGGCAGAGGAAAAAAGAAAGGCTAAGACCTCTACGGCGGTAAAGACTCGATATAACGAAAAGGTCTACGACGTTATTTCGGCACGAGTCCCGAAAGAACTTGCGGCGGCTTTCAAGGCGAAATGCGCCGCCGACGGAATACCACAAGCGCAGATTATCAAAAAAGCGATAGAGGAGTTCTTGTCGCAGTAACCAAGAGGGGCGGGAAACCGTCCCTCTTTATCTATATACGGAGGGCTTTACGATGGGAGAGCGGACATATAAGCAACTGAATTGGACGAGCCGTATCAAGCTCGAGACGATGCTCAAACACGGACACTCGAAAAAAGAAATCGCCGAGGAATTGGGCGTACATATCAGCACCGTTTACCGCGAGCTCAAGCGCGGGACGTATGAGCATCTAAACTCCGATTACACGACCGAGGAGCGGTATAGCCCGGAAATCGCCGAGGCGCGGTATCAAGAGGGGCTCTCCGCGAAAGGAGCTCCGCTCAAGATTGGGAAAAACCACGCCGCCGCGCAGTTTATCGAGGATAAAATCGGGAACGAGGATTACTCCCCGGCGGCGGTGTGCGCTCTACTCAAGCAGGAAAAATATAAGCACTTCGGAATAACCTTTTGCCGTGCGACGATTTACAAGTACGTCGAGGACGGCGTTTTTCTCACGCTCACAAATCAAGACCTCCCGGAAAAGGGCGACCGCAAGAAGAAGCACAAGACTATACGGAAAAAACAGTCTCGCGCATCGAGCGGGACGAGCATCGAGCAGAGGCCGGATTATATCAACGAGCGGCAAGAGCCGGGACATTGGGAAATGGATACCGTCGTCGGAAAGAAACGGACGAAAGCTCGCCTCCTCGTCCTCTCCGAGCGCGTCACGCGGCGGGAAATCATTATCCGCATTAAGGACGGGCGCGCCGAAACGGTCGTCGCGGCTTTAGACCGCCTCGAGCGTATTTACGGCGCGGCGTTCTATGAGATTTTCAAAACGATAACCGTAGACAACGGCTCCGAGTTCGCGGATGCTGACGGCATCGAGCGGAGCGCCCGCCGCAAGGATGCAAAGCGGACGACGGTCTATTACTGCCATGCGTATAGCTCTTGTGAGCGCGGCACGAACGAGAATATTAACCGCATGATACGGCGGCAGTTCCCGAAAGGGACGGACTTCGACAAGGTGACGGCGGCGGAGGTTAAGCGCGTCGAGACGTGGCTCAATGATTACCCGAGAGAAATCCTCGGCTTTATGTCCTCGGCGGAGGCTTTCAAGATAGCGTTTGACCGGGCGGCGTGAACGCTCAAAAATTTATTCTATCTTTTTCGCACAAAATACTTGACATTTGCGGAGCTCAGGTAGTTCTCCGCTGCAAGCAGGCGGATGAGCAGCGGCGAAAACGCGATGATACCGCCGAAGTTTATGCTTCGTTCGCCTCTGAAAAGGTGAAGAAAATGCCTGCTGTCAAGAATGGTTTCAAAATTGAGATTTTTAATGTCCCGACATCGTGATCGTGGAGATGCAGCCCTATTACTTTGCTTTTCAGTTTTCTGTTTGGAATTGCTTTTCAGCCTTCTGCCTGATATAATAATGGTAGCATAACGCGAGAAGCTTATCGATAGGATCGGGTGTATTTATGTGAACGCCAAGACCTGATCGGACAAAGAAAGGGTGGGGAGAATGTTATGTCAGAGATAATGCGGCACATCTGCATTTCGAGCATCTACACCCGTGACCGAGTAGAATGCTTTCTACGATGGGAACGCTTTAATTGCGATTGTGGTCGGAATTCATTGATACTGTTATCTTTTTGAGCTTTGCTTATGGCTGGATACAAATGTTAAGGGAGATATTGATATGGCATTTTTAAATGAAAACGAATGGAGATCGCATACAATATTTCATTTATCTATACAGTAGAGGAAATGCAGCATGAAATTCTCAACCGATGGCTTCCTTTTTTGATTTCGTATGATAGCGCAATTTTTGCCCGAATCTCTACTGCGGAGAATGGATCCTATCAGTTTCAGGCCCCAGCGGCTTTTCATCTGCCTCAGCAGGCTGTCGATGTCTGGATGCAGGAAAGCCTGAATTCAGATGCTTTTCGCTGGGCGCTGTATACCTGTGAAGGCGGTGCTTTTCGGGAATCTATGGCATCTTCGGATGAACAGGTGAATAGCAGCGGAATCTACCAGAACTTCTATCTGCCCAATCG
>OLZT01000225.1_pt1 | contig 25447 bp, 29 predicted proteins | sample 1644501 | NCBI WGS metagenome assembly OLZT01 (sample SAMEA103958140, study PRJEB25191) | human gut metagenome | biome: human-associated habitat [ENVO:00009003]; feature: intestine environment [ENVO:2100002]; material: feces | place: Germany | collected 2013/2015 | reverse complement strand
AACGAATAGTTTCTTCTATTATACCAACTGTGGAATAAAATGCAAGGAAATTGTTAATTTTCCGTGTACAGAGCAGCGCATTCTGCGGGCATTTTGGCTGACAAGATGTCACTTTTATGCTTCAGAACTGGGCGCACGGTGAGAATAGGCATTTCCCTGCTTTCGGTTCTGGAGAATTGGCCCGAAAGCAAAGATAGAGCGGAGCGATTGGTGTGTCCAATCACTCCGCTTCGAGAACGCTATCAGGCAGGGCAGCCTTTGAATTTTACTGTCGGTACGATAACTCTCCGAATACATCCAGGGCATGTGACAAAGCGATTTTTCACGTTGTTCATGACCTCAAACCCAGAGATATTTTTCCCTTCTTTGTCCCATATAAAGAGAACCGCTGTTTCCTCGGACCATCCGGCATTAGAGCTTTTCGGCTTTGTAAAGAGGCTGAGCGCATCCTTCGGACAGAAAGAGCACACGTCCCACTTCATTTGCATACCAACGCTCTCAATGGACGCAGCATCCATCATAGCATTCAGCCGAACCACCATTGTGCGGGACAGCTTGTCCCGCGTCTTTTCAGAATACGGCAGGAGCTCTTTCTCCAGCCGCTGTACCGCTTCCTGTATGGTTACAGGCATCCAGATACCCCCTATCTCACAAACGCGCTCAGAACGGCTTATTTTGCCTTTTCTGAAAGTTCATCGATTTTGTCCATCAACAGCACCGCGTTGTGGACGCGCTCGTTCTTTTTGTTCTTCGTACCATCTGCTGATAAAATATGGGCCGCCGGGGTAGTTGTATCGGCACAACATGAACTCGTTGTATTTGTTGTAGCTCATGTAATTACTCTCCTTTTCTCGTCCATTGTATGAGTAAATCATACCACATACGGAACAATACGGCAACCCCGCTGAAAGACAATTTCAGATGCCCGCATCAGAAGAGAACGAAACGTATATCGCAGTATTGGTTCTTGAGCAGCTTCCATTTGAGGTTAAAGGCTTCCGTTGTTCGGAACTTTCCGCTCTTTTCATCATAAGGCTTCACGTCCTCAACGACAGTGACCCACACGCCATCGATTTCCTTTTCATACTGGAAGTCTGCTTTGTACCCGATGCCCTTGATTTTTGCCCCTTGATAAGTAAATGCGTCGAGGATTTTCCAAGTCTTTTGCCGTTGCAGAGAGCGTATCTTCCCTGCTCGCTCCAGAATTTTCAAATCACAGCCACGCAGATATTCTTTGGTCGAGTCATAGATGTCTATGACCTTCCCGTTCTTCTCGATATCTTTCTGATGGGAGACCATCCCATTGGCATGGACATAGACCTTAACGTTCTTGTATTTCCCCGATTTCACTTCGTCTGCAATGTCGCTGTCCTGGATACGTACGCTGGACGTTGTATTCGGTTGTCTATTGTTGCGGATGCGGATTGCTGGGTTTTTGCTGACCAGCTTTTTGAATTCTTCCGGGCTCAGAAACATATTGTGGCACCTCTCTCAGATGGACGCAGGCATTAGCTCGTCATTTTCAATATGGTAATATTTAATCACATATTGGACGGTCGTGCAAGGCGCATTGGGCATTGTCTTATAACAGCACAAATTATCCCATATGCTTCATCTCCGAAGGAATAGAAACAGAAAAAAGGTCCACGGACAGAATTTACTCGGTAAACTATTGTTACGTGAAAAAGAGATGCTCAGCATTGATGCGCGTCTCTTGACAATATATCAAAAAAGGAATATTATAAAAGCACAAGAGGTGATGTTGTGTTTGAAACTGAGTTTTATCGGTTGCCAAATGGGGTTGCTCCGATAGAGGAGTTTTTGGATTCCTTGAGTCCTAAAATGAGGTCAAAAGCTGTTTTCACTCTTTCAATTTTAGAGGAACACGGCAATCGATTGAGAGAGCCTTTTTCTAAATCACTTGGAGATGGGTTATTCGAATTGCGCATCAAATTTGCCAGTGATATTACGCGCATATTCTATTTCTTTGTTGTTGACAATAAAATAATTCTAACTAATGGTTTTGTGAAGAAAACCGTAAAAACGCCAAAATCCGAATTGGATTTAGCTCGCAAATATAAAGCTGATTATGAAAGGAGATTCCTTCATGAGTGACCTGAAAAAATATCTTGATAAGCAGCTTTCCGACCCTGCTTTTGCGAAGGAATATGAAAAGCAGCGCCCTGAATATGAAGCCATCCGCGCCATGATTGCTGCGCGGTTAGACAGTAATATGACGCAAAAAGAGCTTGCCGAAAAAACCGGCATACGGCAGTCTAATTTGAGTCGAATTGAAAGTGGAACTTGTAGCCCCACAGTTGAAACGTTATCTCGTATTGCTACCGGCCTTGGAAAGCAACTAAAAATAGAGTTTCATTAAGAAAAAGCGGTCTGTGTTAAAACAGGCCGCTTTTCTTAAGGTCTAAGGACATTTCACATATCGAACTTCTCTCTTGTTTCATCATCCAGCGGAGGCAGAACAACCTTATCTTCCTCCTCCGCTGACGCAGCAGGTTCTTCAGGAGCAGCGTCTTCCTTATGACTCGGTTCTGTACCTTCCGGCTGTTTCTCTGCCTTTACAGAATCGGCCGTAGGCTCACCTTCAGGAGACACGTTCTTTGTCTGAATCGGAGTTTCAGGGACGAATCCTTCTTCCCCTTTTTCGTCTTTGACATGGTTGCTGTTGGTATAGGGGCATGTGTTTTCCCCATTCGCCGCCTTCTCAGAGCGCACGGTATGGTTCCAGAGAGATGTATCGGCGAAGTCATCGAACTTTCTCCATCTGGAGCTGCTGTGCGTGCCAGAGTCCATTCGCTGGGTAAGATAGTACCAAGCAGCGCCAGCAGCGGCGCCAATAGCGGTAGCGACAAGTAATTTCTTGAAGAGTTTCATGATATGTTGCGGAGATGAACTCCGCTTCCTCCTTTGTACTGTAGGCATCTACCTCCGCCAGGAAAGGGTCCGCCAGACAGCAGACCACCTGCGGAGATGGATTTTTTGTTTTGGTCGCCAATGACTATGTCCAAATGAGATGGGGTTTGTTCCTCATGTATCAGGAATAGTGTGACACATGGAAATAGGACAGTCTCGGCATTTCTGAATTCGGCGGCAGAAAGCCCATCATCTGGTTGTAATACTGAGGGAAGCGGTCGAGGGCAAAGGGTGTAATAAGGTCAACAATGACTCTGTCTCCCCACTGCTCGGGCTCCTTGAACTTGAAGGTGATTCTTGAGCAGACCTCGTCCAGAGAAACAACGTCAAATTCCTTGAAGCCTTTCGGAATGAAACGAGCCAGACCATCGCGGCGCCCTTGGACGAAACTGTCCTCCTGCAGAATAATCACCTTGTGGGTCGTCACAATAACAGCGATGACCGCTTGCGGGTAAGCTGCCATATCTGTTGCTGGAATATTGACACGGCTGGTTTCCGTGCCAATGAGAGGCAGAATGACCTTTTCATCCGGCTCTAAGGTATTCTCCACGGCTGTGAAGATGCGCAGCGCATCATAGAGCAGATAGGTCGTGTCTTTTCCCGTTTCTGCGATAAATCCAAGGTCACGAGCTTTATCGTACATACCAACAGCAGATTGCGTTAGGACCAATGGGGCGCCCGTTGGCGTGACCAACTTGGGCAGCCGTGTCGTTGGGCAGTTGCAGAGGCGATGGTCAACACGGATTTCACCATAGTCGCCCTTGTATTGCTCCGTAGACAGGTAGCCATAGCGCTCAAGCTGCTCAAAGGCTTCACGGATGGACTCCACGGTATCCGGCGGAAATGCCTCTTTTAATCGTTCCAGCGACCGCTCTCGATTGGTCTTTCCTCCAGCAGCGATGCACATGATGATTTTCGCAGTGTTTGATAGCCCCCTGTCCCAAAAGAATAGGGGCAGGAAGTCATAGTCAGCCTTCTTCCCACGCCGCTTTTTAAAGAAGTTCTTGAAGTCAAACATATTCCATCTCCTCTCGTTTTTAGGGTTCCAGAACTGAGCGTATACGGGTGAAAGCAGCCGCTTGGTTCTGAACGAAGCGTCCAAAAGCAGAGACTATACCTTCCGGTGCAACCTCTGCTTTTGGTAATTACTTTTTGAGAGCAGGCTTCTGCTCGTTTTCTTTTCTCACCCGGTTTCCAGGCTTGGCCAGAGAATACGCAGGCTTCTTGCCAGGTCTGTAGGTGTAGACGGTCCACATGTTCTTGGAGTTTATCTTCGGTTTCTTCCATTCAGGGATAATAGATGACATGACCTGCATCGGCTTACCGGATTTTGTGAAGGCAATACAGGCTTGTCCTGTTTTCGGAAGTTTTCCCTTCTGCCAATAGAGAACCGTGCCGACAACAACCTGTTTCTCGGCGTATTTATCGGAAAGGCGCAGGTTTACCACAAAGAATGCCACGACCGCGCAGATGACCAGGATAATGACAATTGCAATGATGCTCGGAATGCTCAAAACGATATCTCCCCTTTCAGAATGTCCAAGTTGGACATTCAATCCGCTTCGTCTTCATCAGGTTCAGGATTTTCTTCGATGGCGTTCATTGCATCGAGCGAATTCTTATCCTCGAATGCCTTGCAATCGTAGACGGCGATGACATAGTCTTCCGTGACACACATCGGCTCGTTGCAGTAGAAGAACGGAATACCAGCAGCTTTGAGCTGGTCGAACGCAGTCGTTTTTTCTTCTTCAATGTATGTAACATACCGAGCCGGGTGCTTTGCGTCGAAATCGTGCTGGTTGTGGAAGATGCCCTTAATGCACTCCATGGCGAGTTCGGGCTTGGCAGACACGAAGGTCAAGTCAGAGAGGAGTATGAACGTGTCGATTGGCAGGTCGGGGCGGTCCACCGAGTTATGGAACAGCTGATATGCAATCTCGCCGAGGTCTTCGTCCTGCCCATCGCAATACAGAAGGACTTCCTCAGAATCCCCTTGCACATCAGTAAATCCCTGCTTCTTGTCCTTTGTGATTTGGTAGATGCCGCACTCGGCGAATTTTTCGCCGTTGAGCAAGAAGTCCATGTCATACGCGATAAACAGAGGGTCAGGAATATCACCCCTGTTTTTAGGGGCAAATACCTGTTTGCCCCTGACTTCCAGTGCCCCCAGTGCAGTTTCTGCAGAATAGACGTTGACTTTCTTGCTCATACGGTTTTCTCCTCCATTTTTTAAATTTAAAGCAAAAAGACAGCTTCATGGCTACAAAAGTCACCACGGAGCTGTCTCAACAATTTTCCATGAAACAATTATAACACAGAATTCTTTTAATTCAATTACGAAAATGTTCCGCCCAATTCCAATATTGTTCCGACATTTTCAGAAATACAGGAAGGTGCCTACGGCAAAGAACAGTGCAGAGAGCCCAAGGAATACGAAACTCAGTATCAGATGGTGCTCTTGCGGGTCAAATGCTTCACTTGGGTCATTTGGGTTATAGTAAAGCTGCTTTGTCGTGCCGGGCTCTAAGTCGTTCCATGCAATGGCGTAGGTTTCCTCCTGGTGTATGTAGCTGTAGTTTCCAACGTCGTACATGTAATTGACGAACTCCCTACCATCTTTTTTTCGCGTAGGGATGACAGTTGCCTCGACAAGTTCTGTGCAGCGTTTCTTTCTTTTGACGGTATTCAGCCATGTAACGGCTGCCGGGATAATGAGGGCGACTGCGATAACAATAAATAGCAGACCTGCCCATCTGATAAGATTGTCCATGAAATATCACCTCCGTTGCAAGGTCTCCTATACTACTTCTGCAACTCACGTACCCCTGTGAGGTTCGACTGTAGACACGTCCGACTCGTTGTCCACATAGGCGCTTAAACTCACGCATCCTTTTGGGGACGGTTCCGTAGACACGTCCGCCTTGTTGTTTGGAATTCCACTCAAACTCATGCCCCTGCGTGGAGCAACTCTTCTTACCCTTCAGGACAGCACTGGTAGATGTCACAACTTCCGTTCCCTCCTGTGCAAAACATTGTTTTGCATCCTTCTGCAGAAAATAAAGCACGCTCAAATTCGCACCATTAAACGGAGCGTCAACAAAGCGGAAAGGCTAATAGACAAATGATGAAGCTCAAACTCACGTGCTCAGCAAAGCACGGCGACATTACGAGGAAGTTTGCAGTCGCTTCCATCTTGCCCAAATTGGTTTATCCTTGGGAGCATACTTCATAAGGAATATCAAATCCTTCATCGAACTGGCAGATTTATGAGCCGCCCACCAGCCGGCAGAAGTGCAGGTTTCGAAAATGAAGTCAAAGAACTCTTCTTCCCCTGCGTCCGGTCCAGCTTCGAAAATATGGACACGAGTGTACTCAGCGCTCATAATAAGGCTCTGTGACCCCTCAAGAGGCGGCAGGTGCAGCTTTTTGGACAGTTTGACGCAGTAACGGGCCTCGTTTATCCACGATGCCATTTTCAGCCTGTTTCTACATACAGGGCATAGGTCAACGTTTTCTTCGCCCCAATCTTCAAAACTGTCAGCAAATGCTCTTTTATGACGGAATGAGCGGCAGACAAAGGCTTCACCGCACTCACTGCAGATGCATTCTGCTTTTGCTATTGCCACAAAATCACCTCCCGAAGTGAAAAGGAAATTTCCAATTATCCCCCGGAGACCGTTAGGTCCCGGGGGATAACAGTCAATGGAGAGGGATTAACCCTTCACGGTTTTCCACTCGCCATCCTGCCAATGTTCGACAGTCACATTGTCAGGCAGCTTCTCGAAGTGAGTTTCCGCCGCATAGAAGGGGAACTGCTCTGCAGGCTGGACATCCACGGTACGCAGCGTAGCAGCGGTGCTCAGGCGGCCGGACTTGGAGCCTGCGTCGAACCAGTACAGCTCAGCAACTTCCATGGTGCCGGCGGGACGAGCCGCAGAAGCATCATAGGTGAAGATGTTAGTCAGAGCATCTTTCAGAGCCTCAACGTCAGCCTGCGTCAGACCGCTCTTATCGCCCAGATAGGGGGAAACACTGCCCTTGATAACATAGGCACTGCGGTCAATGCGGTATTTGCTGCCCATGGTGTCACTCTTCTTGCTGTCCATGGACATGGACTTGACAATCTGAGTCATGACGGGCGCCACAGGAGCCACGGATTTTGCAGACTGGATGGAAGCAGGGCCGGTGATGCCGACAGACACACCCTTGCCGCCTTCGCCGCCCTTGGCAGCCCACAGGAAGCCGAACAGGCGGACGTCACGGAATCTCTTGTACAGGTCGGTGGCGATATCGGAAACGGTACGGTTCTTGGTGGGGATGTCTTTCAGCAGGTCGCCGATGGTGTTGTTGTCCTTATCACCGTAGTCGGCGCCGCTCAGCAGGATGGTATCGCAGTTGCCATCATCATCGACCTCGCCGTTGGCAGCCATAGCCATAGCGATGCGCAGCTTGTGCTTAATGCACTCGGCACTCATTTCACCATAACCCAGAGAGTCAGTGCGGGGGATGTTGCCGCCGAGGGGGTCACCGTTCGGGTTTGCGCCATTAACAACGACCAGAGCCATAAAATCATAACGGTTCATAAAAAATACTCCTTTATCACATAAATTTTTTCGCGTTCTACACCGGAATGCGAATGAGTTCTGAATTGGTATCAGATTTCGAAGTTACCTTCGTCGTCAACATCGCTGTCGCCCTCAGCCTTGTGGGCCATGGAAATGCGCTGCAGACGGAAGTATTCCTGCTGTGCGGAATAGCCCAGCATACCCTTAGGACCGAGCGGGTTATTTCCACCGCGTCCGCCGATGTTTGCGATGATGCCGTTCAGGTCATCCATCTTCTTATGCAGGGAAGGATATTCCCACAGACGGGTCACATAGGGGTTGATGAACTTCATCAGACGCATGCAGGTAGCCTCAGGCTGCGCATAGTAGGCAGTCATCAGCTTCCATGCGTTCGTGGGCCGGCTGCTGCCGCCGCCGCGAGTCTTTGCTGCGGCATTCTGTGCCCACTCTTCGATGTTATCGAAGTATGCCAATGCCCGACCGTACAGGTAGTCACGGTCTGTGCATTCAAAATCAATGATAGCACTCATGTGCTCGCCTCCTACAAGATTAAGATTGCGGCGAATCATGCCACAGGTGGCAATCAACGCTCTGCGGTGGTTTCTTCTGGCCTGTTCGTAGTTGCCTCCCACATTCGCCATAAAGGACATTGAACGCTTCAAGTTCAGGAATGCCATATTGACGCAGTGCATCGGGACAGGCGACTGGATGCTGTTGACGCATTTAACGAGAGCCTCGAAAAATCTCGGGACAATGGCAACTGTGGACTTACTGTTCCAGTAACCATCACCAAGGATAGCCAGAAGCATGTCACGAACAGAGGGAGCACGGAGCATCATATCCACCGTGTCGTAGTCTGCAATGCCCCAGCCCGCACAGTTATGCCAGCTGATGGCACCCTGCAGAAAATCATCGGCAGAAATCTCGTTGTAGTACGAGATAGCGCAGCGGCCGGTGGATGTGTTCTCCAGCATCATGACGACAATGTCCTTGCTGAGCTCGGAAATGCCATCCACTTCATAGCCGTTGCACTCGCGCCAAATCATTTTCTGCACCATATTGTTCGGCTCATAGTTTGCTGCTTTTTCCTGCGTACCCAACGGCTTCACAATATCGGTAGTCATCAGCGTGGCAGGAGAAATGCTGGCAGGGTTCAGCTTGTCCCAAACAACGAGGACCTGATTGCCGCCGGACAATACAGGCGCCCAGCCCTGATGGTCGCACAGCCAGCGGAGCATAATGGTAGATTTCTGAACCGCTTCATTACTGACAGTCATAGCCTGTTCGCTGGACCTGAAATATTCGCTTAGGAAGGTGTACTTACCTGTAGCGGGAGCATCTGCCGTGCCGTACTGCACAGGCAGAAGCTTTGCGTTATCGCCCTGTCGCACGATGCTCTTCGGCCCCTTGGTATACAGCGGAACATTCTCTGCACCAGTTGCGTAGCAGACACCACGATGAACTACCATCTTCTTCTCTTTCTGCTCTTCGTACTCCACACCGTTTGCGGCAGCTTCTGCCTGCCCTACGCGGCGCTGGTAGTCGTCCAGCCGGACGGGAGAAGTCGCATAGCAAATCCATGCCTCCCATGCGTACTTGTTTTCACTCAGGTCTTCGGGACCGTCGTTCTTCATGCCCTTCACCGCGAACTTCACGGAGTTTTTAAGGGTTTCCTTCGGCTTATTTACAACACCGTCTGCGAACTCAGGGATGGCTTTGGCCAAGTCATCGATAAGCGTACCTTTTTTCAGGTATTCGTAGACGGGCGGGATGCATTCCTGCACCGCAGGACTGGCGGCACGGAACGCATCGGAATGAATCCAGTCATACATCTGCGCCATATACACGTTCGGGAAGCCCTCGAATGGGCGCTCCTCAGGCTCATGGTCAGAGTTGCCCTTGGGCTTCTTTTCCATGTTTTTGTACGTGATGAAACAGATATCTTCGTGGAGCGGGAAGGGCATCTTCTCTGCAGAGTTCGTACGAGACTCATTATCGTCCGTGCAGGGGACGATACAATACTGAGCTTCGTTTCTCTCAAGGATTCGCGCATCGACGAAATTGCCCTTCGTATCGACAGTCAGCAAATACTCACACTTTTTCACGCAGTGATAAAGTGGTGTCAAGGGCCGGAGCTCACGCACCTTATTGCCCTTATTATCGTAGATAAAGGAAGAAGGGTCTACGCTGCCAATGAGGTTCTGGCAGGCATCATAGGTGTCGGAAAGAGTTTTAATCCAGCCCAAACTTCTCTGCCTCCTCTTCTACGCTGCGGATGTTCTTGCCCAAGTCATATCCCTTCTGGTTCAACTGGACATCGCGGACAAAGAACTGCTTCATTTCATTCGGACGAGGGAATTCGATGATGCCGTTACGCATAACAACATCCCACAGGCGGACAAACTGCTTACCGGCCGGCTGTTTTACGTCGGTTAAGGACGTCACGGGCTCGTAGTTCTTATCCGCGTAGGAAATGCCATGAACCATTGTGCCGAAATTGACTTCCGGGATATAGTCGTAGCAGCCTTCGCCCTCCATGATATCCTTAATGCGAGAAACCTCTGCATAGCAGCCGGCTTCCCTCTTCCCGAGGAACGGCGCTCGGCGCCCTCCTCTTTCGATGGCGCGTTCCATCATACTCAGATGCTTCTCAGGAATTCTATCCTGTGCCAAGTCCGGGCGGGTCATGTCCCACTCAAAGTGTGCGTCGATGTTGTAGCTCACATCTTTGAGGTAGGTCGCGTATGCGCGGTCCCCGTGAAGTCCTTCGTCATAACGCGGATACAGCATGCCCTTCGTTTCCATCTTAATGGGAGACAGGATGCGGACGCGGTCGATGTAGCAGACCAACGTGGGTTTCCAGTAAACCGCTTGAACAACGCCCTTTAAAGCATCGTAAGTAGGAACTGGGTAGCAGAGTCTTTCGCCACCGACCTTAGAAATAGGGTCAGAAAAGCAGGCATAGTCCGCTTTGACGTTCAGAGAAAACTTCATATGACAGTCCAAAGTACAACACTCCTTTCCGTTCTATTTTTGCCGCCGTAGTGCGAATACTCGTATTTCATGAGTATGTGTCTAAGACGTGAGCATATAGTACCACATTTGGAATAAATATGTCAATATAATTTTCAGTAGAATAGGATATTCCGCATTGCGCCATATCCATTGTATTTCAATGCTTTTAAGCGTATTGACAGTTCGCCAGGAGCGCCGCTATCGCAGAATCGAATAACTGGAAATACAGAGAAGGAAGATTTTGCTTGATTTTTATTCGTCTAATGCGTGTACCTTTTGAGAAATCTGCGTGACTCAACTCGTTCCGTGCAGAAAAAAGCGCGGCAGCATCTAAGTGATGCCACCGCTCTTGGTAGAAGGATATAGGCTCTGCTCAAGGCATGTTTTTGCAGAAGTCATATTGTCAAGGCTGGTATTTGTAGGCTACCCACTCCGTTCCATAGGTCGCATAGTTGAAACCGAAGACGTATCCGGGGTATCCGCAGAAGAAAGTGTCATTGATGTTGCCCGATGTCTGAGGAACCTTCCGGTAGTAGGCAGACTGCTGCAGAGGATTGTCGAACGGGCTGATGCATTCAATCCAGACCCACGACCAAACGGGCATAGAGTACAGGTCAGGCGGCGTCAGCATCACTTGCTGGAGAACATTCGCGCTTCCCTGCTGGTTCTGCTGCGGTGCCTGTTGAACGGATGCCGGCGCAGCGTTTGTCCGCCTCTCTTTCATCGTTTCCAAGACAGGGTTCGTGACAGGGCCTTCTTTTTTCGATTTCTTCGAGAATAATCCCATGGTATGCCTCCGCAATCGCAGCTGTTAAAGAATGTTTACAAAGTGAAATGAGAAAACCTATGCGTTCTGCTTCATGACTCATGACGCTGTTTCCGAATTTGTTTTACTTCCGACTTCCAACGGGGAGTGACCTTAGAAATTGCCAAAGCAGGTTTCGGCGTGGTTGAAAGCATCAGAATATCCTTATCTGACTTCACGTTTTCCAAAAGGTGGCACATTTCTTCGTATGTCATGTTGTTATCTGTCGTTATCCAGCAGCCATATGGCTCTTCAACAGCTTCGTCCTTTGAAACTCCGGAAAGTTCTGGAACCTCGATGCACCACAAGGAGAGTTCGGCGTAAGTTGTGTCGCGGAACACGCCCTTTATGAAAGGATTGCATTTCTTTAGTTTTTCAATGAACGGAAGCGCTGTTTTTTTTGCTTGCTCGTCTCGCTTCTTTGCCAAAGATACCTCAAGGATGTCAAGAAAATACTTTTCTTCTGAACTCAGTTTTTCCCCGTTTCCCGCTTTCTGAATGAGATGTTTACGTACATCGACAAGCTCTACATCCAATGGAGTGTTTTTGTCCATATTGTTCTATACCTCCCGATTAACAAATTAAAATTGCATTGCCGTAAGCCTCAGTACGCAGCAAAAAAGTCGTCTAAGATATGTGTAAATTATACCACATGCGGAATGGCGATACAAGAATTTTTCACTGCGCTTACACTATCACACAGGCGTCCATCTCCGCCGTTTCACGTCTTCTCCACCATGCTGGCAAATGTCCAAGTTGGGCATTGTGTGCCCTGATGCTTCTATGCCTTACAGTCCATCTCCGACGGAGATACTCAGAACTGAGCGTGCAGATTTTCCGTTTCGTGCCGGCGCCACGAGGTTGCTGTCAGTTCTGAGGATTTGCTTCGAAAATTCCAAATCGTCTTACTTCATCAAAAATTGTGCGTCGTCCATTTTGTGCGCGATGCTTTCTTCCCACATTTCGACAGTTTTCGCAGGGTAAAGCCTTTCCCTTCTCTCGCTGCTGATATCTCTGTCCTCCCTTGCTTAATTTGCATGCGCTATGTCCCTTTGCGGAATCTGTGGATACGTCCATGTCTCTGTATAGCTCCTATATTACCTTCGTGCCCCCAATTCTTCTCTTTCCGCCTGCTGGCTTCATTCCATTTGCTCTGTATGCCTTAGTGCCTGCAGGGACTTCGCAAGAGTCAAATATATTATTTACTTTGCACTCGGATAAAAGGCTTCCTTTCGATGATATGAAAATGCAACAGCGCAAAAAATATTGGTCAATCTGTATGCACAAGTGCAGAGGAACGTGCCGGTAGGCATAGATGATACCCCATGTCAATAGAAATGGGGATGTGAGAATGCAACAGAACGAAATTTTTGTATGCCCCATCGGAGATGGACCTTGTCAAGTGCCAAAACTGGCACATTGGGCCGGAGATGCAGACAGGAAACTGAGATAGAGCCTCCATGGTTTGAACGCGCCGGATGTGGACGAAGACCTCTTGGGCATTGCCGGCTCCTCGGCGGATGTGAAATTGCAACAGATGGAAATTTCCTTGACTGGGAAGGAGTCTAATCCGACGGAGATGGTTCAGAACTGAGCGATTGGTTTGGCTTCTCTTTGCTCCTCTACGCTCAGTTCTGGAGGATTGGCTCGAAAATATATGGACGGCGTCTGAATTTCCCTTTTTGGGCGTATTTCCCAGATTTTCCCAGGGTTTTGTGAAAAAATAAGGTCAACTCTGAAGGCGGTTGACACAATTTTTGATGAGCTTCTTTTCACGTGCCTTGAAACCATTGCAATCACTGGATTTTTTGAGCTTTAGACATTACTCATTTTTTTGCGGCGTGTTCCTATTTCGAAGAAACCGTACCAAACTGAGCAATTTTCTGGACATAACTGAGCAAAACGTTGTATATCGCTTGACGGATGACTTTCAGAAAAGTATATTATTGGTGGAGTTCTTTCATCGGTTTCTGACATCATTGGAGCTGGGGTGTCAGAAACTATCACCTCCAAGCGGCTTGGCTGTGCTTGTATCCGTGCGGCGGGTATCCGCCCGTGCGCAGTCAGGCCGTGCTCCTTTTTCAGACTACGAACACCACACCTTTGTCTCAAAAAAAGAGAGGTGTGGTGTTTTTTCGACACACCCCCATTGAAAATTTGGCACATCTTACTCGTACCTCATCAAAAATTGTGTCTTCGTCGATGCACAATATATTTGTCATTTTGCAACTTTTTCCTCATCATAAGCCACATTTTCCTCATCGTTTCGAAAATCTATTGACTTCTGCGAAGAAAACGCTATAATGGCGACAACAACGATTTGGAGGTTACATTCTATGGCAAAAACAGAACGAGTATCTATTGTGTGTCGTTTTTTCACCAGAGGGTCTTTCGAGAAAATCCGAGATACCCTGCTGGAGAGCTATCGTATTGTGTTGCTGACGCAGAACACGGCTGAAAAGCGGTATCTGTTGGCCGCAGACAGTGTCGCCACTCTCGTAGACGAGTGGAATGGCGACTGTGAGGGACTTCCCGAGAACGATGCCCCTGTCTACCAGGCATTGGTAGATGGAGAGCCTCTGTCCATCTCCGAGGAGACATTCGAGAGTGTCCTTCAGCAGCTAACCGCATAACAGAGGAAAAGGCAGCCTATCGTTCTTGCATGACGATAGGCTGCCTTCTTTTTGTCAATGTTTGAGGATTGCGTTTCATTTGCAGATATTCTATCTCCGTCAGAGTGAGAGTCTCTCTGCAGGTCGATTGGCATGGCGCATTAACTTTCGCAAAAATTGTGTGATAGCAATGCTTGCAGGGGGTAAGACCGTGGAAATTCCTTTCATATTCTCACTTGGCATGGGATAATCACGGAGTATTTCACAAAAGCCAAAGCGAATTTTGTGCAAATTATGGAACGGATGGAAAATACGGACGAACCTATACACAATTTTTGATGAGGTTCTTTGTCAGCAATGGGACAACTCCCTTTCTGCAGCAGTTTCTCCTGCGATTTGCAAAGACCCGCGTCGCTCCATCTCCTCCCTATAGCATCCTGATTTGTCGTAAGACTTGCGACCAACTTACGACTCAGTTGCAACCGAAAAGCAGTTGCAAACAGGTCTTCTCCGATGCAGTGCAGTCATGGCATAGCATCATGAGCGTGGTGAGCAGTGTTCCATCTCCGACAGAGATGCTCCCTCCATAGTAGTTACCTCACCACGGATTGTGTCTCCCCCCATTCTTGTCAAGCCTTTCGGGATGTGAGATTGCAACAGAACTAAATATTTTACTACAAGGGGTGTGAGCGTGTCATAACATAGGGTGCATGAAATTGCAACATTGCGGCGCCGCAAATAAACGAGATGACATAAGGATTTGGGGCATGCCTTGCCGCAATTACCGTCGTCACTTAAGGCAGAGAGGAATGATGTGGATAGCCCCAAAGGAATGGCAGGCATCTCCGATAAACGGTTGAAACTGTAATCTGGGGTCTCTTGAGCAACATATATGGGGTGACGGCACTTTATTTGGGGTAAGGGGGGCTTCTCCGGAGGAGATGCTTTTTCAGAACCAAAGGGAAGGCACCGTATCAGCGGAGATGGATTCAGAACTGAGTGGTACATGGCTTGGTTCTGAGAAATTGGCTCGAAAGTATATGTTGGTTCTGGGCGATGGGCGTATGTGAAAAGACCATCTCCGCTGGAAGCAAAAATCTTCCGCCGCGTGCATCCCCGCAATATAGGCGGCGACAACACTGCATGCGTGCGTGTAGTGACACGGCGTATGGAAGTGCGTGCGAAGGCTCCTTCCAATGTCAAGGGCAGGAACGCACTATTAGGGTGCATATATGCCCTGTAGTAGTGCAGAACTGCTCTGGACGCGGCCAGTCGCATCAGCTGCTACTATGACCCTTCCTCCCAGCGGAGAAGGACAGCGGTACTCATGCGGAATGGATGCCCTGTCAAGTACCAAAACTGTCACATCAGGGCGCGGATGCCTGTGGCACCAATGTCAAGTGTCAAAACTGGTACATTGGGAGCTATAGTATCCTTTGTCAAGTGCAGATGTGCCCTCTTGCGGTGCAGATTTGCACCCATCTCCGCAGCTGGTGGCGGAGCATATTTCAACACCCTCCCCTGCCCAAATGCCTTGCTGCTTATCCATCGGAGGATGGTATGCAGATAAAATAAAGAAAATTAAAAGAAAGTTTATTGATTATTTCTTTGCGTTTGCATATAATAAGGGTCAGAAAGAGGTGTTGAGTATGGCACAGACAGTTAATGTAAATTTCAAGCTGGACGAAGATGTAAAGAAGCGCATGGAGCAGGTCTGTTCTGAATTGGGGCTGTCTATGAGTGCAGCCTTTACTATTTTTGCTAAAAAAGTCAGCAGAGAACACCGTATTCCTTTTGAAGTATCCGTAGACCCGTTCTATTCAGAAAGTAACATCCGCTATCTGGAAAACCTCAACCATGAAGTCAAGTCTGGCAAGGCACACTTTGAAGCCCATGACTTGATTGAGGTAGACTGATGCGGTTATTGTGGGAAGATAGAGCGTGGGCCGATTATCTCTACTGGCAAACGCAGGATAAGAAGACACTGAAGAGAATCAACGCTCTTATCAAAGATATTCAGCGGAGCACTTTTGATGGCGTTGGAAAGCCGGAACCGCTGAAAGGCAACCTGAGTAATCTGTGGAGCAGGCGCATTGACGAAACGAACCGTATTGTCTATTTTGAAGAAAACGGCGTGATTTACATTCTTTCCTGCCGAGGACACTATGATGACTGAACTGTTCTTTTAAAAATTACATCGACTTTGGCGCTCTGTTATCACAGGGCGCTTTTCTTATGTCCAGAATCAATGACGTGCCCTGCCGAGACATACAAAATCGCCCGTAGATACTTCGAGGTCTTATGTCCGCAAATCCCTATCGCTGCCTTGCTGCAAAGGTATCATGAGTTCTCCATGTAGGAAGGATAGTTCCTTGTCAAGTGTTTTGAGGATGTGAAAATGCAACAGAATGAAAAAGTTCTTCAGCGGGTGCATGAATTGCAATAGCGTGGCGCAGCAAATAAACGCGATGTCATAATGATTATGGCATGTCTCGCCGCAATTACCATCGTCATAAAGGCAGAGAGGAATGATGGGGGTAGCCCCAAAGGAATGGCAGGCATCTCCAATAAACGGTTGAAGCAGTATTCTGCGGGTGCTTCGGAGCAACATGAAGGGTGTGATGGCACTTTATTGGGGGTAAGAGGTGTTCCTCCGAAGGAGATGCTTCTTCAGAACCAAAGGGAAGCCACTGTATCAACGGAGATTGCTTCAGAACTAAGTAGGATATGGCTTGGTTCTGAGAAATTGGCTCGAAAACATGGGTTAGTTCTGAACGAAAGGGGTATGTGGGCAGCCCATCTCCGCCGTGGCCAATCTTTCTGCTGCGTGCATCTCTGTAATATAGGCAGCGACAGCTCCCCGTACACGGTGGTATTGAAAGAACCCCGATGCTTTTCTCTTGTCAAGGGCAGATGTGCCCTCTAAAGGTGCAGATATGCTCTGTAGTAGTGCAGGACTGCCCTTGACACGCCAGTCGAATCAGCTGCTTCTGCCCATTTCCTCCTGGCGGATATGGAACGAGAACCTCATGTGGAGAGATTGCCTGTCAAGTACCAGAACTGTCACATCAGGGTACGGATGTCACCAATGTCAAGTGCAGGATTGCCCTCTGATGGCGCAGATGTGCCCTGTAGCAGAGCAGAACTGCTCTTGACACTCAATCGTATTAGCTATTGCTATCTCCCTTCTTCCCTGCGGAGATGGGTAGAGATGCTCATGCGGGTCTGGCGCTTGTCAAGTGTCAAAACTGGCACATTAGGGACGCCGGCATCGTTGTCAAGTGCAGAAGTGCTCTCTCACGGTGCAGATTTGCACTCATCGCCGTTACTACGGCCAGACACCCCCTCCTACACCGGCACAGCCATCATAGGCCTTCCTGCGCTGCAAGAGGCGTGATAACGCCTGATTCAGACCTGACCTATGTGAAGCCATTCCTGTACTTTCATCGGAGCATAACGGGCCGTAGGTTTCGTTAGTACCTGACGGTGGAGTTATCCCTTCACATCCTGCCATAAAACGAAGATGACGGTCGTAGCGCCTCCGGAGGCCTCTCGCGGTGAATACCCATTTCTGCTTTTGACAGGCATGAGTAAACTTCCCGTACAACGCCTATATCATGAGGATGCAGAATTGCACTGGACTGGTCGATGCTCCTCCTACGCAGCGTATGCAGAGATAGCTGCTGCAGGGCAGTAACGCCCCTCCTACTGTCGGAACCAGCGGAGATGGGGGCTTGCTGCCCCATATGAAGGCACCAGCTGGTGTGTGACCTATGTGGTACGGGTAGGCATTGGCGTTGAACAGAATGAACACATAGATGGGTGGACACGAAGGCAATATGGACGAGAGCCTCTTTGCAGAACGGAGTGATGGGCAGAGTCTCTGTCGCCGGCAGCTACCCTCGCAGCGGAGATGGATTGGCAAAATAACGGGATACAAGGGACAGACGACTGTCAAGTGTCAGAACTGACACATCGTTTGGCGCACTTAGCGAAATATAAAGGTCATCTCCGAGGTGTCCCTCAAATTAACCTCATCAAAAATTGTGTCTATCATTCAGTTCTGGAGAAATGTACAGAAAAAGGTAGACGGCGGCGGAAGTCGGGTGCCAAGTACCAGAACTGACGCTTGACATCGGTGAAAGGACGCAGCTGAGAGCACCTCCGCCGCCACAAATCCCATAGAAACAAAAAAATGCCCCTTGTTTTGCAAAAAATTCAGCAAAACAAGGGGCAACAATCTGATGGCAGGCTGGGATGGGCATTTCACGTACTCTGGCATGGAAGTCATCGAGCTATTCACTGGGTTAGAATTCGACAAAGCAGTCATCACGGATATTTCCTGCCGTTGGCGTAAACAAGCACATACCCATCTCCGAATGGAAATGATGTCTGGCGGTGTGTATGTGCATGGCTACGAACGTCAGGACCTGATGCCGGTGTTTCTATTGGTTCTACTGTAAGGGGCATGCCAGTATGATATATGGCTGGCGTTTGTCCATTGGGCATCTGCCGAAGGAGTGTCCTCTGCCCTCCCCTTTCCTGCTATATGGTGGCAGTCTACCTACAGAAAAAGCATAGGCGCAGCGCATATAGGTGAGCCGTATGAAGCGGTGTATTTCTCATGCATATGTAGAGATAGCTCTTAACGCAAGTGTAAAGAACCCTCCCAGAAGCCCACAGGATGCCCTGTAACGAATTGTAAGGCCATCTCCGCCAAGAAATACCTCCGAGCATCTCCACGGCGCTTACAGGGTCTCCAGAGCAATTTTGCCAGCACAGGATTGTCATTGGAATGTGATTTTCCCTTGTGCTGCGTGTAGATGGATAAAGCAATAGGCTGCCTGCTTCCTCTCATGGCACTATTGTATCTGGGATATATGCAGTTAATTTCTTATAGCAGTGATGCCTTGTGGGCTTAAAGAGCATCTTCCCTATAGAGCAGCGGCATTGCGTACACGACACGACTCCGGCGCAGACGAACCATTCGGAGAGCGCTGTTTTGATGAATGTCTCTCTGTGATGACGAGTTGAAAGCGACAGAGATGGTACGCCTTGTGTTATGACGAATGAAATAAAGGCAGCCAAGGCTATGAGATGGGGTTAACAGGTGGTGGATGTTCCAGAGGAAGAACAAAACAGGGCAATGATTGTTGGTTCTGGAATCACGTCGGCGGAGATAGTGCAGAACCGAACGGTGCATGGCTTAGTTCTGGAGAATTGGCTCGAAGTGAGAGTTGGTTCTGAACGGATGCCTATGGCGGATGATGTAGTCCATCTCCGCGTGGTTGGAAATACACCTCTGGCTTTGGTTGGCGTATGAGCAATCCCCTGCCCTATGATAGAAAGCCAAGCACTCGGAGTGTCATGCCGGCGCCGTGTTAAGGAGCAATATCCCCTGGGCTACCCCGCAGGAGAATGGGGTGTTGCCAATATACCGAACGCATATAACTGGAGGCTGCCGTGTATGTCTGTTCTGCATATAGCTCGATTTCGTGCGTCTGCTTGCATCGAGGCATCCTTCCACAGCGTCTTTCGTTTCTGCGTTGCTGCCCGTGCGCCTTCTGCTTCGTTTCCGCACGGTTCATCTTGCTCACGTAGCTTCTTTGCTCCGTCTCATACCCGGGGAAATCTATTGCGCATGCCACAGGTTGTATCGCACATCTTTGTCGCTGCATATAAATGGCAGGCACCGAACGTGTTGAATGCGTTTCTTTCGGAAGGCCCTTTATGACAGGCAAAATGACATCCCAGAGCAATAACACAAGGGTACAGGAAGTCTCGATATACGAACGACAGCATATTAAGACAGCCTATCGGCAGATTGTTCATTGGGCGCACAGGGCGCACAATCCATCCTATAAGTTGCAATGGCATATATACCGGAATAGCCAGGCATAACGCAATATGGCTCTACTGAGAGGAAGTGTCCATCGGATGTTGAATGTAGTTTCGTCAGGGGGGATGCTCCAATGGCAGGAGGTATATCTTCCGGAGGGAATTGGTAATGGACATAGAGCCACTTCCCAGATGCTTGTGCTGTTGATGGGCCAAAACGGAGCCCTGACTTTAATGGCTGTTCCCAAGAGAAACAATGAGCATAATGAGCAGACGGATTATTGGCAGGGATGTGGCATCGACGGAGATGGTTGTTTCCGTTGGGTTAACGAGTGAGTTCTGTGAATTGGGGTGTATAGGACTGACGTGGTATGAACGAGTTGGTTGTGGAAGTGGCGTTGGTTCTATGACGAGAGCTTGTTGGTTCTACGAGGGAGCGCTTGGGTGACAGTAATTGAGGAATGTCCAAGTTGGACAATGCTCAAAGGATAGCCGGTTCGTTGGACAAGGAATTCAAAAATAGAGATAGTTTGTTCCGCTCTTGCGGTATGGACTCATCATTTGAAGCAATGTCATGGATGATGGCGCGATAAAATTTAGAGGTACGTTCTAACGAATGCTTTGCTTCCTTGTTTGTTTCGCCTTCGTTGACCTGCCTGAAGAAAGAAATTGATGGAGCATATACGCTTTTAGGTTTTACATTTATTGGAGGATTATCAATGATTCTCTTGATGTAATCATCCGCTTGCGGAAGTTCTGCGATTTTATCAGCAATGCAGGCCGCCAGCGTTGCACTTATCGTTTCTACCTGCGAAGCATCCGAAGAAAAAGGAATGGCAATATTGTACACGCGGGTGCGCCCTGATTTATTTGTCTGGGTGTATATGGTTGCATCTTTGAGATTATTGCTTTTTGCCGGGATGAAGATAAAGCGAACTGGTGTGTGCCTGAGTATTGTATAAATGCTATTGCCTATCGATTGCGAAAGTTCTTCGTATGCTTTTTCAACCACAAGATTTCTGTGTTGGTTTTGCGTACATGAAGTAAACTGAAACGCCATGTAATCGCCCAACTTTGATATTTCATTTGCAGTTTCTTTTGGCGCCATCTTCTTCCCTGTTTGTAGGCGAATGAAAGAATAAAGAGCGCCACTATTCTCGACTACGTATACAGGCGAGTCTGCAAAAACTTTTGTTGTGTGAAACGGGACCGTTTGCAACTCAACGAATGACATAACCGTGAGAAAATCGTCTCTTAAAAATAAGTCTGGGTCTGATGAAAGCATCAGCATTTTCCTGCCGGCTTCGCAAAAGTCGCTTCTAAAAATAGCAAATGCTTCTCTGATAAAATCAGGTCTTGTCACAACGTACCGTCCTTTCCCTATTTTTAATTTTTGCGATATATGCTAAAGAGAATGTCTCTGAGATTCCAATAGTTGCTGCAATGAAGAAGGAGCAGCTCCGCCTCATGTTTTCACGAGACGGAACTGCTCCTTTGCGTTAACGATGGAATTGTGTTACAGCAAGGGCAATACTCCCTGAATGGACAGTTCAGTGACCTTCCAGATAAGAACACCAAAGAACAAGGTCAAAGCAAACAGCATCTGACCAAGCATACAGTTTTTCTTATCCTGCTGAGTTTCGGCCAGCTGATACTGGTGAACGAAATGGAACACAAAACCTCCGTAAATGATGAGAGCTGCTGCGATAAAAATAATCAGTTTCATTGTATATATCCATCCTTTCACGGGAAATCCCTTTCTTTATGATGGATTATAACACAACGAAATAATGGCCCGCAACCCGCATCGGGTCATTTTGGCGAAGGAATAAAAAATTAGGACTGTCTCTGAGTGATAATATGCGTGATACGCCCGTAGAGATAGAGCTTTTCATCATCGTGGTTAGTGATGAAGACATAGCACTTGCAACCGCGAGAAGGTGGAACGGTTCCGTTAGGGAATGGGCACATGCACTGAACGCCTTCGTCCAGCTCAACAAACACGCCGCCACGGCTACGTGTTTCAGCAGAGGGCGGCTCGATGTAACGGATAGTGCCCAGATAGACGCCGAAGTCAGAATAGAGCCGCAGTCCTGCGATACGGGGGTCGGGGTCGGCACGCTTTACAGAAGCAGTGAACTCAACAGAGTAGTCTGCTTCATTGCGGGTGATACTGGTAATCAGAATCTTAATTTCCTTACCTGCCTGGAACTTATCATTCTCAGCAACGTCCTGAATCATAGACCATGACAGTTCGCGGGCGCGGATGGACGTTTCAACGCCGAAGAGTTCAACGCGGATGGCCTGTCTGGATGTACAAATGATACGAGCCATGGCGATGTCACCTTCATTGATGAGGTCAGCCCCATTGTTCTGTTTTCCAAACCAGTAGTTTACACGACTACGGTACATGGCTTCTGCTCTGTCGCCGCCGACGAGAGTGCTCTCGCGTTCATCCTGCGAACCGTCGTTCGGCAGGTCGGTCACGACGAATTCGACCTGCGCGTTGATTCGAGACTGCAGGTAAATCTTCATTGCATTGGCCATGGTGCAGTTGGGGTCGCGCTGGCGATAAATGGCCAGAACCGTTTCGGGAGACATTTCCGTAAACTTTGTGTCGGGGATGTAGACCTGGTAAGGACCATATGCCACAACGACATAATAGGGCATATCATCGTCATGTCCAGTTCCACGCTTGAAAACAGGCTTTACGCCTTTGACTGTGCCAGTCAAGCGGCGCTTGCGGTTGTAAGATTGGAAAATGTCCAGCAGCGCACGCTTGCGTTGGACCTCGGCTTCATCCTCGTAGTCGGTACGGCCAGAAGCACTGTGAATCATTCCGCTGCGACGAGCCAAGAAATGACCGGGTACTGCTCTGGGGCCTGATGCTTTGCCACTCTTTCTTTCCTTCGTCTGCTGAACAGACGCTGCTTTCTCTTGAGCAAGCTCAATAGAAAGAGCCTCGTCCTCAGACGATACCATCGGAGCAACTTCGGGGGCTTCCTGCTCCTGGACGTCCTGCGCGGACAGCATGTCCTTGTTGAATTCCATAGTTGTACCTCCTGTGTAAAATATATTTCAAAAAGGCGGGTCAAGCCATTTTTGACAAAACAAAAAAGACACTCGATAAAATCAAGTGTCTGCTGATGAAACATTATTAGAAATCATCAATAAGGTCTTTTGACGATGGGACTGCATTCGAATTGCTGGGAGCCTGACTTTCTACGGGGTCATCAAAGTCTTCGAAATCTTCATCGTCCGTTTGTTGCTTTTCCTGTGGGATATTAGTAGTCTGGTTTGCTGTCGATGTTTCTTTCACTGGCGGAACATCGCCCCCTTGCGGTATCGGTTCCTGTTGAATATTTTGATGTGATTTTCTCGTGTAGCTGCCTTCGATGTTTTGTGGTTGAGGTTCATTGGTATACTGTTTTTGCGTAATGAGCGTCCATGCAGGAACGTGGTCTACCATGTTTACTTGCTCCAGCTTTGATGGGTCTACCAAGTCCGTATAAGGGAATTTTTCCAAGACAAAGACATCACCACCAGCAGGGCAGACAAGGACTCTGTTCTGCGATGCCAGCTTAATAATCTCTGCTTCCTGCATTACCGCACGTTCTCCTGTTGAGTATGTGTGCGATATTTGTGCAGGCGCTGCCGCGAAATCAATCACAGGTTTATCAACACGCAAATTTTCGAGAGCAACTGTTCCAATGCCACTTCTCTTTGCTAAGTATTCAGCCGTTGTCATGTCATTACAAGCAAGACAGATAAATGTTGAGCAGTTAGAGAACAATGACTCCCACAGATTGTCTGGATATTCTTGCTCAAGCTGGGCGAGGTTTTGGAAAATCATAGCTATTGAAATTTTTGCAGAGCGAACGGTTGCCAGCTTTTTCTCGAAATCAGGAATTTGCCCGATTGCAATAAACTCGTCCATAATGATGTTTACTGGAACAGGAAGTGCTTGGTCCTTTTGCTGCAACGAGTATTCAAATAACTTATCAATTAAGCAGGAAAAGAAAAGCGAAGAAATGAAACGGTATGTCGAATGCATGACCGGCATGATAACGTAATACGCACACGGTGCTTTTCCCGGAAGGGTTAGGTCAATGTCTGGGAAGCCTGTTACCTGACGAACCGTTTCGTCTTGAAGCACTTTCAATCTTGCAGCCAAGCCCAATTTGATGTTTCCTCTTAGGTTTGGTGAGGCCCCGATGTATGTATTCCAAGAACGTTTTGCAGCTTTGTCTTCTCCGAGGGCATTGAACTTCGTTGCGAGGTCTTCTTCCGGTGACTGCAGCAATGTTGCGACAGCTCCAAGAGTTTGTTCTCCATCATACAGAGGGGCAGTTAATACATAAAGGACCAAAGCCGTCAGCAAACTCTCTTCTGCATTTTCATAAACAGGGTCCCCTCCGCCCTTTGCATTAGGGTCCCCCGTGTTTTCAATGATGATGTGACAAAACTTTTGCGCTTCGATACCGACTTGTGCAGAACCTTTTAGTTCAGCAAGGCAATCCCAAGAATCACTGCCTGGAAGATAAAAGAGATTGAAAATCTTTACCGTGTACCCCATAGCTTCAGCGTACTTAGCAGTATCACAATAAAGTTCGCCTTTAGGGTCTGTGATAACAACGGACTCTCTACGTTTGAATGCTTGAAAGATTGCAGGACGAGCAAAACAAAATGATTTGCCGCAACCAGATGCGCCGCAAACCATGATATGTTTGTTCGTGTTCGATTTGAATTTCTCGCGAATTGGAACAGGACCCTGTGGCGTGCGTTTCATAGCCATTCGACCTAACGCATCATATTTGTAATGCCTTCCATCCGGCGATACACTTACCACGGCACCTTTCCCGTTTTCATCAGGAAGACGTCCAAGAATAGTTCCTGTTGTTCGTTCGACCGGCTCCACTTCCAGAAACTCTTTTATCTCGTCTTCTTTCATCAAAGACGATGTTCCGTAAACACCACTCTTTTCCATATCGAAGCCGCGTTCATCTGCTTCTGTATCAATTCGATGGGTGTCTCGATATTTGAGATATGCCCAAAATCCAATGCAGATATATATCAATAGGAATACACCCAGCACTTGCGGATTTGCAATTGCAGCAGGAATACAAACAAATGGATTCCATGTTTGATGTGCTTCATCAGATAGAAATGCATCCATTGAGAACTGTGCAAGGTAGCCAGCAAGCCAGAACGTGATGAGAATAACTGCTCCAAAAATCGCAAGGAACTTCTCCTTGTTTCGCTTGAATTTCGACGACTTAAATGGATTTATCATTGAAGAATTTTCTCCTTTCCGTAAAGCCTCTTGTTTATATCTTCGGGGCTTAGTTTACGAACGTTCATTTTTTCCCCGCAATCTCTTTGTAGAAGCCGGAACATTTCTATTTGTCTTGAATCAATGACAAAACCAATTTCATGAATGTGCCCCTTGTGAATATTAAATGCGTTCATTACTTTTGAAATATTGCACGACACAAACTCATAGCATATGAGTTTTCCAATAATGGCATCCCCAATACCGCGTTCTTGTGCAGCTGCTATTTCTTGTTCAGTAAATAGACTTGTTTTAATAGCGCTTTCTGTAAAGTCAGTGATTCGCTTTAAGTATTCAGTTCCAGTTGTACTAATCGGGATATATCGGAATGTTAATCCTATTGCATTTT
>OLZT01000214.1_pt1 | contig 26315 bp, 18 predicted proteins | sample 1644501 | NCBI WGS metagenome assembly OLZT01 (sample SAMEA103958140, study PRJEB25191) | human gut metagenome | biome: human-associated habitat [ENVO:00009003]; feature: intestine environment [ENVO:2100002]; material: feces | place: Germany | collected 2013/2015 | reverse complement strand
TTGCCTCTGTACCCCCCCCATTAAAATTATCATTTTTCAAATCCACAATATTTTTTTCTTCATCAAAGCAAATGCCATCGCATACTGAATAGTATGTACGCGGTGTTCTGACGTGATCTACGCCCACACAAAACAATGGAAGCAATAGTTTATCATCAAGAACATAGCGATAATCCATCGGATTCATCTTTGGCTCTAACACACTTGAAAAAAGATATTCCGGAAAATAGTTTTCATCAAATTTCCCTGTAAAAGATTGATACAGCCTATGCCAATCATATTTAATCTTTTTGCCATAAGTAGAAACAAACAATGTATCAATTTTATTCTCTTCTGCTTTCGTCAAGTGTACTGTTTCGATTAAGTTCTGTCGCCTAGGATCATTGATTTTCTTCATTTCTCCATGAAGTTGACCCATACTGTAACTTTTCTCTATGAAGCCTTTCATCGCTTTACGGCTACTATTTAATACACCCATTATCTAACCTCCGGCAATTCAATCCAACTGCCAAATTTGTAATCCCATTCCTCCGGCTCAAAAGGCATCAATCCGCTCCAATGGAAAAATGTCATCTCACCAAAAAGAATTTTTCCATTGACATTGTACAAATCTACCCGCACCTCTGGCATTCCCTTTGAAAGTATGCCCGCAATGCGAAGCATCTCATCGAAATTTTCTGGCTTCTTTATCTCCTTGTCCGCATTAGGATGGCCATTGGTAAAGGGCAGATGGTGAAACTCTGTATCAAAGAAATCAAATTTAGTATCCGTTCCACGATCTGTTGCAATAAACATTGCTTTCGGTTCACCATTAAAGCAGAAAATCTTATAGTCTTTTAGCTCGTAGCCAGATTCGTCCACCGTATATTCCTCTGCAATAATTCTAGGCTTGACATCTTTATACGGCCATTCTCTATGATTGAGGAAGTAATTTCTTTTAAGGCAATGTTCAATTTTCTTTCGTGCTTGTTTTAAGTCTAATGTCGATTTGTCTTTGCAGATAATCAAACCGCCCGAATCATGTGTACACTTCAAAACAAATTGATTGGGAAGTTTGTTAAAGTCAATTTCGTCAAAGTGATTCCATACGCCAAGGCATGGAATCAGGTGTTCACTTCCAATTCGTTCTTCAATAAACTTCCGTACTTCATATTTATCGACAAGTTGGGTATAAAGAGGATTTCTGTCATAAATCTTCAACCATTGCAACTTTTCACTATATGTTTGAGGGTTATCAAAGTTACACTCTTTCCCCATCAGATACTTAAATAAAATTTTGAGATATTTTTCATCAGCTTCGGGACTACCTTGCAGAATATGTCCCAAAGCATAAATACTATATAATTTCCACTCAGAAAGTTTCATTTTATCTTCCACCCTTATTCATCAGTTTCAAATACAAATTCTGATACCTCTTGCTCATACCCTCTGCCGTGAAATTTTCCATAACAGCGGTATAACTTCTTTCGCCCATTTCAAACAGGTTCTCATCCATCATCTGATCCATCAAGGCTGAAAGCTGCTTAGCATTCCCAAGTTTATAGGAATGACCACACTGGGGGTCTGCTTCCAAAACCTCCATGTGCTGCGGAATGTCTGACAGAAGCACCGGCAAGCCGCAAGCCATCGCTTCCAAAACGCCATTAGGCAGTCCTTCGGACTTGCTTGTTGCCAAGTAAACATCAGAAGCATGGAGATATTCATTTACGTTGGACACCTTACCCCGGAACAAAATATTTGTATTCTTAGAAAACTCGTCTTTCAGTGCTTCAAAATTCGTTCCATCACCAAGCAGAAGTAAAACTGCATCTGCATTTTTCTTCATTGCCAAAAATGCGGTAATGGCTTCTCTTTGATTTTTTCTGTCGATAAATCCACCGCTATACACATAGATGACTTTTCCTAACGGCAAATCAAGTTTTCTCCGCACGTCATCTATTTCGTCACAGTTTCTTTTTGTATATTGGCTCACATCCACGCCGTTGCGGATATACAGAATCTCCATATTCTGACGGCTTCTATACATTTTTGTCAAACTTTCAGAACACGTCACGAAAGGTTCGCCTGCTGCCATACGTTTCTTAATCAAATTCAAATCGAGAAAGGCCATAACTGTTCCGGGAATTTTCCCATAGTAGTCAGGATAATCCTCATAGCAATAATTTCTGAGCGTGACAAAGTGAATTGCTCTCTTATAGCCGAGCGTCATTCTGTACGGCGGCATACCGACACCCTGCACAATATCCGGCTGCAACTGCTCTAAAAGTTGTCCAACCTCTTTCTTTCCAAAGAGAACAGACTTTTTCTTGCTCATGTTTGCAGACAGTACGGGGATACCCAGCTTTTTATACTCATCAATCATTGAATTGTCTGCATCTTCCGGCCACACAGTTACCAGACTAGGCTCAAAGACCTCTTTGTCCATATTGCGAATAATATTCAGTGTCTGTTTGATTGGGCCATTCTTTTTACAATTTGTTTCTACAAAGGTAACTTTGATTTTGCTCATTATGTTCGTTGCCTTTCTTTACTTGTTAAACAACTCATCTACGATTGACTCCAAGCCCTCATTGAATTTTGCATTGTTGCTGCTAATCCCATGACCCATGCCTGCTACAATCCGATCGTAATTGGTTATAACATCTCCAAGGGTTTCAATATCTTCCACTTCAATAATCGTTCCCATCCGTTTTGCGACATTTCGTGCAAATTCCACCTGATGGTCATTAACGTGTTCATTGAACTGATGCTGCCGTGGCACAACAATAGGTGTTTTTCCAATCTGAAGCGGCATAATAAAACTTGCTGGGCCACCGTGGGTGATTACAATGCGCGCATCTGCTACATTCTTAATCATTTGCTGGTACGGAATCAACTTGCTCCACTGGCAATATTTTGGTTCGTATGTACTGAAACCCGTCTGAATAATGACATCTTCGGTTATAACGCCATCTTTTTTTAATTCATCCACCTTTTGAATCAACCGATTAAATGGTTGCTCATGTGTTCCCACTGTCACAAAAATCATGTTGGCTTTCTCCCCCTACTATCTTAGAATATACTTCCGAGATTTACTGCTTTGGGGTAAACCTTCTTCTGCTCATCCCATTGAACGACAAATTTATCAGCAATAGGGTAAACCATCTTTCCAGTCATAGTTGGTTTATCAATACGATCAAACACCTCGATGTATACCACTTTTGCTCCCATCATTTTTCCGATATAGAAAAACGGAACGGCTACTGCTGCACCACAGGAAACAATCAAATCCGGCTTTTCCTTATGCAGAACATCCCATGCAATTTTGGTGTTTTTTACCAATGCTTTCAAACTACGATTTGTCGGGTAATAGCACGGATAAACTTTCTCTCCCTCAAGCAGACTACGCGCATCTTCTTTATCAAATGTAACCCAAAACCGCTCTTTATCCTTCCAAAACGGTTTCAACATATATAAGTGCGTTAAGTGTCCGCCTGACGATCCCACTAAACATACTTTCATCTTCGTACTCCTGCTAATTAGTCACGGCGGAAAATATCGCGCGTATAAACCTTATCCTTCACATCATCCAGACACTTGTCATAGCGATTTGCGATGATAGCATGGCTCATTTCCTTGAACTTAGCCAGATCATTAACCACTACTGATCCAAAGAAAGTCTCACCGTCCTTCAGAGTCGGCTCATAAATAATGACCGTCGCCCCCTTAGCCTTAATGCGCTTCATAACGCCCTGAATGGAGCTCTGACGGAAGTTATCACTGTTGCTCTTCATCGTCAAGCGGTACACACCAACTACAACTTCTTTTTCTTTGCTCTCATCCCAGCTGTCATTTGCTTCATAAGCACCAGCAATTTCAAGCACACGATCCGCAATAAAGTCCTTGCGAGTACGGTTAGATTCCACGATTGCTTCAATCAAATTTTCCGGTACATCGGCATAATTTGCGAGCAGCTGTTTAGTGTCCTTGGGCAGGCAGTACCCGCCGTAGCCGAAGCTGGGATTGTTGTAATGAGTACCGATACGCGGATCAAGGCAGACACCATTGATAATCTGCTGGGTGTTCAAGCCCTTGCTCTCTGCATAGGTGTCCAATTCATTGAAGTAAGCAACACGCAGAGCCAGATATGTATTGGCAAACAGTTTGACTGCCTCTGCCTCGGTGAATCCCATGAACAGAGTGTCGATGTTTTCTTTAATTGCACCTTCTTGAAGCAGACCAGCAAACTCGTGAGCAGCCTTAACCAGACGCTCATCGTTCAGATCAGTGCCAACAATGATACGGCTCGGATACAGATTGTCATACAGAGCCTTAGACTCGCGCAGGAACTCCGGGCTGAAGATGATGTTCTTGCTGTTAAACTTCTCTCTTACACTTGCGGTATATCCCACAGGAATCGTAGACTTGATAACCATAATCGCCTTCGGGTTATATTCCATGACCAGTTTGATCACAGCTTCGACTGCACTGGTATCAAAGTGCTGCGTTTTACTGTCATAGTTTCTGCACTCAAATTTGTTCGGAGAAGTTGCTCGACGGTGGCGTATAAAGCTCACTTATTGCCATATGTCGCTACATACCCACTTTTCCGGGCATAAAAAAGAAGCCGCCGATTATTGACTAATCGACGACCTTAAAGTACATCAGAGCGTAAAATATTCACTTTTTTCCTTATAAGTGATTAAGCTCACTTATTTCAGTTTGTAATGATTTTCAGTGATTATAATCACTTATTTTTACCAAATGATAGCATCACCCAAAACTCCGGGTGGCGTAAAAAGCTCACTTTTTCTAAGTGAACAAAATCACTTATTTCCAATAGCCATAAGTGAGCTTAATCACTTATTTTTTACGTTCATAGGTGCAAAAGTGATTTTATTCACTTGTTGAGTAGACTTATCTGTATAGCTCCTGCCCACCCGGTCACCTTCCACCTTGCTGCCTTGCAAGCATCCTGGATTCTTACCCGGTTGGCTGCCTTTTGCCGACTTCGCCACACACCCCTCACAGCGTCCCACTGTCGCGTTTAATTGGCGAGGCCGAGGAACTTTCCGCAGCGGACAATCCTTCGCCACACAGGGGCTTTGTGAGGCTTGGATTTTCGTCAAGAGCTTTCCCGTTTTCGACCAAAAACGGAGTGCCTAAATCGAAACTCACAAGTTGCTGTCTGGGGATGCTTTTCCCCTCCAGACGATATGTATTGTTCCGGTTCCACCGCATGTCCCGGTAGATCATCCGCACCAATGCCACGCACTTGATCTCGCAGCTGTTGCTCACAGTCAGCTTCGGTGTCTTATGAGCTCCTGCATCTTCAGCCGTACAGTTCTGCACAGCTACCTGTTTTGATTTCCGATTGTACAAAAAACGATAGTGGGTTGGCCAGCCTAATGCTTCCAATGTGCTGCGGAAGATTGTGATCCTTCCATCTTCGACATTAAAAGTCAGACCCAGCATCCGCTGGTTCCATATTCTTTCGTTCACTTCTCTCCCCTCCTTAAAAATGGGCGCACTTCTCCCTTGGTGTCCGAGTGATCTTTTTAATCTTTCCCGGTGTCGGGGACGGGCTTTCCTGTCAGGATTCCCATTGATACATAACCATCTATCTGCTTGATTTCGTTTTCTTTCAAATGTTCTTCTACAGGTACGCCAAAAGTACCTGCAATATCATCCGGGTAAAATCCCTTTCTGCTATCCGCAGGCTTCGTTTCCTGTGTAGCATTCTGGGTTGCTCCTTTTTTCCGTTTCTGGCTTTCATGGAAGATCTCCGGCACAAGCAGATCAAAAACGTACAGAGTTTCACCCTCAAAGGAAATTCTGTAACCCAGCATCTTATATCGGCACTCGCTGTCCCAGCCCATTTCTTTGTAAACCAATTCTGCAAAAGGCTTGCAGGACATCTTCCGACTCTTACGCTTATCCGGTTTGGCAATGCACCAGCGCAGAGCATCCTTGTCATTTTCGTCACAGCCACGCACAACAATGCGCTTCAAATCACTGTTGAACATGACATGTACATAAACTACATCCTCCAGCCCTGTGATGCAGGCTGTGTTGAATGTAATGCTGTCTTTGCGGATCACAATAGCCGGGTCCCGGAGGTGTGCAAACAGCTCTTTTCGCACGACCTGATATCCATCATAGGAAAATGTACTCTCTAATTCTTCCGCTCTCGCATCTCTATCATTTTCTGCCTGCTCTTCCGGAGGCACAATAATTGTATCTTCATTCATCCGTATCTGTCCATCCTTCCATTATCTTTTCCGCTTCATGGAGCAGTGCATTCAAACCATCTGCGGTAAATGTATTCATTTCTTCTATTTCTGTGGCTGGCCGGAGTACATCCCAGTTTCCAGAGTAATGCTCCTGCTGCAAAATACCGACTTGTGCAATACTCGTAATCGGCTGTCCAAAAGTTCCTGCCCATTCTGGTGGGAAAATGTAGATTGTCTGCTTGACTGTCTTGCCTTCCGATTCTTCTTCCTTCGGTGGCAGAACAATCTCCTCAATTTTTACCATCTCCGGTTCATCCAGTTCAAAAAGCATCTGGTTTTCTCTGCCATCAATGGAAAAAGCATATCAATAGTTACACACTGCACCGGTAGGCGATGAGTTTCAATTATGCACTTCTTCTCTCATCTAGTTCTTTTACCTCATCAACTGTGAGTTTCGTAGCTTGCGCTATTTCCTCATAAGTTAGCTTTCCAATCAACAGCAAGCTACGGGCTGTTTCCAGAGAGTTTTCTCTTGCAGCTTCATTTCTCATGTCTTCCATAACCTTGCACATAACCGCCACTCCTTTCTCATCTTCTTTGAAGTACTGTACTCGATTAGCTAATACTTCATAATACATATCTTTTGCACTTGTACAAGAAAAGTCATGCATCAGTTTTCCAAGTGCCGTTTCATTTTTGATTTGAGAGTTCACATATATAATATGCGATTCGTCACCAAATGATTCTCCTGTTTCTTTAATCATACGGTCAATATGATATATCGGAAGTCCTCTTTTAAGAACATCATTCTCTGTGATGAAAATCACATAAGTTTCATTCAGGTATTCATACTGCTCGCCTGGTTCAGTAACATTCGCATCGATTATACCGCTGTTATACCTAGCTCGCTTAACACCAGCACCTTTATCATTTCGCTGAATTTCAATATTGTATACACGGTTTTCCCTATCCACTGCAAGAATATCCAACCGCACAGATTTTCCCTGTAAATTTTTAACGCTATACTGGCTATTGGATTTTTTCACTTTCAGATCGTCTCGATTCAGAATAATCTGCAACAAAAATTCTGCACACTTTATATCTTCAAAGACTTTGCTCATGAAATCATCATCCAAAAGCCTAAAACCTCGCAATCTTTGAAGATCTTCTTCATGCTTTCGCTCGAAATCCAAATCTCTACACTTATTCATCGGATATCACCCTCTTTCAGGTTGTGAAGAATAAATCTCCCCATCAATATCTTACCATCAAAGCACGCTTATTTCAAGCGGTCATGCTCTTCTAAAAAAATAATCAACCCCATCAACGCCTTGGAAATGATCACCTGTAAATTTTTTCATTAATATTCACGCCGATGCAAACTCCTATATACATCCTCGATAAAACTCATGAACTCCACGCTGGCACACTTGATCAGACATTTTCCATCCACGGCTTTCAGCTTTTCCATAACCATTTCTGCCAATGCATCCCCACGCCCTCTCATCTTCTGAGCAGCAAACACCACAGACTCATCGATGAACGCAGCGTACTTTGCACCATCAATATTGCTTTGTACCGGCACGCCTTCGCCACTGTCAAGCCGGATCACTTTTGGCTCATACACAGCCCTCACCTTTCTCAGTGCCTCTGCCGGCTCCATGCTCTGGAGATATAATTTCATAGCACCGGCCGCCACAATCTCCTCAGCTGTTGCACCATATTTCTCTGCCAGCATCCCAGCTACATCTTTCATTTCAAACACTCCTCGCTATGTGTATTTTCTGTCGTATGTGTATTTCTCGCCACCCACAACATATAACAGGACCCTGCACATAGCAATCCTTACGGGTAAAAAAGGCCAGACAAAAAACAGGCAAAATAGCAGCACAATAAAACCTTAAAAAACAAAAAAGCCCCGCCAGATGCAGCCACAAAAGCCACACCCGGCAGGGTCCTGTCTCCTTTCATCACACCGCTTCTTCCCTCTCGCGCTTCGCTGCAGTTGTCAGGTATCTGCGGTACTGAATGCTGAATCCGTACACCTTATAAGGAGCATCCACATAGACCACATTGCCGTCCATGTCACTCCGCTTATAACCCATGAAGCTGTCGAGCGTTCTGCGGTTGCCTTTTGAGGTCAGTGTCACACCGAAGTTTGTCTTATAGGTTGCCACATCCCCCTGCAGTACCCCGCTCTCAACAAAAGCACAGTAGATGCCTTTTTCAAAGTGGAGCATATCTGGTGCTTCTGCAATCCGCTCAGGAGTCAGCTTGAGCTTTCCGCTGGTGATGGCACGTTTCCGGCCTTCGATGGCATTTCCGTCCACATCCCGAAGCAGGGTTCCCTGTACATCCAGACCGTTGACTCTTAACGGCATTCCGCCTGCATTGGTATCTGGCAGTTCTTTCAGACAGGCAAGGAAGTATTCAAAGTTCTTTTTCATGATCGCCAGCACACCCTGTTCCTCCTCAATCGTCTGCCGTTCCTGTTGGAGTGCTTTCAGCCGTTCCTGCAGGTCGTTCACAAGTTCTGTATAAATCTGGGCTTCCGAGCCTTCCTCCGTTTCCGTCCCATAGAAGCTCACTCCGATGCTTCCCGGTGTCAGTCCGCTTCGGATGTCCAGGTCGATGTCGTCAATGGTCACCTCCCCGTTGGAAAGGGCTTCATTCAGTTCCACATTCTGTTCCAGTGCAGCTTCCCGAAGCGCCGCCACCTGATGGCTGATGGCATCCTGCAGGCGTTCTTCCATATCCTTGATCTGATTTTCCACCGTTGCCATCCTCTGCACCGAGATGCTGTTGTTATTCGCCAGCCGGACAGCCTGCTCATAGGCATTGTCAAACATCGTCACGATCATGGAGGTATCTCCGTGTTGTTCAAAGTCATGCTTCATGCTGTAGAGCAGTTCCATGAAACTCTGCTCCAGCGCACACTCATGGTAGCGTTCTGAGGGGCAGCGCTTGTTTGCAGCTTCCTTTTCCTCATCTGACATGCAGCCTTTCTTGCTCCGGCAATACGCTTTCTGGTCGGGAGAACCGTTCTTCGGCGGCTCACCGTCCCGCTCCCCGACCTTACGCTTGCACCGCCAAACGGGATACGAATAGGTGTATTTTTCCAGATACTCTCCGGTATCCTCACCAGTCGCCTTAAGACTCCGCTCATCGCTGTAACCATTTGCCACACCCGTGTAGGTTGTACGGAAGAATCCCTCCCCGCAGGGCTTTCCGGCATCCGGTCCATTCTCCAGGATCGCACCACAGCGCAGGTTTCCAAACGGAGAACCCTTAATGCTCTTTACCTTTTTCTTGCCGGGGCCTTTCGTCATGTCTGCCCTCGGCTTCTCGAACAGCATAGTCTGCACTTTGTCCCAAGTCACACGGTCGATGATGCCCACATGATGGTTCTTCACATAGTACCGGGGTGCTTCGCCCTTGTTGATGCTGGAACGGTGGGTAAGGAAGTCTTTGGTAATGGTCTTCTGCATCTCGATGTCGCCCACATACTTCTCATTCCGCAGGACGATCAGGATCGAGCTGGCACTCCACTTCTTCCCGTTGACCGTGAATTTTTCCATCTGGTTCAGCTCCTGAGCGATCTTATTCGCCGTCTGGCCTTTCACGAAACGGTCAAAAATGTAGCGGATGATCTCTGCCTGCTCCGGCACGATGACCCACTGCTTATTTTCCCCAAGCTCATATCCCAGCATCCGTTTCAGATTGATATGCGGGACACCAGACTGGAACTTCTTCTGGATGCTCCATCGGATGTTATCGGAAATGGAACGGCTCTCATCCTGTGCCAGTGCAGAAAGGATCGTCAGGATCAGCTCACCTTTGGCGTCCAGCGTGTCGATGTTTTCTTTCTCGAAATAGATACCCACTGGCGGCTTCAGCTGCCGAAGCTCACGGGTACAGGTCAGGGAGTCAATGGTGTTTCGTGCGAATCGGGAAATGGACTTTGTAACGATGTAGTCCAGCTTTCCATTCATCGCATCTTTTATCATGCGGTTGAATTCTTCTCGATGTTCCCGGTTGGTACCAGATTTTGCTTCATCCGCGTAGATGCCGGCAAAGATCCAGCCGGGCTTCCGGGTGATGAGGTCTTTGTAGAATGCTTTCTGTGTCGTGTAGGAAGTCTGCTGACTCTCATCGCCGGTGGAAACACGGCAGTAAGCCGCCACACGGATGTTGGTCTGGCTTTTCAGCTGCCCGCCGTTCTGTACCGAGCGCACACTGGCGGGGATCACATCCACTTTTTGTCTTGTCATAATCTGCTCCTTTCTTCCAGCCTTGCAACTGGTCTTATCTTACATGCCTCTTCCGCTGGCTGCCGTCGCGCATCGTATGCCCGTCATAATAGCTTGCGGTATTGCGGTAATCTTCGATATTGGAATCCATCTCTACCTCGGTCTTGGTGTCATCGAACCAGTGTACCGTAAACTTCAGCGGTGAATGGATCGTGATGGAGAGGAGGAATGCCTTGCAGTGTTCTTCGGTCACTTCATTCAGAAAGGCCACCGTACCATCCCGCCCCGCCGGGAGGTTCTTCATCCACTCGATTGCCTTTTCCCTTCGTTCATAGTCGCCCTCCAGTTCTTCCCAGTAGTCTTCCATATAGTCGAGCTGTTCGGTCAGTTTCTGCTCAGTGTCCGTGTCCTTCTGAATATCACACTCCAGTTTCTCAATGAGCTTTTTCTTCTCCTCAATAGAAGCAGGGTCGATCATCTCGTCACCGAGAAGTTCCAGACGGGTCTGCATCACATCCACCTGACTTTTCAGGAGCCGGATCTTCTTACTGGTGCTTTCCACACTGGTGTGTGCGGCCGCTATCTGCTTTTTATAAAAAGCACGGTCGCGTTCCATAAAATCCAGCTTCTGAATGCTCTCCAGCCGTGCAAGCATCTGGCTTACAAAAGAATCTGCTTCCGGGGTGAAGTTGTCATACTGCTCTTTGAACCGGCCGCTCATGATGTCTGCCACAGCCACGTTGTCATGGATGGGCTTAAGCGTCAGCCGGAACCGCTCCAGAACTGCTTTACGGAAGGCTCGGACAACCTGTTCCTCGTATACTTTTTCTGCATGGCAGATACGTTTTCCTGTCGTCCGGCTACTCGTCGGGCACCGCCAGATGGGATAGTTCCCATTTCCGTTTGTCACATGGAAAAAGCGGCCGCACTCCCCGCAGATTAGTCTTTGGGAAAACGCTCTCGGCTTCTTGCCGGATCTTGTCCTGTTATATAAATCGCTGTTTACTTTTACAACTTCCTGTGCCTTTTCAAACAGGTCCTCGTCAACGATTGCCGGATGATGGTTCCGGACAAAATACTGAGGAACTTCGCCTTTGTTGTCCCGGACTTCATGTGTCAGGTAATCCGATGTGAACTTCTTCTGGATAAGGACTGCACCCATGTACCGCTCGGCACGGACGATCCGCGTGATATTCCCGCCTGTCCATCCATCCAGCAGATCACTGTTTAACTGCCCTTTCTTGGATTTTTTCTTTCTTACTCTCACTGCGTCGGTGACAGGAGCCGGAATCTTGTCCATGTTCAGTTCCCTTGCAATCTCCGTATAGGCTTTCCCTTCCACGACTTCATGGAAAATGCGCCGGACGACCCTGGCTTCTTCCTCAACGATCTCAATATCTTTATACTCATATCCGCTCTCAGAGGTAACCATCTTCCCATTGTAGCGGTATCCGTACATGATCTTGTTTGGAACATCCCCCTTCGGAAAACGCATCTTCTGCCCCAGCCGGATGTTGCTGGAAATGCTGCGGCTTTCTTCCTGTGCAATGGCTGCCAGTGTCGTAAGGATGAAGTCGCTGGTCGGGTCTGCCGTATCCAGATTTTCTTTCTCGAACAGAATCGTTACCCCGCAGTCATGTAGGACATCCAGTGCACTCATAAAGTCAGCCGTGTTTCGGGCAAATCGTGATATGGACTTGCACACAATGCGGTCGATCTTCCCGTCCTTACAATGGCGCATCAGTCGGCGGAATCCGGTTCTCTTTTCCTTGGAAGTGCCGGAGATGCCGTAATCGGAGTACACACCGACTGCATTCCATGCCGGATTATTTTCAATCAGCTGGTTAAAGTATTTTTCCTGCGTTTCATAGGAGTTCTCCTGGTCGCTCATGTCCGTAGAAACGCGGATGTAAGCTGCCACATTAAGGGTTCCGGCTTTCTTTTTGGTAGCCCGGAAGGTCGCCGTCGAAACGAACTTGTTATCCTGCGGTTCTTCCGGTGTGAAGAGCTTCGTAAACTCACTCTCCATACTGCTCTGCAGCCGTTCTGCAATGTCCGGCTCTGCCATGACCTTTTTGGCATCCAGAGCTTTCTGGATAAGAGCTGTGATACCGGCGTCCACGATGTCTTTTGATTTTTGGGGTGTCTGTTTTTTATCTGATGCGTTTTGGGGTTTTTGTTGAGTAGACCTGCCCTGGTGCCTATCAGCCAGTGGTAAAAAAGAAGCTGTGGCAGCATCCGTACTTTGACGAACATCTGCCACAGCTTCCACAGGTTTCTTTTTCCCAAGAGCGGCTTCCAGTAAAGCCGAGACATCCACAGCAGATGCATTTACTCTCTTCTGCTGTTTCTGCTGTACTGTATTCTTCACAGTCTTTTTCTGCAGATTTGCAAGGAAATCCGTACCAGTACTCATAGTTTTCGCTCCTTTCCTGCCCGTTTTCTTCTCTTTGGGCAGTCACATATTCCCTCTGTTTCGTGATATTATCAAGTAATTTCGGCGCAGAAAGACGGAGAATAATCTGGGAGATTATTGTCTTATCTGCACGATATGTACGCCCCGCCCGGTAAGGACGGGGAGTGTTTTTAGATACGGGCCGCAAAGTCAAGTGCGATCCACCCTGCACCGGATTTCAGCTTGCCCCAGCCCTTCGCAGAACCAGCACCGGCAGATTCTGCCACGATAGTAAACACGCCTTTCCCGGTGTAATAACCGGTCTTACCGTAATTCGTGCCCGGTCCCTTGCGGATGTTGAGGTCTTTAATGGATACACGCACAGTATACGGGACTGAAGACTCCGGTTCCGGGTAGACGGTCTTACCCGCCGGGTCAAAAACATAATAGCCCGGATTCTTATCTGCACACTGTTTTGCATAGGTGAGGTCGTGGAACGCACCTTTCTGGGAAGCGGCATTCTGCCAGCTCTTACGGACACGGTACCAGCCGGAAATAGTGGTGCTTTCAGAATCCTTTACCGCATCATACTGCGTCAGGTTCCAACGCTCGATGATATTGCAAAGGTTCTGAACATAGGTGTGGCTGGTAGCATAACCACCATCCTTGATGATCTGTGCCGCTTTCTTGTAATCGGTACAGCCTGCCAGACCCTCATAGCGTTTCCTGCTGCCACTCATCGCTCCGAGCAGATATGCTGCATGGTCGGCAATGGAGTCTTCCACACAGGCGTACTTGCGGAAGTCAGCAGTGATCGTCACATAGCTGCCATCGGTGTTCTGCTCCTGCGTTTTCTTGGGATAGACAGACTTGCCATCCCAACTGCTGCCGCTCCAGCTGTTCCCGGAAAGGCTGGTCTTCATACCAAAGCAGTTGTTCGCCTTTCGTGCCAGTTCGGAAGAACCGTAGCTGGATTCCAGAATGAACTGCGCCATCGACACACAGGCGAGGATGCCAGTGGTTTTCTGGTTTGCAGTAAACAGCGGACCGATTTTGGCTACCGTCTCCGCTCTAGTAAGATTTTCCAAGTCAGCCGCCTGCAAGCCGGGAGAATCATTCAGGGCAGCTGTAACCTTTTCGGCCAGATCCCCAAGACGAGCATACAGCCAGTCGCCGGGGCAGCTTTTATTTGCATACCAGCGATGGACCGTCAGTACCATCTCATCCGACGCAGGTGCGTAATTGAGAGTTTTATTCTTGTCGCCAAGCCATAAAAGTTTCCGCTTGCCATTGCGCTGGCAAATGTCAGTGCAGAGTTTGATGAGCGAGGCATACACGGCACTGTTCATGGCATACGGCTCGCTCTTATCGCTTGCACACTCAATCGTGATGGCGCGCTGGTCATTGGCATTGCTGGACGAACACCAGCTGCGGTTTTTCTCTTCTACGCAAAGAGAGATTTTCCCGTCTTTGCCAATACCATAGTTACAGCTTGCCTGACGGCTCGTGCTTGCAAAGCATCCGCAGATACTTTCCGCAGAAAGCTGACCGACCACACAATGCGGAGTGATACGGTCAATGCTGTGGGTGCGCTGCCCGGAATGATTCGGACTGAGTTTGGTGTAGGACACCAGAGGGCTATTGGAATAAGCCATTTCACACACTCCTTTATAATAAGGAAAGGCCCGGACCACTCCGAGCCTTTATGGGTTGATTACTTCTTTGTGTTTAGGGAATCAGCAATTTCATACCGACACGGATGGCATTGGAAGTCAGACCGTTCAGGGTACGGATATCCGCACAGCGACTTCCATCTCCCAGTTCCTCCTTGGCAATCTTCCAGAGGTTGTCACCGGGCTGGACGGTATAGGTCTTGCTGGCCGTGAATGCGTAGGTGTCTGCACTGTTCAGGACATATGCCACGCCATCTTCTGCTTCCGCACACTTGATCTTCAGCCAGCCATCACAGAACTGGATGATCTCTACAAGGGTGTTTTTCTTATAGACCGTCACGATCTCCGCACTGGTATCCGGTTTTTTGCGGATGTTCATGAGGGTCTTGAGCTTGCCATAGGCAATGGTAGCCGGAAGTTCTTCTGCGGTCGGAAACTCGGTCTCGTCCACATCAGCCTCGGCTTTCTCCTCTGCCAAATCATCCGTCTTCGGCTGTTCCTCTACATCAGGTTCTTTCTCTTCCTGCTCGTCCAGAACCGGCTGTTCCTCGCTCTCCTCTGCTCCGGTGACAGGCACAGCCTCCTCCGGGTAGATCACATTGCCGTCGTTGTCGAACACACGGCTGCCGGGATTCTCATCACACTTGGCTTTTGCGTTCGCCAACAGACGGTACGCGCCCAGCTGAGATGCTTCATCCTCCCAGTCCATGCGCACGCGATAGTAACCGGTCGTCAGTTTTGCAGGATAATTGTTCTTACTCATAGCACTTGCCTCCATAAAATGTGGGAGGGGCCGTTACACCCCTCCCGGTTGCTCACTGTTTCTTCTCTTCGCTGGTTTTACCGTTCAGTTTAGCCGCATGATTCTCATCCACAAGCTGAATGAGCATGGCTTTCAACTTCTCCGGCACAGGGAGTCCGATCACAGCACAGTTCTCCAGAATAGAAAGGCCCTCGTTAGAGATTGCCCAGAAAATCAGAGCAGTTCGGAGTGCTGCGCCCTCGCCGATGATCTGCGTATCGATCACACTGGAGATACCAACAAGGATGAAGATGCATACCTTCTTGGCGATACCCTTAAACCCGACCTCAGAAGACAGCTCATGTCGCACGGCCGCTGCAAGCACCCCAGTGAAATAATCACAGGTCACAAAAACAACCAGCGCATAAAAGAAGCCGTCAAAACCGCCGAAGAACCAGCCCAGGAATGCACCCATACCTGCAAACATCAGCTCTAACTTATCGATCACATTCTGCATAATTCTTTCCTTTCCGCCCTCTTGAGGGCATAAAAATTGGGCGGCATTGCTGCCACCCTGTGTAACTGTCTGTCTATACTAAACACCGTGGAGCAGGAGCAAGGAACACCTCTGCCCTTTCGGTGGGAATTTACGAGGAGCTATCTTCCGTCAGCCACGCGCGGATCTGACAGTAGTAACCATCTGCCCATGCCTGATAGCCTCTTGCGGAGGGATGGATGCTGTTCGTCAGCGTCCGGCTCGTTTCCGTGAAGCGGTTCGTTACAGGCTTGTCCGAATACGGGAATGCCAGACGGCGGTCAGTACGCAGACCGTGCGCAAAGCAGGTCACATTCTTATGGTACTTGCCAGCATCAAATGCTTTGATGAGTGCGAGATTGAGCGTGTTGATGCTCATATGGAAGATGCCCATGCTTGCACCGCACTGATAAGAATAATCCGAACCGGGACCACAAAGACCGATACCGATCTTGCAATTCGGGAAGCCCGTTTCCTTATCCAGCAGCGCATCGATGAACTGCTTTGCCTGATCCACGAACTTCTGTACCTCTGCTTCCGTGCGGTATAGTGTAGTGCCCTGCGATACATCATTGGTACCAAGTGCGATCAGGAAGTAGTCGATGCCCTCATAGCCGTTGGTCTCGCAATATTTCTGGAAGTCCAAACGGCCTTTGATCTTGTCCCAGAACGCATTCGTTTTGCCAGCGTAATCCGTGTCTGCCAGATACCGGGCAAATGTCCAGCTGCCGCGTCCTTCGTGTTTACCGCCTTCCGGTCCTCTCGTTCCCAGCGGATGGATCACGCAGTCATTATCCTCTGCCAGCAGACGGTACACTTCCGTTGCCACAGAACCATTGTCCACGAGAGAATCTCCACAGATGCAGATATTTTTCGTGAGCTTATCCTTCAGCTTATGGTGGACCCTGACCTGCACAGGTTTGGACGATACCGTATGGCAGTCTTCTTCATCCAAACGGCGGACGGTCAGTGCAAAATCCGTACTGTCCTTCGTCGGCGTGTAATTCATGCAATACTCGTTCCGGGTCAAGCTCGGTGCATTCGTGCCTCTGGCGAGCACATACAGATTTTCCTTGCCATCATGCCGGGAAAGACAGTCAAAGAAGATGGAAAGCTGGCGCCCTTCCATGCAGTCCCAGTGGGACGGGGTCACGATGTCATCTTCTACAGCCGGAGTAATAGCTCTCTGCACATAATCCGTGATACGCTTCGGGATAAAAGACGCCTCGTTATCTGCGAACAGATTGCCCGCTTTGTATTCCTTACCGCCCACAATGAACTTCACATCCGGGTGAATGTGCGGATTATATAGCTTGCTCTGATACCAGCTTGCAATATAGAAACCATTCGTTCCCAGCTTGCGGAACAGGCTGGTGTCGTACAGATTGATGGTTCTCGTGCCAGCGTCATAAGCAAGAATGCGCATCGGCATGCCAAATGTCGAGCTGGGTGTGTTAAACGCCATCTCTACCGGATCACCTGCCGTGATCCACTCATAGTGAAACGTATCCGGAACACCCAGACACTTGGTACTGACCTGGATCGTACCGGCATTCTGGTCAATGGTAATACCGCCGCTTGCCAGATACATGTGACGGGAATCCTTACCGGCGAGATCCGTGCGGAGCTGCTGGAAGCGGTCCTCATACTTCTTTTCGATATAGGAATCACGCCGTTCCTCATCGAACAGCTCACCAGCCTTATAAGTCGTGCCATCCAGTACAATGCTGAAAGAGGAACCCATGTGCGGATACCAGAAATGCTTTTCATACCAGGCAGCGATATAGTAGCCGTTTACTCCCAATGCACGGTACTGCGCAGTGTTGTAAAGATTGATCTGGTCCTTGGATGAGTCATAGGCAAGGATCAGCATATGATTCTTTTCCGCTTCCGTACTATCCAACATCGGCACCGGCTCCTCGCTAGCACTGATCCAGTAGTAAGCACCGTTATCAACCACCGCCAGGATACGTTTTGTGACCTGAATGGTGCGGTTGACCGTATCGATCGCAAACTGGCCCGTGGACAGGAACATCTTTGCTGAACGGTACTTGTGCTGGGTCATCGCAGTATTCGCAATTTTGGCTGGATTGCCATAATCGATCCCGTTGATGACTGTACCGCTACTCGAAGGAGCTGCATACACCACATTCCAGTCAAAAAAGACCGCAAAAACAAAGCGCCCCCTTGTGAATAGATCGCCCCAGCTATCGCCGCTCGTATTTTCCACCTTAATGACCGGAACCTCTGTCTTTTCTCCCGTCTCGTCTGCGGATACTTCCGCACCATCATAGTAGATCGCCCACCATTTTCCCACCACCGCAAAGTCAGCCGAAATACTGTTTTCCGCCACCAGTTTCGTCTGCTCGTACTGTGTACCATTTGTACGGCGGCAGACATATACACTCTTTCCCTCCGGGAATGTGACCGTCACCTTGCTGCCAGTGAGCCTGATGTCCACACTTCCGTTCATCCACTGCCAGCCTGTTGCGTAATTTGACAGCAATCTCAGTGGGAGCATGTTATCATAGAGGTACACCGAGAGCTTCGAGAACAGCTTTTCATTGGTGGTGACCGAAATAAATCGGGTGTTCGGAAGCAATGTGATCACATAGTTGTCATAGACCTTGCCGCTCTCTGCCCGGAAACAGCCACCGAGGAACTTACGGTCCATGTCATAGCAGACCACGTTGTTATAGTCATTCCGGCCGCTCATATAGCCGAACTGACCGTCCACCAGAATCGCATCACCGCTGACCGGGACCATGTGCGCCACGCGCCAGCTTTCCGAAGCTACAAGGTTGCCGTTCTGGTTTGCGTAACCATTTTTGATCACCCAGTTCTTCATGATATTCTGCATGGAACGCACCCTGCCGACCGCACGGATATTGTCACCGGCTGTGGGATAAGTCTTTCCCTCATCATCCACACGGGCATCTACAAGCTCCTGTGCATAGTTGGCATTTTTATCTGTAGATGCCTTGACGTTGGCATTGATCTGGGCTTTCAGCGTTTCTGCAGTCTTATCCATCTCGGACTTACTGGCCGCAACCGCACTGTTTGCGGCATCGACCTTCTGGGTGATATCTGCTACATCCTGTGCGGTCATCTTGCGCAAGGCTGCCACATCTGATGCAGTATCTGTACGAAGCTGCTCTACATCTGCCGCAGTATCCTTGCGGAACTGCTCCACTTCTTCTGCCGTATTCTGACGGTACAGAGCCATCTGTTCCGAGAACCGGGAACACATCGCCCAGTATTCCTCCTGTGACAGAAGCGTTCCGGCCGGTACAGGTTTCCGGCTCATATAGCTGTCGCCTGTGGATTCCTCATACACAATGGTAAGAGGCTCATATTCTTTTGCTTTGTCCCAGACACCATCATGGCGAGGGACGATTCGGTTTCCGATATATTCCGACATATTTTCCCCTTTCCCGGCTCCATCAGCCGTTTGTAAACTCTACGATCAGCCGTCCGTCACCGTCCATTGAAAAGATGAGCTTCAGACCGTCTTCAGTGGTGAAAGCAAGATAGCCGTCATCCGTAACCGTACAGTTCAAAAGATTTTCAATGAATTTCTGGATGGTGCTGGATTCCGACTTGTCACTGAAGCCGAGTCCATCCTCCGACACAACGGCAAAATAGCCATCGTCCGTGATATACACTTCCAGCAGTCCCTTGCGGATAGCTTCCACCACACCCGCGTAGGTATAGGTGGCGATCTTACCGTTGTTGATGGCCGCCCGCTCCACCTTCAATGTGAGGGAGAACGAACCAAGGACATCACCCGCTGTGCTGAGCATAACAACATCCAGCGGAAACCGCCCGGCCTGTGCGGTCATGAAGGTCGTGATCGTAAAGACGACCGCCCCATTTTCAACAAACACAAGGTCGGATGCTGTTTCGCTGGTGTAGTGAAAGATCGTACCGTCCGGTCTGGTACCGGAACAGGCAACGATGCAGTCCTGTGGCACGGAATACTGCACCGAGTTGTTATACAAAACACAGCGAACTTTCCGTGCTTTGTTGTCATATTGTTTGACTGGGACTGTCACCGGGATAAGATTCTCCGTCAGCGACAGCTCCACTTTCTGATAAATGCTTGTGACCATTACGCGCCCCCTCCTTCCTGATCAGTCTTCTTATCATCTGTTTCTTCTTTGTTCCCATTATCTTTTCCTTCGGTGTCCGGGTTCTCCGGCTCCGGCTTTTCCGGTTCCGTTGGTGTGGTCGGTTCCGTTGGCTGTTCCGGCTCATGGCCGATGGTCTGCCACTGTTCTCCATCCCAAAGCTTTAACCGAAGGTTCTTCTTATCGACCCAGAGCGTATCTGCTGCTGGGGCTTCCGGTGCGGTTTCCGATACCGGGACACTCGGCTGGTACTTTTCATCCAGTTCTTTTTCGACCTCTTCCGACAGCTTCTTCGCCGCACTGTATCTCTCGTCCAACTCCTTTTGCAGATCTTCCGAGATTTCCGTAAGGGTGCCATACCGCTTATCCAGTTCCTCATATAAATCCTTGGACAGCTTTTTTGCTGTTTCGTACCGCTGATCGAGCGTTTTCTGAAGCTCGGCAGAAATGGCGGTCGCTGTTTTGTACCGCTCATCCAGTTCCTTCAGCAGCTCCTCGGAAAGCTCCGTGGCTTTCTTATAGCGGTCATCCAGTTCTTTGAGGGTCTGTTCCAGCAGGATCGCTGTCCTGACTGCAGTGTCATCCGCCTCCCAGCCATAGCCCCACGTCTTACCGCCATCCGTGGATACAAACAACCCAGCAGAGCTGTTCTTCCATGCGACCGTGGACTGTTTCAAAGTCGCCGCATTGAATGCATACCGGGTCGTATTTCCCTTATTGTCAGTTTCATTTTTATAATGAAGGCCAAACAGCGCAGCAAAAAGCGCACCGTCATAAATGATAGATGCTGTGATCCCACCGACCTGCTCTCCCACTGCCGTTTCCGCACGGACTGCCGTATCATAGGCAATCGTCGCTGTATTCCGGATGCTGTTGAGCGAACCTGTCAGAGAAGAATTTCGGCTGCTGACCGTTGAGTTTGAGAGCGTGATGCTGTTATAGCGTTCCAGTAGCGCGTCATACTCTGTTTCGGTGACTTTGGAACTGACTTCGATTCCCAGCTTTGAGATAAACACATGGACCGTATCGCAAAGGGAAACACGCTCTGCTTCCACGATGTCCTCATACCCCGGCGTATTCCAGAGCTGTAAAAAGTCGATCTTGATATCGATCTCCGGCTCTGTTAAGTCCGTGGTGTCGATATAGTTCTGTGCGTATTCCCGGAGTGCCGCTTCACTCGGCTTTTCCTGAAAATTGCTGGTACAATCCAGCACGGTGATCTTCTGGTAGGGGATCGACCGTTTGCTTTGCAGCACCACCTTCTCCGGCAGTTCCATGACCGCCTGGGTTTCATTATCCACCCAGTACGGATGCACACCCGTGATGGTGTTCTCGATGGATTTCTCCATCTTGAAGTCTGTCAGGTTCTTCCCGTAGATGATGTGGACATTGTGATCCGCACCTCTGGTTTTATGAAACTTGACCGTGTACCGATCCCACTCGAATTCACCGCCAAAAACATCCAGAACTGACCCGGCCATACCTCCAAGGCAATTTCGGAAGGAGGATGGAATTCCAAGCGTAAAGGTGGCACTGGAGTCCACATCCGTCCAGACATCGAAAGGGCAGTCAGAAGCAGCGTGGCTTTTCAGCCCCTGCATTGCTCCCGCACACCCAGTCACTGAGAACGGGGAAACTGTGATGAAGTTCAGCTGGTAGGAAATGTGCCGAGCCTGAACTTCCAGCTTTCCATCTATCGGGGTCGTGATCTTGTAGATGCGGAACGGCTGAGACTGCATGGTATCGGATGGCTTGGCAAGGATGATATTCCCCTCCTCCAGCATCTCTGCATGGATGCCATCTGCCGGACAGACCAGCTTCAGCTCATAGCTTCCGTTTCTCTTTTCCGTTACGGTACAAGACTGTGCATCTGCCAGCTTTCCAATACCGTTATGATTGAACTTCATCTCTGTTGATGCATATAAACATGGGATCACTGGCTGCACCTCCCTCTTACAGCGTCCACCAGCGTGGAGTCACCTCCACCGCCGTGATGCCGCCTGTCCATGCGATTTGTGTCTTTCCCTCCGGCAGTTCCGGGAAATCATCCGAAAGGATGGTCTCATTGCAGAAGCCGGAAGCGTTGTAAGCGTTGTGCGTTTCACAGTTGAGCAGCACGTAGTCCTTGATGCTGTGGATGGTGATCTTCTCCTCACCCACATACAGTTCGCCGCCAGAATCCCCGTAGATCTTGAAGATAGGCTGTGCCGGAAAAGCGAAGGGGTTCTTTAAGGTCGACCTGCCATCCAGCCGGATCACCCTCTGCCCATCCACGCTCCAACGCTGGGGCTTACAGTTGAATGTCAGCTCCATCTCAGCGGCTTTCTGGGCTGTCACATCAAATTCCAGAGCATCCTTGCAGACTGCCATCCGGAAGAAATCCGGGTCGTAGGTGTCCTGCAATTTCTGATACCCGATCGGAGATAACAGCCATGCCTTGACCGCTGCGGTCTTGGCAGGCAGACCGTTGAAGAAAAATGCCTTATACTTGATATCCACGTTCTGATATCTGCGCCTGCCTGTCCTTGCATTCTCGGTGATGATGTCCCCGTTCCTGCCTGGTACGGAGGTACTCTCCACATCCGCAGCCGGGGAATCATACACACCGGGTCCAGACAAATATAATAGGAAGTCCTTACTGGACTTCCCGGCAAAGGACAGATACTGTCTGGCGTATCTGCCTTTAAGCTGAAACTGTGATACTGTCTGCTTTGGGGCATTGTAGCCCATACGCATCTACCTCCTTTACTTGAAGACCGAATCATCCTCGTGGATCATGCCGTTGATCTTATCGGCAACGGTCTGTGCGAGTTCATCGTCGTTCCGGGCATTGTAGCCATTGACCGTGATATACACACCGCCAAGGTTGGTCGTCCGGGTGGTGCCGCCTCCGGCCAGAGCCGCCTGCGGGAAGTTCCAGCCGGAGCCATCGAAGTGCGGCAGGGTCAGTTCCGGCAGACTGAAGGAACTGATGCCCTCCATACCCTGCTGCACCTTTGCTGCCATCGACTTGATCTGGCTGATTAGTCCGCCCTCGCCTTTCTTGATGCCGCCGGAAAGCAGCTTCATAAAGTCGGGCATATAGGTGTCCGCATCTGCCAGAGGTCCTTCATCCGGCACAGAGAAGTGCAGGAATGAACGGATACCGCTTGCCACACTCTTGACCGCACTGCCGACCCAGCTCACACCCTTCTTGATGCCTCCTGCAATACCGCCAACGATATCCTTGCCCCAGCTGACTGCCGAGGAAGCCACGTTCTTGATACCGCCCCAGATGGACGATGCCACGTTGCCGATGGCAGAAGCCGCATTGGAGATACCGTTCTTGATGGCATTTACTCCATTCGAGAATACCGAAGTGACCTTGTTCCAGATATTCGTGACTCCTTCCCGGAAGCCATCGCAGTTTTTCCAGAGAGCGGTCAGTCCAAGACCGATGCCGCCAACGGCCGCCACTGCGATACCTGCAGGACCCGCCAGACCAGCAAGTGCTGTGCCTGCGGATGCGAGGAAACCACCTGCGGAGCTTGCTACGCCTGCAAGAGCCGTACCCGCACCTGCCGCCAGACCAGATACGGCCGTGCCAACCGAGCCGAACAGTCCTGCGATTGCGGAGCCGGCAGAACCAGCAATTCCGCCCAATGTGGAACCCACACCAGACAGAAGCCCAGAAAGACTGCCGCCTAAGCCGCCGATCTTCGTCACTACACCGGAAAGCAGCCCGCCCAGATTCGACAGGATTCCCCCACCGCTGGAGCCAAGGCTTCCCAGCTTCGAGATGATACCGGAGATTCCCTCTCCCAGACCGCCCATTTTGGAGGTCAGCCCGGAGATCAGGTTGCCAAAGTTCGACACGATCTGACCACCATCTGCGCTGCCGATCTTCGACAGGAAACTGCCGATGTTGGACAGCAGACCGCCTCCGTTTTCGGAGCCAAGAACATTGCCGAGGTTCTGCAACGTACTTCCGAGGTTTCCGATGGTATTCTTCATAGAGCCGAGCTTGTCCACAAGACCCGTGACCGTATTGACCGTATCACCGACTTTGCTGATGCCATTGCCCAGGCTCTTTAGGAAATCCGAGTTGAAGGTATCGCCAAGGCTGCGGATCGCATTTCCAAGGGAACCGGTCTGAGAACTCAGCTCTCCAATGGAATCCTTTATGTCCGTAAAGCCCTGCTTCACTTCATCGCTCATACTGCCGACTGCTGTTTTGGTGATACCCTGCAGGTCAGTCCAGAGCTGCTGGAACTGTGTTTTCAGCCCGGAAAGCCCGGCCATCAGCTGGGACTGGATACCGCTGCCCACATCCCTTGCAGCACTGCCGATACCATTTTGGCTTCTCTTGATCGTGGCAGCAAAACTGCCGACCACAGAATCCATCCAGTCGCCCAGAGAATCCACCGGAGTCGTGAGGTTACTGCTCATAGACCCGGCAAGCCCCTGCACAGCCTTCACTACCGACTTGACATTTTTCTTAATGCCGGTCGCCAGCAGCTTCATGAAGTCAGGCATATAGGTGTCTGCATCGGACAGAGGTCCTTCGTCCGGCACAGAGAAATGCAGCAGACTTCTGACCCTGCTTGCGACATTTTCTGCCGCCGCGATCACGGAACCGGCCGCTGCCCGGACACCTGCCGCCATCTGGGAACAGATATCTGCACCCCAGCGGTATGCCGAAGAAGCAATCGAACCGAGCGAGTTAAAGCTGCTCCTGATATTTGCAACACCGGAGGAAACCGTGCTGCGTAGACTGGACATTGCCGAAGACACCGTGGACTTGATGCTATTGAAAGCAGAGGTCGTGGTGGATTTCAGTGTGTTCCAGCTGCTTGTGACCGTACTGCGAACTGCGGATACAGAGGAAGTTGTAAGAGACTTGATACTGTTCCACGCTGTCGTGATGACTGTTTTGATGCCATTCCAGCTGGTGTTTGTCAGGTTTTTCACCGCATTCCATGCGCTGGTCATGGAAGATTTGACAGCTGCTGTCGCAGAAGTGGTAAGGAACTTGATCCCGTTCCACGCCGTGGTAATGACTGTTTTAATTCCGTTCCAACTGGTCGTTGTCAGCGACTTCACTGCATTCCATGCACTGGTCATGGATGTTTTCACTGCTGCTGTTGCGGAAGTCACATTGGTCTTCACCGCCGCAAAGCTGGTTTGGACGATAGTCTTGATGCTGTTCCATGTGCTCGTGGTACTGGCCGTAATGGAACTCCATGCAGATTTCATCGCGGCACTCACACCTGACGTTCCGGTTCTTACCGTCTGGCTGATGGCTGCCCAGCTCTTACTGTATGCCTGCTCCACACCCCTCATGGAGTTGGTGATGGAAGTAGACAGCGTGGTGGACAGGTTTTCTGCCGCCGCAGTCACAAGGCTGGTGTTGGTTGTGATACCATTTGCCAGTCCCTGCATGAAGTCCGGCATCCAGCTTTCCATATCCGCCAACGGTCCTTCGTCCGGCACGGAGAAGTGCAGGAAGGAACGGATACGGTCCGCCACTCCCGATACGGCACTTGCCACATCCTGAATCCTCGACTGGATACCCGACACAATGTTGCCGATCATGTCAGAGCCCCACGAGAATGCCTGTCCAGCCAGCCCCTTGATAAAGGAGACTGCACTGTTAAAGCCGTTCGTGATGGTGGTCTTGATACCGGAAATCGTAGAGGAAATCCCGGATTTCATCGAGTTAAAGGCTGTGGTCGCTGCGCTCTTGATGCTGTTACTGAGGGACGATACCGTGGATTTCATGGCATTCCAGCCGGAAGAAACTACCAATTTGATGCCATTTACCACACCGGAGATCTTGCTGCTAATGGCATTCCAGATGGAAGAAACCTTGGACTGGATCGCAGAAAGGACAGTCGAAATGACCGTCTTGATCGCATTCCATGCCGTGCTCATCCGGGTCTGGATGCCAGTCAGCAGCGGAGACAGAAACGACACAATGGCGTTCCACACCGTCGTCACTGCAGTCTGGATCGCAGTCAGCACCGTGGAGATAGCTGTCTGAATCGCTGACCAAACTGTAGAGAAAGTCGTCTGCAATCCAGTCAGCATTGGAGTCACGAAGGCAACGATGGCGTTCCAGATGGACGTGATCTTCGTCTGAATTGCGGTCAGTGCTGCGCCGATCAGGATCTGGATCGCCTGCCAGATGGTTTCAAACAGATATTTGAACGCATCCAGCAGAGGTTTCATGGTGTTGTAGATGCCGTTCCACACCGAAGTAATCGTCGTACTGATGGAATTCATGACCGTAGAGATTGCAGTCGAGATTGCCGTCCACACAGTTGTCACCGTGGTATGGATCGTATTCAACACAGAAGAAACTGCTGTGGAAATGGCAGTCCAGATGGTGCTGAAGGT
>OLZT01000183.1_pt1 | contig 29499 bp, 19 predicted proteins | sample 1644501 | NCBI WGS metagenome assembly OLZT01 (sample SAMEA103958140, study PRJEB25191) | human gut metagenome | biome: human-associated habitat [ENVO:00009003]; feature: intestine environment [ENVO:2100002]; material: feces | place: Germany | collected 2013/2015 | reverse complement strand
TTCCGCCCGGTCAGGCCGGTATCGCCGTTGGGGCCGCCGATGACAAAATTGCCGGTGGGGTTGATGTGGATATGGGCAACGTTCTCAATGTGGAAGCCGTAACGCTCCAGAACCGGGGCGATCACGTTCTCCCGGACATACTTTCTCAGCGCTTCGAAGGCAAAATCCGCGCTGTGCATGATGGAGACGACCACGGTGTCGATTCCCACCACGTTGCCCTGCTCGTCGAATTCCACCGTGACCTGGGTCTTTCCGTCGGGGCGAAGCAAGTCCGTCTCGTGGACGCACTGGGTCAGGCGGCTGCACAGGGCGCGGCTGAGGGCTGCAGGCAGGGGCATCAGTTCCGGGGTCTGGGTGCAGGCGCCGCCGAACATCATGCCCTGATCTCCCGCGCCGCCGACCTCGTCGTTGGTTCCCAGCGCAATATCGGCGGACTGGGTGTGGATGCGGCACTGAATTTCCACCGTGTCGGCGTCGAAGCCGTCGCCGGGGTAGACATAGCCGATCTTCCGGATGGCCTCCCGGGCAACGGCGGCGTAGTCAACGGTGGCCTTCGTGGTGATCTCGCCGCAGATGATGCAGAAATTTGTGGTGACCATGGTCTCGCAGGCCACGCGGGAATGGGGGTCCTGCGCAAGGCAGGCGTCCAGAATGGCGTCGGAGATGGAGTCCGCTACTTTGTCAGGGTGTCCGTTGGTGACACATTCAGAGGTAAAAAGTCTTTTTTCCATTTTGTTTTTCCTTTCTTTCTATAACTATACCTGAAAAAGAAAAACCGCACACCGAAGATTCGATGTGCGCTCCTATCGAATCCTCATCTTTCGTTTGCCGCCGGATTTGGCACCTTGTATAAACAGGTTGCCGGGTTTCATCGGGCCGTTCCCTCCACCACTCTTGATAAGGCTTGTATGCAGTTCAACACTGTATTCTACACGATTTTCTAAAAAAGTCAAGCTTTTTGTTTACAAATCCGATATAGACATTTGAATGAATTGCTGATAGAATGGGGATACGTTTTTTATACTGAACTTCCATTATGATCTTTAGAAAAGATTTTAATCAGGAAATAGCATTAGGAGTTGAGTACCGTGAAAAATTTACGCAAAAAATTTGAGCTTTTCTGCTTCAAAAACCGGGATAAGGGCATCCCCAATCTGATGCTTTACATCGTCATCGGCACCGCCGTGGTCTACCTGTTCAGCCAGATGTCCGGCAGCATGCTTCTGTACAGTGCGCTCTGCTTCAATCGGGAGGCCATTCTTCAGGGTCAGGTCTGGCGGCTGATCACCTATCCCCTGACCTACAGCGTCGGAAGCATGACCTTCGACGCCTGGGGCATGATGCTCACCGCCATTACATTGTTCTGCTATTATTCCCTGGGCAGAGCCATGGAAAATGTGTGGGGCACCCTGCGGTTCAACCTGTTTTACCTCACCGGCGTGGTGATGATGGACATTTACTGTATGATCTTCGGCGGTCAGGCCAGCGTCACCTACCTGAACCTGAGTCTGTTCCTCAGCTATGCCACGCTGTACCCCGACGCAAATTTTCTGCTGTTTTTCATCATCCCCATAAAGGCGTGGATTTTCGCGCTGGTCGATCTGGCATTGGTGCTGCTCAGCCTGTTTACCGACCGTTTCCCCTACAATCTGTTCCCCGTAATCGCCCTTGCCAACTATTTTCTCTTTTTCGGCAAGGACGTGCTGAACGTAATCCCCATGTCCTGGCGTGCTAATGCCAGCCGCCTGTTCCGCAAGAAGCCCAAGCAGCCCAAGGCGAAGGTCATTCATTTCAACGCCGGCTCCTACGAAGCCTCCACCGCCACGCCGAAAGCCCCCTACACCCACCGCTGCACGATCTGCGGACGCACCGATGTGACAAATCCGGAGCTGGAATTCCGCTACTGCTCCAAGTGCAAGGGCTACTACTGCTACTGTCAGGATCATATCAACAATCACACGCATATTCAGTAAAGACGCAAAAATCGGGCCGAATCGGCCCGATTTTAGTTTTTTAACCTGCCTTGGTAAACGTGAGCGGGTACATGCCGAGGAAGTTCTCATCCTCTCCCACATAGTCCAGAATGGTCAGCGTGCTGCCATCCACTTTGTAAATGCCGTAGACGTTAGGATCGACCTCATAGTCAAGCCCGTCGGACAGGAATATTCTGCCGCTCTTTGCCTTGAACTTTCCCTCGCTCGAGGCGCCGTCCACCATCTGCTCCACCATCTCGTCTGAGAAGAATTCGTCCATCAGCTTATCCATGGTGGTATTGCTGGCTTTCATGATCTCGTCAATGGTCATCACAACGCCCATCTGCGCCATCATGTCCACAAGATACTTCTCCATGCCGCCGCGAATATCGATCTTGAGCTGCTCAACTGCCGCGTCCACGGAGTTCTCGTCCAGAGTAATGGTATAGGTGTTGTCCTCTTTGAATGTCAGGACCATGGTCAGGTAAAAGGAATCGACCGACAGATACTCCGCAGCCGTCGCGTCCTCCTGCGCAATACCCTGATTGAGATACTCGGCCAGATTCATACTGGCTTTCCAAGAGCCAAGCACCGCGTTTTTCTCGTTGGAGCAGCCGCTGAGCCCCACCATCATTACCAGCACCATAAGAATGCTTACCAGCTTTGTCAAATTCTTTTTCATGCAACCTCTCCTCAATATGTAATATCTGCAATTATTCGCTGAAAAAAATTGTACCATTTTTTCAGCGAACTGTCAATGGTTTGCCGAAATTACCGCCGCTCCGCAAAAAAATCCAGTTTTCGTAAATTCCTCTTGCAATCTTCCGCCGCCCATGGTATAATGTCCGCAGCTACTGAACAAGGAGACTGTTATCATGGTCACCATGAATTCTTCTGTGCGCTTTTCCTTTTATTACTATTACTTTTTTACCCGAAAAAAGTAATAGCGATTTGTGCTGCAGAAAATTTTCAGGAGCTTAAAGGGTTATCTCAAGACGCCGCACGAATTGCCGTGCGGCGTTATTTTATTATCAGGAGATGTTAAGCAATGATCGCAGTATTGAAAAACGGCACCACCCCCTCCCAGATCCAGCACCTTGTGGACTGGCTCAAAAATATGAATCTGGACGTTCACATTTCCGAAGGTTCGGAGGTCACCATTCTCGGTCTGGTCGGCGACACCAGCCGGGTGGACATCGACCTTCTGAAAAGCCTGGAAATGGTGGAGACCGTCAAGCGGGTCTCTGAGCCGTTCAAGCAGGCCAACCGGAAATTCCACCCCAAGGACACCATCATTGAGGCGGGAAACGCCCGCATCGGCGGCGGGTATTTTGCCATGATCGCAGGCCCGTGCAGCGTGGAATCCGAGGAGCAGATCATTGCCGTCGCTTCCGCCGTCAAGGAATCCGGTGCATCCATTCTCCGGGGCGGCGCGTTCAAGCCCCGCACCTCCCCCTACGCCTTTCAGGGCATGAAGGACGAGGGCATCCGGCTGCTTCTGGAGGCCAAAAAGGCCACGGGGCTGCCCATCGTCACGGAGATCATGAACATTTCCACCCTCGATCTGTTCGCCGACGTGGATATCATTCAGGTAGGTGCGCGGAATATGCAGAACTTTGACCTTCTGAAAGAGCTGGGCAAGACCGACAAGCCCATTCTGCTGAAACGGGGACTTGCCAACACCTTGCAGGAGCTGCTCATGAGCGCCGAATATATCATGAGCGAGGGCAACAGCAAGGTCATCCTCTGCGAGCGGGGCATCCGCACCTTTGAGACCGCCACCCGGAACACCCTCGACCTTTCCGCAGTCCCCGTTCTGCACAATCTGACCCACCTGCCCGTGGTGGTCGATCCCAGCCATGCCACCGGCAAGGCCGATCTGGTCGCCCCCATGGCCTACGCGGCCACCGCCGCCGGTGCCGACGGCATCATGGTGGAGGTCCACAACGATCCCGCCCACGCGCTGTGCGACGGTGCCCAGTCCATCACGCCGCCCCAGTTCGATGAGATCAGCCGGAAAGTCCGGCAGATTCGTGAGGTTCTTGTATGAAAGTCGGTATTTTGGGTCTTGGCCTGATCGGCGGCTCCCTTGCCAGAGCCTACGCTCTGGAGGGGCACACCGTCTACGCCATTCAGCGAAACGAAAGTATGCTGTCCTTTGCCATGCTTTCCGGCGCAGTCCACGGACGGCTGGACGAAACCACCATTCCGGAGTGCGACCTGATCCTGCTTGCCATCTACCCCGGCGGCTGCGCCGACTGGCTGGAAAAGAACGCGCCCCTTGTATCCAAGGACGCGCTGGTCATCGACTGCTGCGGCATCAAGCGGGAGGTTTGCAGCCGGTGCTTCCCTCTCGCCGAACGGTACGGCTTCACCTTCGTGGGCGGGCATCCCATGGCAGGCTCCCAGTTCTCCGGCTTCAAATACAGCCGGGCAAACCTCTTTGCAGGCGCGCCCATGGTGCTGGTTCCGCCGGTGTATGACGATATCCAGCTGTTAGACCGGGTAAAAACCGCATTGAAGCCCTGCCGTTTTGGCTTTTTCTCCGTTACAACGGCGGAAGAACACGATAAAATGATCGCCTTTACCTCCCAGATGCCCCACATTCTCAGCAACGCTTTTATCAAGTCCCCCACCGCTTTGAAGCACAAGGGATTTTCTGCCGGAAGCTACAAAGACCTGACCCGCGTCGCGTGGCTGAATCCTCAGATGTGGGCGGAGCTGTTCATGGAAAACAAGGACAATGTTCTTTTCGAGCTGGACAGCTATATTGAGAGCCTGTCCGCCTACCGGGGTGCCATTGCCGCGGATGATATGGACACATTAGTCCGGCTGCTGGACGAGGGGAAAAAGTGCAAAGAGGAGGTGGACGGATGAACACCGTTACCGTCCGCGCCTCCAGACAGTATGATATTCTGATCGGTCAGGGTCTTCTGCCCACTTTGGGTGCGGAAGCGAAAAAGCTGGGGAAGGCGCAGAAAATCTGCGTCGTCAGCGAGAGCAGCGTGTATCCTCTTTACGGGGCAGCTGCCGAGGAAAGCCTGAAAAGCGCAGGTTTTTCCGTGGTTTCCTATGTATTCCCCGCCGGGGAAGAAAGCAAAAACGGGCAGGTCTTCCTCGATCTTCTGAACTTTCTCGCGGAAAACCGGCTGACCCGCTCCGACCTGATCGTCGCTCTGGGCGGCGGCGTGGTGGGTGATCTGGCAGGTTTCGCCGCCGCAAGCTACCTCCGGGGCATCCGCTTCATTCAGGTTCCCACGACCCTGCTTGCCGCCGTGGATTCCTCCGTGGGCGGCAAAACAGCCATTGATCTCCCCGCCGGGAAGAACCTCGCCGGGGCGTTCTGCCAGCCAAGTCTGGTGCTGTGCGACACGGATACCCTGAATTCCCTCCCCCTTGACATTTTCCGGGACGGCTGCGCCGAGGTCATCAAGTACGGCGTGCTGTACGACCCGAAGCTGTTCGCCCATCTGGAAGAAAAGGGGCTTTCCTTTGACCGGGAAGCGGTCATCACCCGCTGTGTGGAATTAAAGCGGGACGTGGTCATGGAGGACGAATTCGACACCGGCGCACGGATGAAGCTGAATCTGGGTCACACCGTCGGTCACGGCGTGGAGGCCAAAAGCCATTTTGCCATCTCCCACGGCAAGGCCGTCGCCATCGGTATGGCCATCGTCAGCCGGGCATCCGCCTGCGCCGATACGCCGCGAATCGTGGCGCTTCTGGAACAATTCGGTCTGCCCACCCGGACGGACTACTCCGCAGACGATCTTTTCAGCTACACGCTCTCGGATAAGAAGCGTTCCGGCGGCACGGTGAATCTCATCATCCCCCGTGCCATCGGCGACTGCGTCATTGTCCCGACCAAGGTCGAATCCCTGAAATCCTTTATTCAGGCAGGTCTTTGATATGGATATCACCATTTTCCCCGGGAAACTTTCGGGAACCGTCCGCGCCATCCCCTCGAAGTCTCAGGCGCACCGCTTGCTGATCTGCGCCGCCTTTGCCGACGCGCCCACCACTCTTTTCTGCCCCGAAACCAACCGGGACATCGAAGCGACCATGGGCTGCCTGAACGCTCTGGGCGCGGGCATCATACGAACCGACTCCGGCTACCGGGTCATCCCGGCGAAGGAAATCCCCCGGCAGACAGCGCTTCGCTGCCACGACAGCGGCTCTACCCTGCGGTTTCTGCTGCCAGTGGCCGGGGCTTTGGGCGTTGACGCAATGTTTCATTTGGAGGGCAGGCTCCCCAGCCGCCCTCTCTCCCCGCTGTGGGAGGAAATGGAACGTATGGGCTGCACCCTCACCCGCCCGACTGCGGATACCGTCCGCTGCACCGGGCGTCTGCGGGCGGGAGAATACGTCATCGACGGCGGCGTTTCCAGCCAGTTTATTACGGGGCTGCTGCTTTCCGCCGCCCTGATTCCGGGAAAAAGCCGCATCCGTCTGACCGGGAAGGTGGAATCCCGCCCCTATATCACCATGACCCAGCGGGCAATGGAAATATTTGGAAAAGAAACGTCGGATTTTGTCGTGACCGGCGGCACCCCGTTCCACTCCCCCGGCACGCTGACGGTAGAAGGCGATTGGAGCAACGCCGCGTTCTTCCTTGCTGCAAAGGCGTTGGGCAGCAGTGTAGAGGTGACGAACCTCTCCCCGGATTCCCCCCAGGGCGACCGGGCGGTCTTTGATCTGCTTCCCGCGCTGGAAAATAGCCCCGTCATTTCCGCCGCTGATATTCCCGATTTAGTCCCCATTCTCGCCGTTACGGCGGCGTGTAAAAATGGCGCTGTGTTCACGGACATCCGGCGGCTGCGGCTGAAAGAATCCGACCGTGTCGCGTCCGTTATTGCCATGGTGGAAGCGCTGGGCGGAAAGGCACAGGCTTCCGAGGACACCCTGACGGTGTACGGCACGGGGCTGGTCGGCGGGACGGTGGATGCCATGAACGATCACCGCATTGCCATGTCCGCCGCCATTGCCGCGACGGCCTGCAAAGCACCCGTGGCCATTCTTGGCGCGGAGTGCGTGGGAAAATCCTATCCAAAATTCTTTGAAGAATACGCCCGTTTAGGAGGTAACTATGAGCAGTACCTACGGTGAAAATCTGAAATTGTCTATTTTCGGCCAATCCCACGGCGTGGCCATCGGCATGACGCTGGACAGCATTCCGGCAGGTCTGCCCGTGGACACGGACGCTCTGCAAGTCTTCCTGAACCGCCGTGCCCCCGGTCAGAACGACTGGTCAACACCCCGAAAGGAAGCCGACCGGCCGGAATTTCTCTCCGGAATTCTGGACGGCTTCACCTGCGGCGCGCCCATCGCCGCCGCCATTTACAACAAAAACACCCGCTCCGGGGACTATGCCAATCTGAAGGACTGCCCCCGTCCCGGTCATGCGGATTTCACCGCTCAGATCAAATACGGCGGCTTTCAGGACGCCGCCGGGGGCGGACACTTTTCCGGCCGTCTGACCGCGCCGCTCTGCATTGCGGGAGGACTGTGCAAACAGTGGCTGGAGGGCATGGGAATTCAGGTTTTCGCCCATATTGCCGCCATTGCGGGCATTTTCGACACGCCTTTTGACCCCCTTGCCCCGGATATGGATTCCATCCAGCCGGATTTCCCGGTGATAAAACCGGACGCAGGGGCACAGATGCGGGATGCCATTTCCGCCGCCAAGGGTGACGGCGACAGCGTGGGCGGCATTGTGGAATGCGCCGTCACCGGTCTTCCCGCCGGGGTGGGAGAACCCATGTTCGGCGGCGTGGAGAGTCGAATTGCCCAAATCGTCTACGGCGTTCCCGCCGTGAAGGGTGTGGAATTCGGTGCGGGCTTTTCCGCCGCAAATCTGCGGGGCAGCCAGAATAACGACGATTACGTTATTTCGGATGGGCAAATCCGCACCGTCACCAACAATGCTGGGGGAATTCTCGGCGGCATTACCACCGGAATGCCCCTGATTTTCCGGGCTGCTCTCAAGCCGACGCCCTCCATTTCCCGCCCCCAGCAGAGCGTCGATCTGAACGATGGAAAAGTTCAGGAGCTGATCGTCAAAGGCCGTCATGACCCGTGCATCGTCCCCAGAGCCGTTCCGGTGATCGAGGCCGCGGCCGCCATCGCCATTTTCGACATGATTCTGGGCAACACCCAGACAGACAGGAGGAAACCGTAAATGGATTTAAATGAGATTCGCAGTGAGATCGACAAAATCGACGACGAACTGGTTCGCCTGTTCTGCCAGCGGATGCATGTCGCCGCTCAGGTCGCCGACTACAAAAAGGCCAATAACCTGCCCATTTTCCAGCCCGCCCGGGAACGGGCGAAGCTTCAGGACGTGGCGGAAAAGGCCGGCCCCGAAATGGCCAATTACACCCGGGTGCTGTACTCCATGCTGTTCGAGCTGAGCCGCAGCTACCAGTCCAAGCGCAACGGGGAATGCAGCCCCCTTTACAAGAGCATTACCCAGGCGATTGAGAATACGCCCAAGCTCTTTCCCCAGGCGCCCATGGTCGCCTGTCAGGGCGTGGAGGGCGCTTACTCCCAGATCGCCTGTGAAAAAATCTTCAAAAATCCCTTTATTATGTACTTCAAGTCCTTTGAGGCCGTGTTCAGCGCCATCGATCAGGGGCTGTGCCAGTACGGCATTCTGCCCATCGAAAATTCCACCGCCGGTTCCGTGAACAAGGTGTACGACCTGATGATCGAGCATAATTTCTCCATCGTCCGCACCTTCCGGCTGAAAATCGACCACAATCTTCTGGTTAATCCCGGCACGAACCTCGCCGATATCAAGGAAGTGTATTCCCACGAGCAGGCCATCAACCAGTGCGGCAACTTCCTCCACAGTCTCCCCGGCGTGAATGTCATTCCCGTGGACAACACTGCCCTCGCCGCCCAGATGGTCGCCCAGTCCGGCAGAAAGGACGTTGCCGCCCTGTCCAGCCGCGCCTGCGCCGAGTTGTACGGACTGGACTGTCTGCGCTCCTCCGTGCAGGACAAGGGCAACAACCGCACCCGCTTCATCTGCATCAGCCGGAACCTGGAAATCTACCCCGGCTCCGACAAAACCTCCATCATGATGGTTCTGAACCACAAGCCCGGCGCGCTTTACAAGGTGCTGGCGCGGCTTTACACGCTGGGCATCAACGTCACGAAGCTGGAATCCCGCCCCATTCCCGACCGGGAATTTGAGTTCATGTTCTATTTCGATCTGGAAACCTCCATTTATTCCGAGGAATTCGTTCAGCTGATGTGCGAGCTGGACGAGATGTGTGAGGAATTCAAATACTTAGGCAGCTACACGGAGGTGGTCTGATGGAATGCGGACTGCTGGGTCGGAAGCTGGGTCACAGCTACTCCCCCCAGATTCATGCCTGTCTCGGAGATTATTCCTACACTCTCTTTGAAAAAGAGCCGGAGGAAATTGCGGATTTCCTGAAAAACGGGGACTTTACCGGGCTGAATGTCACCATTCCCTACAAAAAAACGGTCATCCCCTATTTGGATGAATTGTCCCCGGCTGCTAAAAAGCTGGGGGCGGTGAACACCGTCGTCCGCAGAGAGGACGGCACCCTTTTCGGCCACAACACGGACTATTTTGGCTTTGCTTCCCTTTTGAAGCGAAGCGGTCTGGATGTCGCCGGAAAGAAGGTTTTGGTGCTGGGCAGCGGCGGGGCTTCCAATACCGTCACTGCTGTTTTGACTGGGCTGGGTGCTGAGGCCGTGGTCATTTCCCGTTCCGGGGAAAACAATTACGAGAACCTGCAGCGTCACGAAGACGCCGCCGTCATCGTCAACGCGACCCCCGTCGGCATGTATTCCAATACCGGCGTTTCTCCCGTGGATCTGAAGCGGTTCCCCAAGCTGGAAGGGGCGTTGGACGTGATCTACAACCCCGCCCGCACCCAGCTGCTTCTGGATGCCGAAGCGCTTCATATTCCCTGCGCCAACGGCCTTTGGATGCTGGTAGCACAGGCCAAGGAATCCGCCGAGTATTTTACCGGCACATCCATTGACGACGCCGCCATTGCCGAAATCCACGCAAATCTCGCCGCTCAGATGGCAAACATCGTCCTCATCGGAATGCCGGGGTGCGGGAAAAGCACCATCGGTGCTCTGCTTGCGGACAAACTTGGCCGGAAGCTGGTGGACGCCGACGAGGAAATTGTCCGTCTTGCGGGCAAACCCATCCCGGCCATTTTTGCGGAGGACGGCGAGACCGTTTTCCGGGACTGGGAGACGAAAGCGCTGTCCCGGCTGGGCAAACAGTCCGCGCTGGTCATCGCCACCGGCGGCGGCTGTGTGACCCAGCCGCAAAACTACCCGATGCTTCACCAGAACGGCGTGATTTTCTGGCTGAAACGGGACATTTCCAAGCTGCCCACCGACGGCCGTCCCCTGTCCCAGACCAATCCGCTGGACGCAATGTTCGCAAAGCGCGCCCCCATGTACGCCGCCTTTGCCGATCACGCCGTCAGCAATGACGGCACCGCCGAGGAAACCGTCGCCGCAATTTTGTCGATCATGGAGGAACCCATATGAAAATTCTGGTCATCAACGGCCCCAACCTGAATATGCTTGGCATCCGGGAGCCGGGTATCTACGGCAAAAATACCTTTGCCGATCTTCTGCGGCTACTGGACGAAACCGCCAGCGCCGAGGGTCTGGAAGTGGAGCAGTACCAGTCCAACCACGAGGGGGACATTGTGGACAAAATCCAGTGGGCATACGGCAAGGTGGACGGCATCGTCATCAACCCCGCCGCCTATACCCATACCTCCGTGGCCATTCTGGACGCCCTGAAAGCCGTTTCCATCCCCACCGTGGAGGTTCACATCTCCGACGTGGACGCAAGAGAACCGTTCCGGCAAACTTCCTATGCGGGAATGGCCTGCGTGAAAACCATCAAAGGTCACGGCCTCGAGGGCTACCGGGAGGCCATTGTGTACCTTAAGGAGCATCTGAGCTAGAAAAATCCCCATTGCCTTTCGGCAATGGGGAAGATAATCACTTGCGGAAGACCAGCAGCTTGCTGGAGACGTAATTCAGAATGACCACCAGAACGCTGATAATCAGCTTCCAGATATTTCCGTTCCAGCCCAAGATGTCCACGGTCAGGAGTATCAGCACCGTTTCCAGACCGCCGGACGCTGCCCGGCAGCCGACGAATTTGCCCAGCTCCGGCAAAACGGTTTTCATGGACCAGTCGTGGCTCTTGAACACGAAGGGCTTGTTCGTCACATAGGCAAAGGCCACCGCCGCCACCCACGCAATGATATTGCTGACGGCCGCGCTGATGCCCAGCAGATTGTAAAGCGGCAGATAAACCAGATAATTGACCACCGTCGTCAGCACGCCGAAAAAGAGATAGCTGACCATGTCCCAATGCTTTTCCACAAAAGCGAGGATTTTTTCGATCATGTTTTTCCTCCTCACAGGCCCAGATCTTCCCCTACCAGGATAAATTTGATCCGCCCGGGGGGATTGCAGTTACGGGTGATGAGGATCTGGTTGCAGATGCAGCCGTCGCTCTTGCAGTCGGCGCAGGCGCCTGTCACCTCGCAGGGCGTCTTGGAGTCGAAGCGCTGCTTGTTCTGGGGCGCGGCAACCGTTCTTGCCCGCTCCACGGCGGCGTCCAGAGAATCCATCACCTTGTTCATTCCCGCAATGACGATCACGGATTCCGGCCCATAGACGATGGCCGCTACCCGGTTGCCGTTGCCATCGATGTTCACCATCTGGCCGTCCAGACTCAGCGCGTTCGCGCCGGTGATGAACACGTCCGCGCCAAGGCACTGCTTCATGATTGCTTTCCGCTCCTCCGGGGTCGCAGCCCGCTCCCGGTCAAGGGTGCGGTAGTCCCCTGTCCGTACGGTGTCTAACAAGCCGATCTGCTGGGCCGACATCGCGCCGCCCCAGCCCACGCTGGAACCGGCGGGAATCCATTCCAGCGCCTTTTTCAGCGCTTCGGCTTTGTCTGCGCAGTAGCAGGCTTCAAAATGGCGGCTGTGGAGATTCTTGATCAGCACATTGGCGCGTTTTTCATAGTATTTCCGTTTCGGGTCGGTCACAGTAACCACTCCTTTTTCTTCCTATCATATCGCCTATCATACCGCATAAACAGAAAAAAGTAAAGAGAGGACACCATCATGCAGAATATGATTTTCAAGCGCAAGCTGCCCATCCCCAAGGAGATCAAGGAGCAGTACCCCCTGACCGCCGAGCTAGCGCAGGTCAAAGCCCGCCGGGACAAGGAAATTGCCGACGTTTTCACCGGAAAAAGCGGCAAAATGGTGCTGATCATCGGCCCCTGCTCCGCCGATCGGGAAGACGCGGTGCTGGAATACTGCGAGCGGCTGGCAAAATTGCAGGAGGCGGTGTCGGACAAGCTGGTTCTGATTCCCCGGGTCTACACCAACAAGCCCCGCACCACCGGCGACGGCTATAAGGGGCTTCTGCACCAGCCCGACCCCCGGAAAACCTCCGATATGCTGGAGGGCGTCATCGCCATCCGCCGCCTGCACACCAATGTGCTGGCCAACACCGGCCTTCCCACCGCCGACGAAATGCTCTACCCCGACAATTACCGCTATCTTTCCGACCTGCTCTCTTACGTGGCGGTGGGCGCGCGGAGTGTCGAAAACCAGGAGCACCGGCTGACCTCCAGCGGCATTGACATCCCTGTGGGCATGAAAAACCCCACCAGCGGGGATATTTCCGTCATGCTCAATTCCATCATGGCCGCCCAGCACCCCCACACCTTCATCTACCGGGGCTGGGAGGTGGATACCACCGGCAACCCCCTTGCCCACGCCATCCTCCGGGGCTATGTGAACAAGCACGGCGAGTCCATGCCCAACTACCACTTTGAGGAGCTGGAACGGCTGTACAACGCCTACACCGCCAGGGGATTACAGAACATGGCGCTGATCGTGGACGCCAACCACGCCAATTCCGGCAAAAAGTATCAGGAGCAGCCCCGCATCTGCAAGGAAGTGCTGCATTCCTGCCGCCACAGCGGAGAAATCAAGTCCATGGTCAAGGGCTTCATGGTGGAATCCTACTTAGAGCCCGGCTGCCAGAAAATCGGCGATGGCGTTTACGGCAAGTCCATCACCGACCCCTGTCTCGGCTGGGAGGAAACAATTCGCTTGGTTCAGGATATTGCGGATTTGATCTGAATGTGCTATACTGAGTGCCATCGAGCCTAAAAATGGAGTGATGCAATATGACAGCAGAACAAATGGTGCAATATGCCTATGAGGAAGGCTTTTCCGCCGCCGCAGTGGTGGATACCGCCGACATCGTCTTTGACCCCTCGTTCCGGCCTTACTGCGAGGAAAACCTTTGCGGGCAGTACGGCGCGAACTACTCCTGTCCCCCGGACTGCGGCACGCCGGAGGAGATGAAGCAGAAGGTGCTTGCCCACAAAAAGGCGCTGGTGCTGCAAAGCATCTGGCAGTTGGAAAGCTACACCGACACTCCCGCCATCAAGAAGGGAAAATCCGGCCACAACACCGCCGCGATCCGCCTGATGAAGCGTTGCCGTGACGAAGGGTGCGACGGCTTTCTGGTGGGCGCCAGCGGCTGCGCCCTGTGTTCCCCCTGCACAAGAAAAAATAATGAGCCATGCCGATTCCCCGACCTGAAATATTCCTGCATGTCCGCATACTGCATTTTCGTCAAGAAGCTGGCAGACCTGTGCGGTATGGAATATACCTGCGGCGACGGTCTGATCGCGTTTTTCGGAATGTACGTATTTGACTGATACTATTTCCTGATTAAAATCTTTGATTTCAATCAGGAAGGCATCGCCTGATGGCGCTGCCAGTTTTGTGATTTATAAGGAAAGAAATCACAAAACAAGTCTCATATGAACTCCTTGCCCTTCGGGCAATTAAAATCTTTTCTAAAGATTTTAATTGGAGTTCAGTATGAGTTCTATAGCAAAACTCCCCGTTTTCGATGGAAAACGGGGAGTTTTTTTGCTAATTACAGATTAGTATAGCCCATCAGGCTTTCGTCCACCACGGCGGCGGTGTCCCGGCCTTCCCGCAGTGCCCACACCACAAGGCTCTGTCCCCGGCGCATATCGCCGCAGACAAATACCTTGGGTTGACTGGTCGCGTACTTCACATCCGCCACATTGCCCCGGGGCGTCATATCCACGCCGAAGGCTTCGGCGACATAGCTCTCGCAGCCCAGAAATCCCGCCGCGATAAGCACCAGATCGCACTCCACGGAGAATTCCTCCCCGGTGGGAACCATCATCCGCCGCCCGTCCGCCACCTTGCTTTCCAGACGGGCAATGAGCGCCCCGCAGACCTGCCCGGCTTCGTTCTTGTAGAACTCCTTGACGGTGGTCTGGTATTCTCGGGGGTCGTGGCCGAACACGGCAATGGCCTCCTGCTGGCCGTAGTCGGTTTTCAGCACCCGCGGCCACTCCGGCCATGCGTTGCCGGGAGCGCGGGTTTCCGGCGGGCAAGGCATCATTTCCAACTGCATGATGCCCGTGCAGCCCTGACGGATGGCGGTGCCTACACAGTCGTTGCCCGTATCGCCGCCGCCGATGACCAGCACCTTCTTGCCCTTGGCCGTGACAGCCTTGCCGTCGGCAAAATCCGAGTCAAGCAGACTTTTTGTCACGCTGGTCAGGTAGTCCACGGCGAAGTAGATTCCCTCAGCGTCCCGTCCGGGTACGCCAATGTCCCGGGGCTTTTTCGCGCCGCAGCAGAGTACCACCGCGTCATAATTCTCTTTCAGTTCCTCGGCGGAGACGTCACGCCCCACGTCGGCGTTGGTGATAAACTCGATGCCCTCGTCTTTCAGAATCTTCACCCGGCGGTCAATGACCCACTTTTCCAGCTTCATGTTGGGAATGCCGTACATCAGCAGGCCGCCAACCCGGTCGGCGCGCTCATACATGGTCACCTTGTGACCGCGCTTGTTCAGCAGGTCGGCAACAGACAGCCCGGAGGGGCCGGTGCCGACCACCGCCACCCGCTTTCCGGTGCGCGCCGGTGGCGGAACGGCGTGGATCGTGCCACTTTCGTAGCCGTACTCCACGATTGCCCGCTCGTTCTCCTTCACCGCCACGGGCGACCCCGTGGCCATGCCGCAGGTGCAGGCGGCTTCGCACAGCGCCGGGCAGACCCGGCTGGTGAATTCCGGATAGCGGTTAGTGGCAATGAGCCGCTTCGCCGCCAAGTCCCACCGCCCCTGATATACCAGATCGTTCCATTCGGGGATGAGGTTATTTAAGGGGCAGCCGCTTGCCATGCCGCCGATCATCATGCCGCTCTGGCAGAAGGGTACGCCGCAGTCCATGCACCGCGCACCCTGCGCCTGCTGTTCGTCGCAGTGCAGCGGAATATGAAATTCATTGAAGTTTTTGATACGTTCCTCAGGAGCGATCTCCCGGCTGGTCTGCCGATCGATCTCCATAAATCCGGTGGGTTTTCCCATATTCCCGCCTCCTTATTTCCCGTTTTTCATGGCGTAAAACGCCTCGATCTGCGCCTGCTCGCTGTCCTCGCCCTTTTCCTCCATCTTGGCGATGAGACGAAGCATCTTATCATAGTCATGGGGCAGAACCTTCTTGAATTTCGGCAGATATTCGCCGAAGTTTTCCAGAATTTCCTTACCCCGGGGTGAGCCTGTGGCCTCCACATGCTCCCGGATCAGGTCTTTCAGCAGGGAAACATCGTATTTATGCTCCACGCTTTCCAGCGTGACCATGTCCTTGTTCACCCGCTGGTAGAAGTCCCAGTCCTCATCCAGCACGTAGGCGATGCCGCCGCTCATGCCTGCGGCAAAGTTCTTGCCGGTCTTGCCCAGCACCACCACCGTGCCGCCGGTCATGTACTCGCAGCCGTGGTCGCCCACGCCCTCCACCACGGCGACAGCGCCGGAATTGCGGACGCAGAACCGTTCTCCGGCCACGCCGTTGATGAACGCCTTGCCGCCGGTGGCGCCGTAGAAAGCCACGTTGCCGATGAGGATATTTTCACTGCGGTCATAGGTCACGTTTTTCGGCGGGTAGACGATGATTTTGCCGCCGGAAAGTCCCTTGCCCAGATAGTCGTTGCTGTCGCCGATCAGTTCCAGCGTCAGCCCCTTGGGGATGAACGCGCCGAAGCTCTGGCCGCCGTAGCCGGTGCAGACCACGCGGAAGGTGTCGTCCGGGAGGGTGTTGCCGAATTTTGCCGTGATCTCGCTGCCAAAAATGCTGCCGAAGGTGCGGTCGGTGTTGCCCACCTCCATCTGAACGGTCATAGGCTTGGGTTCCGCCATATCGAAGCTCTTTTTGAACTTCTTCATCAGCACCTTCATGTCGGGAGTCTGTTCCAGCTTGAAATCGTAAACTGCCTTGGGGTCAAAGTGGACGTTGGTGTTCTCCACCAGCGGGTTTTTCAGCAATCCCGACAAGTCCATTTCGCTGGCGCGGGAACCGGCGGGGGCGGGACGAACTTTCAGCAAGTCCGTGCGGCCTACCAGTTCGTCCACCGTGCGCACGCCCAGCTTCGCCATATATTCCCGCAGCTCCTGGGCCATGAACTTCATGAAGTTCATCACGTACTCGGGCTTGCCCATGAACTTCTTTCTCAGCTCGGGGTTCTGGGTGCAGATGCCCATGGGGCAGGTGTCCAGATTGCACACCCGCATCATTACGCAGCCCATGGCTACCAGCGGGCCGGTGCCGAAACCGAATTCCTCCGCGCCCAGCATGGCGGCGATGGCCACGTCCCGACCGCTCATGAGCTTGCTGTCGGACTCGATGCGGACGCGGGAACGCAGACCGTTCATGATGAGGCACTGGTGCGCCTCAGCGATGCCCAGCTCCCATGGAAGTCCGGCGTTGTGGATGGAGGAATTGATGGACGCCGCGCCCGTGCCGCCGTCAAATCCGGAGATCAGGATGACCTCCGCGCCGGCCTTGGCCACGCCGGCGGCAATGGTGCCGACGCCCGCTTCGCTCACCAGCTTGACGTTGATGGCGGCGCTGCGGTTGGCGCATTTCAAGTCATAGATCAGCTGCGCCAGGTCCTCGATGGAATAAATATCGTGATGGGGCGGCGGGGAGATCAGCCCCACGCCGGTGGTGGAGTGGCGGCACTTTGCCACCCATGGATAAACCTTGCCGCCGGGCAGCTGGCCGCCCTCGCCGGGCTTTGCGCCCTGCGCCATCTTGATCTGGATCTCCTTGGCGGAAACCAGATATTTGCTGGTAACGCCGAACCGGGCGGAAGCGACCTGCTTGATGGCGGAATTCCGTTCGGTGCCGTAGCGTTCCTCGTCCTCGCCGCCCTCGCCGGTGTTGGACTTGCCGCCCAGACGGTTCATGGCAATGGCAAGGCATTCATGGGCTTCCTTGGACAGCGCGCCGTAGCTCATGGCGGCGGTCTTGAAGCGCTTGACGATGGAGTCTACGTTCTCCACTTCCTCAATGGGGACGCCGGTTTCGGGGTAGTTGAATTCCAGCAGGCTGCGCAGGTGCATATCGTCGCCGCCCTCGTTGGCCGCGGCGGCGGTGTACTGCTTGAACTTGCCGTAGTCCCCTGTCCAGACCGCCTGCTGCAACAGATGAATGGTCTGGGGATTGTACAGGTGCTGCTCCGCCGCGCTCCCGCTGCGGAATTTGTGGGCGCCCACACTGGGCAAATCCATGTAAATGTCCAGCCCCAGCGGGTCGAACGCCTGCTGGTGGCGGTCTTCCATGTCCTTCTGGATATCGTCGATGGTAATGCCGCCCACCCGGCTGACGGTGTTGGTGAAGTATTTGTCAATGACCTCTTTGCTGATGCCCACCGCCTCAAAAATCTGGCTGCCCTGATAGGACTGAATGGTGGAAATGCCCATCTTGGAGGCAATTTTCACGATACCCGCCAGCACCGCCTTGTTGTAATCGTTGACGGCGGCGTAGAAATCCTTTTCCAGCAGCCCGTCACTGATCAAATTGCCGATGCTCTCCTGGGCAAGATACGGGTTGATGGCGCAGGCGCCGAAGCCCAGAAGCGTGGCAAAGTCATGGACAAGCCGGGGTTCGCCGCTTTCCAGAATCAGCGCCATGGCGGTGCGCTTGCGGGTGCGAACCAGATATTTGGACACCGCGCTGACGGCCAGCAGACTGGGAATGGCGACATGATACTCATCAATGTCCCGGTCGGACAGAATCAGAATGTTCGTGCCGTCCCGATAAGCCCGGTCAACGTCCACGAACAGCCGGTCGATGGCCTTTTCCAGCGGGGTGTTTTTGTAGTAGCAAATGGACACGGTCTCCACCTTGAAACCGGGAACGTCCATGGTCTTGATTTTCAGCAAGTCCGTCTCCGTGAGGATGGGGTTGTTGATTTTCAGAACCTTGCAGTTTTCTGCGTCCTCCTCCAGCAGATTACCCTGAGCGCCCACGTACACGGTGGTAGAGGTGACGATTCTTTCCCGCAGTGCGTCGATGGGCGGGTTCGTGACCTGGGCAAACATCTGCTTGAAGTACTCGAACAGCGGCGGGCGGGTATGGCTGAGAACGGCCAGCGGGGTATCGCTGCCCATCGCGCCGGAGGGTTCCGCGCCGTTTTTCGCCATGGGGAGCATGATGGTCTTCAAATCCTCGTAGCGGTAGCCGAAGGCCTTCTGGAGCCGCACCATTTCTTCTCTGGTGTAGGAGGGTATCTTCCGGTTGGGCACCGTCAGGTCGGAGAGGTTCACCAGATTCCGGTCCAGCCATTCGCCGTAGGGCTGGCGGCTGGCGTACTCCGCTTTCAGGTGCTCGTCGTCCACCAGCTCGCCCTTCACGGTATCCACCAGCAGCATCTTGCCGGGGCGCAGGCGGTCTTTGCGGATGACATGCTCCTGAGGGATGTCCAGAACGCCAACCTCGCTGGAAAGGATCAACCGTCCGTCGTCGGTAATGTAATAGCGGCTGGGGCGCAGACCGTTCCGGTCAAGGACCGCGCCCATCACGTCGCCGTCGCTGAACAGAATGGACGCGGGGCCGTCCCAGGGCTCCAGCATAGTGGCGTAATACTGGTAAAAGTCCTTCTTCTTTTGATCCATGTTCCGGTTGTTGCTCCACGGCTCCGGGATAGTGACCATCACCGCCAGAGGCAGATCCATGCCGTTCATGACCATGAATTCCAGCGTGTTATCCAGCATGGCGGAGTCGGAACCGCCCTGATTGACAATAGGCAGCACCTTGGTCATATCGTCCTTCAGAAAGCGGCTGGCAATGGTCTCCTCACGGGCGAGCATGGTGTCCACATTTCCCCGGATGGTGTTGATCTCGCCGTTGTGGAGAATGAACCGGTTGGGGTGCGCCCGGTTCCAGCTGGGAGAGGTGTTGGTGGAAAAGCGGCTGTGGACCATGCCGATGGCTGTCTCGTAGTCCTCGTCCTGCAAATCCGGGTAGAACTGCCGCAGCTCCTTGACCAGAAACATGCCCTTATACACGATGGTGCGGCTGGACAGGCTGCACACGTAGGTCTCCTGACTGGACTGCTCGAACACCCGGCGAACCACATACAGCCGCCGGTCAAAGGCGATCCCGGCCTCCATTCTCGGCGGCTTTCCCACAAACGCCTGCCAGATGCTGGGCATACAGTCCCGTGCCTTCTGCCCCAGATACTCGGGGCATACCGGCACCTGCCGCCAGCCAAGGAAGGGCAGCCCCTCCTTCTTGCAGATGATCTCAAACAGCTTCTTCGCCTGATTGCGCTGCAGCTCTTCCTGCGGGAAGAAGAACATGCCGACGCCGTATTCCCGCTCCGCGCCCAGCGTGATGCCCGCAGCCGCGGCTGCTTTCACAAAAAACTTATGGCTGACCTGTAACAGAATGCCAACGCCGTCGCCGGTTTTTCCCTCGGCGTCCTTGCCTGCCCGGTGTTCCAGATGCTCCACGATCTGCAGCGCGTCATCCAGCGTCCGATGGCTCTTGCGTCCCTTGATATCCACGACCGCGCCGATGCCGCAGTTGTCGTGTTCAAACCGGGAATCGTACAACCCGGCTGGAGCTGTGCGTTCGGTGAAATTTTCCATAGCTTTTTCTCCTTTGGGCTACAAAAAATAAACGGCGTTTCCGCTCAAAGGGCAAAAATGCCCTCTGCGGGAACGCCATTGTTCTCTGGGGTAATGATAGCACAAAGAGAAACACTTTACAAGGCAGAAGAAATTCTGTTTTCTTCCGGTATCTTTGTTCCATTTGCCCAAAATCCGGCAAAAAGCCGCCGCGAAAGTCGCGACGGCTTATGAAAAATCACTTGCGGCTGTCTCTCTGCTTTTCCAGCTTGAGATACATTTCCTTCAAATGCTCGGCCAGAGGGCTGTCCGAACGGAAGGGGGAGAAAAAGTGATACTTGGCAGCGGCATTCTGGTTGAAATCCCGGATGTGGTCCTTGATGCTCTCGTATTTCACGACGACCTTGTTTTCCTCGGCGAACTTCTTCAGCTTGACAATGATCTGGCTGGAATGCACCACGTCGATGATGAACACGCCGAAGAACATACCAATGAAGAAGGAAAACGCCAGATTGTTGGACAACCACGCCAGCGCATTCAGGATATAGGGATGCACCAGAAAATAGTACGCCGCGCCAAGCGCCGCCCAGAAGAAGGAGAACAGCGGGCAGATGATCCCCTGAATATTGCCCCAAAGGTTTGAATAGTCCCACAGCCGGACTTTCAGATATTTCAGGCAGGCAAGACCCGCGATGTACTCGATCAGCGTCATGGCGACAGCCATGGCAAGAAACAGCGCCACCCGGTTCCAGACGGGGTCTGCGATCAGGTGCAGATCCTCCAGCGACGCCAGCAGGAACAGCGTACACAGGCCGAAGCCGTAAATCGGCAGATACGGGCCGGTGCAGAAGCCGGGGTTGATCCACTTTTTGTGGCGGTGGGTCAGGTTGCTCCAGCACCCATCCGAAGCACGAGCCGATAAAGAACAAAAACGCAAGTACCAGACTAAGCCTCATAAGGATTCTCCTCTTTCTATCTTGTTTCCAGTTTATTCATTTTTTCTAAACACTAACGAAATAATTCTTTACGAGACTGTAAACACGCTGAAAAAAACGATGACCCGCAAAGCACAATTTGGCGTATCTTATCCAATTTATTGCTTGCAGTCTTTCCACATTTTGATTATAATAGTTCCTATCCAAAAAGTCAACTTTCGTTTCGCCTTCGTGCGGGATTTTTGCCCGAAGGCGCGTGTTAGGAGGATATTATGTCTGAAAAGAACCCGCCGGACAGTAATTTCATGACAAAGCTTGCCACATTTATTGTGGATAAGAAGACTTTGTTCTTTCTTTTGTACATATTTGCCGTTATTTTCTGCGCTTTTTCCTCCGGCTGGGTAAATGTGGAAAACGACGTCACCACCTACCTCCCGGAGGACACGGAGACCCGTCAGGGCATCGTGGCAATGAACGATAACTTCACCACCTTCGCCACCGCCCAGATCATGGTATCCAACGTCACCTACGAGACGGCGGACGAACTGTCCCAGCAGATCGCGGATGTGGAAGGGGTCAGCATGGTCACCTTCGACGACACCCCCGACCACTACACCAATGCCTCGGCGCTGTTCGATATCAGCTTCGACGGCATTGTCTCCGACGAGATCAGCGAGCGGGCGCTATCGGATGTGGAAGCGCTGATGGACGGCTACGACTACTGCGTGTACTCCGACGTGGGCTACGACGAAAACGCCACCCTGCAGGGGGAAATGTCCGTTATTCTGATCATAGCGGTGGTCATCATCATCGTCGTGCTTACCCTGACCTCCCGCTCCTACGCCGAGGTTCCCGTGCTGATGATTACCTTCGGCGTGGCGGCCATTCTGAACATGGGCACCAACTTCCAGCTGGGCACCATCAGCTTCATCTCCAACTCCGTGGCTGTGGTATTGCAGCTGGCGCTGGCCATTGACTACGCCATCATCCTGTGCCACCGCTTCACCGACGAGCGGGAGACCCGCACCGCCCGGGACGCCTGCATCACCGCCCTGAGCAAGGCCATCCCGGAGATCAGCGCCTCGTCCCTGACCACGGTGTCCGGCCTTGCGGCGCTGGGCTTCATGGAATTCAAAATCGGTCTGGACATGGCGCTGGTTCTGGTCAAGGCCATTCTGTTCAGCCTGCTGTCCGTGTTTACCCTGATGCCGGGACTTCTGATGCTGTTCAGCCCGCTGATGGACCGCACCCGCCACAAAAAACTACTGCCAAACATCACGCCTATCGGCAAGTTTGCGGTGAAGACCCGGCGCGTTGTGCCGCCGCTGTTTGCCATTCTTCTGGTCGGGGCATTCATCCTGTCCAACCGCTGCCCCTTTGTTTACAGCTATAACAACATTGAGACCGCGAACATGAACGAGCGCCAGACGGCCTACTTCAAGATCCAGAACACCTTCGGCACAAACAACATGGTCGCGCTGGTGGTTCCCAGCGGCAACTATGACGCGGAAGCGAAAATTCTGGAGGAACTGGATACCCGCCCGGAGGTCAAGAGCACCATGGGCCTTGCCAACATCGAGGCCATGGACGGCTACACCCTGACGGACAGCCTGAACCCCAGAGAGCTTTCCGAGCTGGTGGGCATGGATTACGAGGTAGCGCAGCTTCTCTATTCCGCCTACGCCATTGAGAACGACCAATACGGAGAATTCGTACAGGGGCTGGATAAGTACGACGTTCCCCTGTTCGATATGCTGATGTTCCTGAAAGACCAGCTGGATTCCCATAATATTTCTCTGGATGACATGGACGAAGCGTCTCTGAACGATATTTTCTCCCAGCTGGATATGGCTCAGAAGCAGCTGAAAAGCGACCGCTACAGCCGGATGGTGGTTTACCTGAATCTGCCGGAGGAAAGCGACGAAACCTTTGCATTCCTGACCGAAATGCGGAACATTGTGGGGAAATACTACGACGGCGATTACTACGTGGTTGGCAATTCCACCAGCTCCCGCGATCTGTCGTCCTCCTTTGTCAAGGACAATCTGGTAATCTCCATTCTGTCCTCCCTGTTCGTTATTCTGGTGCTGCTGTTCACCTTCCAGTCAGCGGGACTGCCCATTCTGCTGATCGCCTGTATTCTGGGAAGTGTCTGGATTAACTTCTCCTTCCCCACTCTGGCCAATCAGCCGCTGTATTTCCTTGGCTACCTCATCGTGCAGTCCATTCAGATGGGCGCGAACATCGACTACGCCATCGTCATTTCCAGCCACTACCAGGAGCTGAAGGCCACGATGACCCATAAGGAAGCCATCGTGGAAGCGCTGAACGCCTCCTTCCCCACCATCTTCACCTCCGGCACCATCCTGTCTGCCGCCGCTCTGCTGATCGGCAACATTTCCACCAACCCCGTTATCTCCATTCTCGGCACCTGTCTTGGCCGTGGTACGATCATCTCCATTGTCATCGTTCTGGGTGTTCTGCCTGCCACGCTCGTGCTCAGCGACTCCATCATCAACCGCACCTCCTTCAAGATGAAGGGCATCGAGCTTCCCACCAGAACTGCCAGCGGCACCATGTATGTCAGTGGGCATCTGCGGGGTCAGGTCAGCGGCGTTCTGGACGGTGAATTCACCGGAACGATCCGCGGCGATATGCACGCCATCGTCTCCACCAGTACTCAGGTCAAAAAGCTGGACGAATCCGAAGCGGAAGGAGGAGAAGACAATGCGTAACCTGATAAAACGAATTTCCGCGCTTCTGCTGTGTCTGCTTCTCGTTCTCAGCCTGCCGGTAACGGCGCTGGCCGAGGAAGCCAAGGACACCGATGAGGCAGCGGCCGCCGAAGAAGGAACGACCTTGCGCATTCTGCGTCAGAAGCAGTTTCTAGAGCTTGCGGAAAACTGCCGTCTGGACAGCTACAGCCGGAACCTGAGTGTGGTTCTGCTGGCGGATATCGACCTCACCGGCGTAGATTTTGCAGGGATTCCCATTTTCTGCGGCAATTTTGACGGCAACGGCCACACTGTCTCCGGCCTCAGCATCACCCGGGACGGCTCCAACATGGGACTTTTCCGCTATGTTGACGCTTCCGCGCTCATTCAGAACCTCACGGTCTCGGGAGAAATCATCCCCGACGGGAGCCGCAGCGCCGTAGGCGGCATTGCCGGACACAATGCCGGTAAAATCCAGAACTGCTTCTTTGACGGCACGGTTTCCGGCTCGGATGACGTGGGCGGCATCGCCGGCATCAACGCCATCACCGGTATCATCGACGGCTGCCATTCCAAAGGCGTCATCACCGGCGACCACCGGGTCGGCGGCGTCGTGGGAAATAACCTTGGCGTTGTCCGCAGCTGCAACAACCGCTCCGGGGTCAACACCACCGCCGAGGAAAACCAGATTAAGCTCTCCGACATTTCCCTGGAGACCATCACCGGAAGCGAATCCGTCAGCACCGTAACGGACATCGGCGGTATCGCCGGTACCAGCAGCGGCGTCATCCGCCAGAGCAAAAACCGTGGCAACGTGGGCTATCAGCACATGGGCTACAACGTCGGCGGCATTGCCGGAACCCAGACCGGGTATCTCTACAAATGTGAAAACTTTGCTCAGGTTTATGGCCGCAAGGAAGTGGGCGGCATCGTCGGCCAGATGGAGCCGACCACCTTCATCGAGTACACCGAGGACACAATGCAGATTCTCCAGTCCCAGCTTGGCACCGTAAGCAATCTCACGGGGCAGGCGTTTTCCACCATTCAGGACGGCAATTCGGACATGGGCGTTCAGGTGGACGACCTCTACAATTCCCTCGTGGATGCCAAGGACGCTCTGGATACCCTGCTGCCCAACGGGGATGACCCCTATCCCCCCGACCGGGACACCATCGACGCGGCCATCAACAACGCCAACAGCAGCCTTGCCGCCGCCGGTTCCTCTCTGTACGCCATCATGGATTCCGTCAACGACACGGCGGATTCCCTCAGCCGCATCATGCGCTCCATTGCCGGGCAAATCAGCGCCATGAGCGCCACCGTTGGCAACGCCTCCCAGAATCTGGGCGGCACCATTGAGGACATTTCCGACCGGGACACCGCAGAAATTCTCTCCGGCAAGGTGGAAAAATGCACCAATTCCGGTGCGGTTCTGGGCGACCTGAACGCAGGCGGCGTCGTGGGTGCCATTGCCTATGAAAGCCGTCTGGATCCGGAGAACGATCTGCAAATCGGCGGGGACAACTCCATGAACTTCGACACCCAGCTGCGCGCCGTGATCCTCGGCTGTGAAAACAGCGGACGCGTTACGGCGAAGCGCCAGAACGTGGGCGGCATCGTGGGCTGGATGGCGCTGGGGCTTACGAAAAACTGTCTCAGCACCGGCAGCATTGACGCGGAGGACGCCGACTATGTAGGCGGCGTCGTGGGCAAGAGCAGCGGCTATGTCCGCCAGTGCAGCGCCAAATCCGACATTACCGGAAACGCCTATGTGGGCGGCATTGCGGGCGAGGGTCTCACCGTCACCGACTGCCGCAGCATGGTGCAGCTCACCGGCTCCGAGAAAACCGGCGCGGTTCTGGGTATGCGGGGCGAACGTTCCGGATTCCTCAAGGACAATACCGACGACAGCGAGAAGACTGACGAAGAAACCGTCACCGGGAACTACTACTTTACCGTCGGCTCCGACATCGGCGCCATCGACGGCGTGAGCTATGCTGACACCGCCCAGCCCCTTTCCCATGACGATTTTGTCGCGCTGGAAGGTCTTGATCCGATCTTCAAGGTCATCTCCGTCCGCTTCGTCTATGACGACGGCATGATGCACACCGTCACCCTCACCCCCGGTGAGGCGCTGTCGCCGGACAGCATTCCCAAACTGCCCGAAAAGGCTGGTTATGTCGGTCGCTGGGACGGTCTCGCGGACGCCGATCTGTCCGACATCCGCTTCGATGTTTCGTTCCCGGCAGTGTACACCGCAGAGCTGGAAACGGTGCAGAGCGAAGCCCTTGGCGAAAGCAAACTGCCCACGCTGCTGGCACAGGGCCACTTCTCCGGCGATACGCCCATCCAGCTGACCAAGATGGAAAAAGGCCCCGCTCCGGGTGTCCACGACAAATTCCTGGAGGGCTACGCCTTTACCCTCCCCACCGGTACAGCCGATACGCTGCGCTACTTGCCGGAAACTGAACAGAAAAATGTCCGAATCATGGTAAAGGGTGCGGACGGAAGCTGGCGGGAGGTTTCCCACACCCAGGACGGCAGCTATCTGGTCTTTGCCATAGAGGACGGCGATGAGAGCTTCTGCCTGATCGGGTCAGTGAAAAAGTCGATCTCATGGCTGCCGATCACCGGTGCTGGCGGTGCGGCATTGGTTGTGCTGCTGGTGGTCATCCTTTTGATTCACCGTCGCCGCAAAAAGAAGAAAGCCGTAAAATCGGAAACACCCACTGTAAACGAAACTACCTGACGTTAAGGTCGGTCACCAGAATTTGGTGGCCGACCCTTTCTTTTTTGCAAAGAAGCGGTTAAAATTTTTCACAATTAACACTTTGTTTACAACATATTTGCTATAATATCAAATATCGTTTTGTAGAATTGTTACAAAAACAGAAGATGGAGAAGTGTGCTATGAATACATACCGCGCCGGTATTGATATCGGCTCAACCACCGTCAAGCTCGTTCTGCTGGACGAAAACGGGAAAATCCTGTTCGGACAGTACCGCCGCCACTGTGCCCACACCCAGCAGACGCTGCGGCAGCTCCTTGCCGAAGCCCGGGAACAGGTCGGCTCCTGCCTTTTGCAGGTGAAGATTACCGGCTCCGGTTCCATCAATCTCGGCAAGGCCATGGGCATCGGCTTCGTGCAGGAGGTGGTGGCTGTCGCCTCCGCATTGCAGGCCGTCGCGCCCCAGACCGACGTGGCCATTGAACTGGGCGGCGAGGACGCCAAGATTATTTATTTCCGGGGCGGGCTGGAAGAACGGATGAACGGCGTCTGCGCAGGCGGCACCGGCTCCTTCATCGACCAGATGGCGTCCCTGCTCCAGACCGATGCCGCCGGACTGAACGCGCAGGCAGAGCATTATCAGGAAATTTATCCCATCGCCGCCCGCTGCGGTGTGTTTGCGAAAACCGACATTCAGCCTCTCATCAACGAGGGCGCGACCACCGCCGACTTAGCCGCTTCCATTTTTCAGGCCGTGGTCAACCAGACCATCTCCGGCCTTGCCTGCGGCAAGCCCATCCGGGGGTGTGTGGCATTTCTGGGCGGCCCCCTGCATTTCCTGCCGGAGCTGAAAAAGGCCTTTATCCGCACCCTGAAGCTCACCCCCGAAACCACCGTTGACCCGGAAAACTCCCATCTTTTCGCCGCCATGGGCGCGGCGCTGGAATCCGGCGACGCCGAAGCCGTCAGCATGGACGGCCTGATCGACCGGCTGGACAAGGGCGTGGAAATGGCCTTTGAATTAAAGCGTCTCGACCCCCTGTTCGCCACGCGGGAAGACCATCAGGCCTTCTGCGCCCGCCACAGCAAAGCCGTCGTCCGCCGGGAGAGCCTGTCCGGGTATCGGGGTGACTGTTTCCTCGGCATTGACGCCGGTTCCACCACCACGAAGGTGGCGCTCATCGGCAGCAACGGCCAGCTTCTCTTCTCCTACTACGCGAACAATCAGGGCAATCCCATCCGCACCGCCATGGATGCCATGGCGCGTCTCCGGGACGAGCTGCCCGAGGGCGCGCACATCGCCCGCTCCTGCTCCACAGGCTACGGAGAATCCCTCCTGAAATCTGCTTTCTGTCTGGACGAGGGCGAGGTGGAAACCATCGCCCACTGCACCGCCGCCGCGTTTTTTGACCCGGAGGTGGACTGCGTGCTGGACATCGGCGGGCAGGATATGAAGTGCGTCAAGCTGAAAAACGGCAGCGTGGACACTATTCTGCTGAACGAAGCCTGCTCCTCCGGGTGCGGCTCCTTCATCGAAAACTTCGCCAATTCCCTTGGCTACAGCGCAGAAGGGTTTGCCAAAGAGGCACTGTTCGCCAAAAATCCCATTGATCTCGGCACCCGCTGCACCGTGTTCATGAATTCCAACGTCAAGCAAGCCCAGAAAGAGGGCGCCACGGTGCAGGATATTTCTGCGGGACTTGCCTACTCCGTCATCAAGAATGCCCTTTACAAGGTCATCAAGCTGGCAGACCCCGCCGACCTTGGCAGACACATCGTGGTGCAGGGCGGCACGTTCTACAATCAGGCGGTGCTTCGCGCCTTTGAGAAGATTGCCGGCGTGGAGGCCACCTGCCCCGATATTTCCGGCATCATGGGTGCCTTTGGCGCGGCGCTGGTGGCGCGGGAGCGCTATCACGGTCAGGAAAGCACCACCCTACCCCTGAACGACATTCTGAGTCTGACCTACACCACCTCCACCACCCGCTGCGGCGGCTGTTCCAACCGGTGTATGCTGACCATCAACAAATTCCCCGGCGGACGCCGCCATGTCACCGGCAACCGCTGCGAAAAGGGCTTAGGCGGCACCGGCACCGGGCGGAAAGGCCCCAACGTGATGGCCTATAAGCTGAAGCGGATGTTCGACTATCCCCCGCTGGAAAATCCCACCCGGGGCGTCATCGGCATTCCCAGAGTGCTGAATATGTACGAAAATTACCCCTTCTGGGCGACATTCTTCCGGGAACTGGGCTTTCGGGTGGTTCTCTCCCCCATGTCCAACCGAAAAATTTACGAGCTGGGCATGGAGTCCATCCCCTCGGAATCCGAGTGCTACCCCGCCAAGCTCTCCCACGGCCATGTGCAATGGCTTATCAATGAAGGCGTCAAGACCATCTTCCACCCCTGCGTGTTCTACGAGCATCAGGAAACCCCCGGCGCGCAGAATCATTACAACTGCCCCATCGTGGTCTCCTACCCGGAGAATCTGAAAAACAACGTGGAAGCCGTCGCAGACGGCGAAGTCCGCTACATCCGTCCCTTCCTCGCCTTTACCAGCGAGAAAATCGCCGCCGACCGGCTGGCCGCTCTGTGTAAGGAAGAATGGGGCATCGACGGGAAGGAAGTCCGCGCTGCCGTCCACAAGGCATGGGAAGAACAGCAGCGCGCCAAGGCCGACGTTCGTGCAGAGGGGCAAAAGGCGCTGCAATGGATGGCGGAAAATCACGCACGGGGCATCGTTCTGGCTGGCAGACCCTATCACATTGACCCCGAAATCAACCACGGTATCCCGGAAATGATTGCCTCTTATGACCTTGCCGTCCTCACCGAGGACAGCCTGCCCATCGATTTCACCCCCGAGCGCCCCCTCCGGGTCAACGACCAGTGGGTTTACCATTCCCGGCTGTACAGCGCGGCAGAGTTCGTGCGGAATCGGGAGGACTTGGAGCTGATTCAGCTGAATTCCTTCGGCTGCGGCCTGGACGCCGTCACCACCGACCAAGTGTGCGAAATTCTGGAGGGCAGCAACAAGCTCTACACCGTCCTGAAAATCGACGAGGTGAACAATCTGGGCGCCGCCCGTATCCGCATCCGCAGTCTGCTTGCCGCCATGAACCAGCGTCAGTCGCGGGGT